>ENA-OQAR01000386-OQAR01000386.1-human-gut-metagenome-genome-assembly--contig:-NODE-386-length-13323-cov-5.963701_pt1 | contig 13323 bp, 11 predicted proteins | sample MGYA00242738_ERZ504533 | MGnify/ENA primary metagenome ERZ504533 (study PRJEB26092, sample SAMD00036276) | human gut metagenome | host: Homo sapiens | study: EMG produced TPA metagenomics assembly of... | reverse complement strand
GCAGCGTCTTCTCCCGTTTGGCACGGTTCACCTTGTAACACCGCCGTTCCTGACCGAGAACTTTCTCGTAATAGAACTTGATGGCGTTGATACGCTGGTTTTGCTGGCAGGAGGATATGTTTTTCTCGTGGATGAGATACAGCAGGTAGTCGTTTATCTCGCCGGGGGTAACCGTTTCAATCTTACGCCCCTCGAAATGCTGTTGGAAATCGCGGAAATAGGAGGTATATACCCTTACGGTATGGTCACTGTAACGCACTTGCTGAAGTTTTCCAGATAGCCTTCCGGCAGTGGCGGCCGTTTGTCTTCCTCTTTACGGGGGGCGGTTTCCTTGATGGCGGAATAGTCTATAAATGCCATTTTCACATAGCGGTCGAAGAACTCGGCAAGCACGAAATCTTCTGCCGGCAGATAAGCCCTGCCGCCGACAAGCAGTACGTTTTCTTCCTTCGACAGCGACAAGCGGATGTCATTGTCATTACCGAAAGTCACTTCGACAAATTCTTTCCCGTTTCTTATCACCGGAGAAGTTTGATCTTGGTTTTTGGGGTATATATTTCCATGCCTCACGTTTTGTCGGATATTGAACCCGTTTTCGCAAATTTATAAAAAAACACGGGTTATCCATGCGCTTTATTGACATTTAACAATAGATCCCGACTACCTGACAAATAAGGTGAGGAGCCACGAAAATACCCTCTGCCAAATCCGTCCTTCCCGGCACTCCGTTTCTCCGATTTCCTCTGCCCTGCGCCACAAGCGGCCACTTCTGTGCCCGATGCTTCCATAGCCTTTCCAACTATTTTACGTTCAGCCGGTTCCCCTTACTTTCGTTCCCGCATCGCTATTGGTGCTAACTAAAAACACTCGTAATTATGGACGAAAACGTAAAGAACGACGCTAAACAAGTCATGCTCGTTCAGAATGCCGACGACGGACGACTGCAAGCCGTTACCGGCGTGGATCGGGACGGCAATATCCAGACCGCCGACCCCACGGATCAGAACGTGGCGAGCCTGCTGAACGTGAACACGCAGGATTCAGCCCTCGAAGCCTTCTTCAAAAAAGTTCATGGAACAGGCCCAGAACCCCGTCCACACGGGTATCTTCGTCATGACGGAGAATGCCCTGAACAAACTTATCCGCATCGACTTCGACCCGGAGATTCTGGAAAATTACCGTATCGACCCCTCCGAACGGCTCCAGACGCAGGAGCAGCGGCAGTTCGAGCCGCTGGACGTCACGAAGATAGACCTGGCGGATATGGAGAAGAAAGGTATCCGCATGGAGGACATCGAGCCGCACCTGAAAGCCATGTCTTACGGACATAAATCCAACGGGCTGGTGGAGATGAACCCCGAACTGGAGAACGGGATGCGTGTTTCCACCAAAGGGCGCGTGTCGCTCGAAGAGCAGGCGGACGGCTCGCTGCGCGTCGTGCCGCATTACTGGCAGGAACGGCCCGACCTCGACGCCCCCTTCCACGGGGTGCTGCTCGACGAGGAGGCGAAAACGAACCTGATGAACACCCGCCACGCCGGGAAAGTGATCGACCTGGAGCTGGAGCCGGGCAGCTCACGCCCTGCTACGTGTCGATAGACAAATGGACGAACACGCTGGAACCCATGCCCGTTTCGTTACTCGAAAAACGTGCCCGCATCAAGGAGGCCGACCTCTCGGAAGGCAAGCAGATGGATTTCTACGGCGGCGGCAAGGTGTTGCTCGAAGGATATACCACCCGCGCGGTTATAAGCGGGATGCCTATATCCAAATCGACGCGGCCGAACGTAACTATTCCTTTACCTACGACGGTTTGGATCGCAACCGCTACGCCCAGGAGAACAAGGAGATTTACCGTCAGAAGGCCGCCGAGAAAAACGGACGGCAGGAAACTACGGCCTCCGAACGACAGCCCACGCTCACGATTCACCGGACAATCCTCAAAGCCTCCGTGCCCAAAGAGGCTTATGACCAATGGACAGAAGCAGTGAACGATCCATCCAAGCGGGCGGATGTCAAGGCTTTCTACATCAAGGGCATGGTCAAGGACGGGCAGGGTGAGCCGTTCAACGCCTGGGTCAAGCCCAACTTCGAGCGTAACAAGATGGACTTCTTCCGCTGGAATCCCGACCGTGCGAAACGGCAGGGAGCGGAGGTCAAACCCGCCGTTGAAAGCCGTACCCAGGTCGCCGTCAATTCCGAGGGCAAGACCGTCGAAGCGGTCAAAGGTGTGAAAGAGCCGCTCAAGCAGGGACAGCAGGAGGCCACTCCGGCGCAAAGGAGAAATTACCGCAGTAACAAGAAAAACAACTCCAAAGGCATCAAGGCGTAGCGTATGAAATGGTTTTATATGCAGGCCGGAGCCATGCCGCTCCTGATCGCGGCGCTGGCCGCCTTGTATTTCCGGCCGGGTAAACGCAGCCCCCCCGGAAGAGGTGGACGACGGACGGCAGTATTACGACGGGAACGGCAACCATGTCTATTACGACCGCCGGCTGATCGCCCGTCCGGAAAAAGAGAAAGAAGAAGAACAACAAGAAAACAACCACTGAAAAATCCGAATCATCATGCAAGTAATTATCGCAGAAAAGCCCTCGGTGGCGCGTGAGATCGCCGCCATCGTGGGAGCCACGAACCGTAAAGACGGTTTTATCGAGGGAAACGGCTACGCCGTAACCTGGGCCTTCGGCCACCTGGTCGGGCTGGCAATGCCCCAACAGTACGGCATCGCGGGTTTCCGCCGGGAAAACCTGCCTATCCTGCCATCATCGTTCATCCTCCTGCCCCGGCAGGTTCGGGAGGGTAAAGAGTATAAGGCCGACCCGGGTGTCGTGAAGCAGCTCGGTATTCTCCGGGAATTGTTCGGCATGGCCGAGCGCATCATCGTCGCGACCGACGCGGGGCGTGAAGGGGAGCTGATCTTCCGCTACATCTACTCTTACCTGGAATGCCGCACCCCTTTCGTGCGGTTATGGATCAGCAGCCTGACCGACCGGGCCATCCGCGAGGGGTTACAACACCTCCGCCCCGGCAACGAATACGACAACCTTTACCTCTCGGCCAAAGCCCGCAGCGAAGCCGACTGGATCGTCGGTATCAACGCCTCGCAAGCGCTTGCCGTGGCTGCCGGGCGGGGCGTCTGGTCGCTCGGACGGGTGCAGACCCCCACGCTGGCGATCATCTGCTCCCGTTACCTGGAGAACAAGGCGTTCAAGCCCGCCACCTATTTCCGGCTGAAGCTCTCCACGGCAAAGGAGGACACGGAGTTCACCGTCCTCTCCACGGAGAAATTCGACGGCAGGGAGAAGGCGGAAGCAGCCCGCGCCGAGGTTATCGGCGCCCGAACGGTACGCGTCGTGAACGTGGAGCGCAAGGAGGCCAGGGAACAGCCGCCTCTCTTGTACGACCTGACGACACTCCAGAAAGAGGCCAACAGCCGGTATGGTTTTTCGGCAGAAAAAAACGCTCGACATCGCCCAGTCGCTTTACGAGAAGAAGTTCATCACTTATCCCCGTACCGGCTCACGCTATATATCGGAAGATGTGGCCGAGGAGATTCCGGCACTCATCGGGAACATGACACGCTATCCCCGTTTCGCGGAATACGCGGGCAGGATGGATACCGCATCTCTCTCCCGCCGAAGCGTGGACAACGAAAAGATCGCCGACCACCACGCGCTGCTTCCCACCGAGAACCTCCCCTCCGAACTGGATGCCGACCACCGCATCGTCTATGAGATGGTCGCGGGGCGGATGCTCGAAACCTTTTCCGGGGCCTGCGTGAAAGAAAACACTTCCCTTACCCTGCAAAGCGCGGGACATGATTTCATGGCCCGCGGCAGTATCATGGTCGAGACGGGCTGGCGGGCCGTCCTGAATGAATCTGTCGAGGAGAAAGAGGAGGACATGACCCTCCTTCCCGACATCGTGCAAGGCGACGAGCTGCCCGTCAAGGGATGCGTCACGGAACAGAAACAGACCCGGCCGCGCCCCCTTCACACGGAATCGAGCCTGCTGGCGGCGATGGAAACCGCCGGACGCGAACTGTCCGACGAGGCCGAACGCGAGGCGATGAAGGATGCCGGCATCGGCACGCCCGCCACCCGTGCCGCCATCATCGAAACGCTCTTTGCCCGCGAGTATGTCAGGCGAGAGAAAAAGTCGCTTGTACCCACGGACAAGGGACTGGCCGTGTATGCCGTGGTCAGGGACAAGAAGATCGCCGATGTCGCCATGACGGGCGGCTGGGAACTGGCCCTCTCGAAGATCGCCACCGGGGAGATGGACGCCCCGACGTTCCATCGCGGTATCGAGGTCTTCGCCTCGCAAATCGCCAAAGAACTGCTGGAAGCAAGAATCGACGGCGCGGAGAGTGACACAGCCTGCCCGCGTTGCGGCAGGCCCGTGGTGTTCTATCCCAAACTCGCCAAGTGCCAGAATCCCGATTGCGGCCTGACCGTATGGAGAACCGTGGCCCGCAAGGAGCTGACCGACAAGCAGCTTGCGGAACTGCTGACCAAAGGCAAAACCGGCACGATCCGGGGATTCGTCAAAAACGGCGGCGGGACGTTCGACGCGGCCCTCACGCTCGATGACCAGTTCAAGACCTCGTTCGTTTTCGAGCCGCGCGATACTCCCAGGCAGGGAAAGAGGAACAAACGGAAATAATCGTTACCTTTGCCACTGGAAAAGACCTGTCATAACGAGATACGCTTGTTTGATAAGGATTTTTTCAGTGGTCGGCGCTTCGGGTGGGAACCCGGGGCGCCTTTCTCTTCCCCGATTCATCAACGACCACTAAAAAATTCTTATCATGCCAGACAAGCAACACCATACCCCCACGGGGGAATTGTCCTATTACGGACTTTCGTTACTATCCTACCTCAAGGACAGCCACCCGGAACTCATCGCCGAAAGTGAGTTCATCGCCGAGCGGGCCGACAGCGCCGCCCAAGCGTACAGCGAGGCGATCCGTTCGGGCTGCAACCACATCGAAGCCGAAGAAATTGCCCGCGAGGAACTCTGCCGCGGACTGCACTTTTCACCCTACAACACGCTGGTAAACATCCTCTGGAGGGAATTCGAGGCGGAGATTCCCGAGGATACCGCCCGGCAGGCGGCTCTACGCCTGCTGCCCCTCTGCCGCGGAGTGCTGGAGAAGTACGACCTCACGGACGACTTCGCCGACACGCCCGACTACGAACTGTTCTATACCGAACTGACGGGAACCGTCCAAATACTTCTCGAAGATGGCATTCAATAAGAAAACCCACCTCCGCCAGAATATCGACGCGCTGAAGACGGCCTTCACGCTCGACAGGGAACGGCGGGCGCCGACTCCCGAAGAAGAAAGGACACTCGGCGCATACAGCGGCTTCGGCGCCATCAAGGAAGTGCTGGAAACCCCCACCGGGAAACCGGACAAGGACGGCATGGCAACGCTCGTGGCCGAGTTGCACGAGGTCATCAGGGCGAACACCCCCGACGAACGGGAATACAAGCGCTACATGGACGGGATCAAGAACTCCGTCCTGACGGCTTTTTACACGCCCCCGAAAGTGGCAGACGCCATCGTGGAGGCGATATGGGATACGCGGATCGCCCCCAAACGTATTCTTGACCCCAGCGCGGGAACGGGGGTTTTCGTCAGTGCCGTGGATTTCCACGACCTACGCGGAGATCACCTGCTTCGAGAAAGACCCCGCCACGGGGTTGATCCTGAAGCACCTGCACCCCGAAAAACGGGTGCGGGTACAGGGATTCGAGCGCATCGAACCTAAATACGCCGGTTACTACGACGTGGCCGTGAGCAACATCCTTTCGGGGACGTGGCGCTCTTCGACCCGTTCTTCTCCACCCATACCGACCCCGTGCGGCGGCAAGGCACACGGGCGCTACACAACTATTTTTTCATGAAGTCCGTCGATATGGTACGCGAGGGCGGCCTGGTGGCATTCATCACCTCGCAGGGAGTATTGAACGCCGAGCAGGGACGCCCCGTGCGCGAGTGGCTGATGAACCGCTGCGAGCCCGTATCGGCCATCCGGCTGCCGAACAACCTCTTTACAGAACACGCGGGGACGGAGGTCGGCAGCGACCTGGTTATCCTGCAAAAGAAAGCCGCCACGGGGGAACTGTCCGAACGGCAGCGGGATTTCATCGAATCCCGCAAGCTGTCGAACGGCATCCGGATAAACAACCTTTTCCAGTCGTTCGACAGGGTGATCCATACCGAGGCCAAAGTAGGCAAAGACCCCTACGGCAAACCGGCGATGGAGTTCACCCACGCGGAGGGCGTGGACGGCATCGACCGGGAGATGCGGCGTATGCTCTCGGAGGATTTCAACCGGCATTTCAACGAGAGTTATTGCCTGAAACATGCTCCGGAACAGACACCCGGTACACCGGAGCGGGAATTGTCCCGTTCCCGTCAGGCGGAACGCCAGCGTGCCGAAAGACACGAGCCCCGCCTTGCCGGAGAAATCGTCAAGGAGATTATCGCCGACGCCCGTAACCTTCAGCAGCAGCGGGAAGAGGAGGAAAAACGCCGCGTCGTCGCCGAAATGGCGGCGCAGGGCTACCATGTCGATACCGAAACCGGGGAGATTACCCGAATCGAAAACAAACCCGGACAAGCGTTACCGGATTCTGCTGCCACACCCGCCGGAGAACCGACCGGGGAGGATCTGGCCGACTTCGGGGCCTGGTCGAAAGAGCGGGAGAATCGCTTTGTGGGAGCAGCACCCGCCGAAACCCGAAGATTTCGGCATGACGGATACACCCGTGCAGCACGTGGGCGGAACAACGGAACCGAACCGCGGGAGGGCTTCGCCGGGTCGCTTTTCGACACGGTGGAAACGGCGGCTCCCGCACCTGCCACCCAAGCTGCCGAACCGGTAAACGTGCAGCAGGAACCGTTGCTGACGCTCTACGATCTGTTCGGCTTCAGCGCCGAGGAGCGGCGGCAGGCAGAACTCGGTATATCCAAGAAAAGGAACAGCCGCCGGGGAGCAAAGCGGAAGACGCCCCGACAACCCTCATTATTCGCCCCGGCCTCCTCTCCGGAGGAACAGAAGAGCGAAATGCCGAAAACGACGCCACCGGAGCGTGATCCCGAAGACTTGTATGCCTCCCTGAACTGGGAGGACAACCCGCCGATCAACGGCTTTTACGAGATGATGATGTCGCTTACCCCGGAACGGAGGGCGGAACTACGCCGGCAACGCCCGGCAGCAGGAAACCCCGGAACAGCGGGAACGGCAGGCGGTACGCCCCCCGACGGAAGCCCCGAAAGACAAACGGAAACAAGCCGCCGGTACGCCGAGAACGGGCGGCCTGTTCGACACGCCGGAAAATCCGGAGGAGAAAGAACCCGGTAAAGAAATGCCGCAGATACGGGAGGCGGATATGAACCCCGCCCGTTCGAGGGGGAGGTCGCCCCCTATTTCCGCGAGGGGACACTCGTCACGGACGGACAAAACCGGGTCGGCTACCTGCGGGAGATTGAATCCCTGCAACCCATGTTCCACCCGCTGGAACTCACGCCTGCACAACGGACGAAAGCCTCCATGTATATCGAGATACGCGATGCCTATTACCACCTTTATAACAACGAGGCGGAAACGCTGACGGCGAACCCCGCCCTGCGGGAGATGCTCAACCGGCTTTACGACAATTTCACCGAACGCTTCGGACGGCTCAATGACAAACGCAACCTCGACCTGATCAAGATGGACGCGCGGGGGACGGAGATTCTATCGCTGGAGCGTTACATCGACGGCAAGGCACGCAAAGCCGACATCTTCGAGCGTCCCGTGGCCTTCAATCCCGATGAGATCACGCACGCCGACGACGCTTCGGAGGCCCTTGTGGCCAGCCTGAACAAGTACGGCCGGGTGGAACCGCACTACATGGCCTCGCTCACGGGAACTACCGTGGAGGGAATACTCGGGGAACTGAAAGGACGCATCTATTACAACCCGGAAACGGACGGCTACGAGGTTGCCGACAAGTTCATCGCCGGCAATGTCATCGGGAAAGCCGAACGGATCGAGGCGTTCCTGCGGGAGAATCCCGACCACGCCCCGGCCCGGGAATCGCTGGAGGCTCTGCGCGAGGCGACGCCCAAACCCATCGCTTTCGACGACCTGGATTTCAACCTGGGCGAACGGTGGATTCCAAAAGGTGTTTACGAGCGTTTCGCCTCCTCGCTCTTCGATACGGAGGTGAAGATCACCTTCGCCTCCAACCTGGACGAGTACGGCGTGAAGGCGGAAGCGACGAACGTGAAGATCACGGAGCAGTATGCCGTCAGCGCGCAGACCCGTAAGTACAACGGCCTGCACCTTTTGAAACACGCCCTGCAAAACACTTCGCCCGACATCACCAAGACCGTCCTCAAATGGGTGGACGGCGAACGGCGGGAGGTCAAGGTGCGTGACGGGGAGGCCATACAGCTCGCCAACAGCAAGATAGACGAGATCCGGGGTGCTTTCCCCGAATGGCTGCGCGAGCAGTCGTCCGACTTCAAAGACCGCCTGACAGACCTCTATAACCGTACTTTCAACTGTTACGTGCGCCCGAAGTACGACGGGACGCACCAGGAATTCCCCGACCTCGACCTCAAGGGGCTGGGAATCGACAAACTGTATGACAGCCAGAAGGACGCGATATGGATGGACAAACTGCTCGGCGGCGGGATAATCGACCACGAGGTGGGCGGCGGAAAGACCCTTATCATGTGCTGCGGGGCCTACGAGAAGAAACGCCTCGGGCTGGCCAACAAACCCATGATTATCGGGCTGAAAGCCAACATCCATGAAATAGCCCGGACGTTCTGCACCGCTTACCCAATGGCCAAAGTCCTCTACCCGGGCAAGGAGGATTTCACGCCCCGGAAGCGTGAGCGCATCTTCCGGGAGATACGCAACAACGACTGGGACGCCGTGATCCTCTCGCACGAACAGTTCGGCATGATACCCCAGTCCCCGGAGATACAGCAGGAGATATTGCAGGCCGAGCTGGACTGCGTGGAGGAGAACCTCGAAGTGCTCAAAGCACAAGGCAGGGACGTTTCCCGCGCCATGATGAAAGGGTGTCAGAAACGCAAGGCCAACCTGGAAGCCAAGTTGCAGAAGGTGGCGCACGCGCTGGAAACACGCAAGGACGACGCCGTGGACTTCCGCCTCATGGGTATCGACCACCTCTACGTGGACGAGAGCCACAAATTCAGAACCTGACTTTCACGACCCGGCATGACCGGGTGGCGGGCCTCGGAAATCCCGAGGGGTCGCAGCGGGCGCTCAACATGCTTTTCGCGCTGCGTACCATACAGCAGCGCACGGGCCGCGACCTGGGGGCGACGTTCCTCTCGGGAACGACCATCTCTAACTCGCTCACGGAACTGTACCTGCTTTTCAAGTACCTGCGCCCGAAGGAACTGGAGCGTCAGAATATCCGCACCTTCGATGCCTGGGCGGCCATATTTGCCAAGAAAACCATCGACTACGAGTTTTCCGTGACCAACGAGGTCGTGCAAAAAGAACGGTTCCGATATTTCATCAAGGTTCCCGAACTGGCCATGTTCTACTCCGAGATTACAGATTACCGCTCGGCGGAGGATATAGGGATCGACCGACCGCAAAAGAACGAGATATTGCACAATATCCCGCCGACACCCCAGCAGACGGAGTTCATAGAACGGCTGGTGCAGTTCGCCAAATCGGGCGATGCCACGCTCCTGGGCCGCCTGCCGCTCTCGGAGCGGGAGGAAAAGGCGAAAATGCTCATTGCCACAGACTACGCCCGCAAGATGTCGCTCGATATGCGTATGATAGACCCCGAACTATACAGCGACCACGTGGACAACAAGGCGAGCCACTGCGCCCGTATGATTGCCGGTTACTACCGCCGTTTCGAGGCGTACAAAGGTACGCAGTTCGTATTCTCCGACCTGGGAACCTACAAACCCGGAGCGGGGTGGAACGTCTATTCCGAGATACGGCGTAAACTCGCGGAGGATTACGGCATACCCCAAAGCGAGGTGCGGTTCATCCAGGAGGCGACCTCGGAAAAAGCGCGCAAGGAGATGATCGCTGGTATGAACGCCGGAAAAATCCGCGTACTCTTCGGATCGACCGAGATGCTCGGGACGGGAGTGAACGCGCAGAAACGCTGCGTGGCGATACACCACCTGGACTGCCCCTGGCGTCCCAGCGACCTGGAGCAGCGCGACGGGCGGGGAATACGCACCGGGAACGAGATCGCCAAACTCCATGCCGACAACAAGGTGGACGTGATATTATACGCCGTCGAGAAGTCGCTCGACGCCTACAAGTTCGGGCTGTTGCACAACAAGCAACTGTTCATCCGCCAGCTCAAGACCAACAACATGGGAAGCCGTACCATCGACGAGGGGGCCATCGACGAAAAGAGCGGCATGAATTTTTCCGAGTATGTCGCCGTCCTCTCGGGAAATACAGACCTGCTGGACAAGGCCCGCCTGGAGAAGAAGATTGCCACGCTCGAAAGCGAACGCCAGGCATTCGTGCGCGGCAAATCATCGAGCCGCTACAAGCTGGAGCAGATCACGGAGAAGATAGAGAAGAACAACGACCTGATACGGCGTATCGGCAAGGATCTGGAACACTTCAGGCCCGCGTCGAGTTCAACGAGGACGGCTCGTACCGCAATCCCGTGAAACTGAACGGGCTGGAAACCTCCGACCCCAAGCTCATCGGGAAACAGCTCAACCATATCGCCGAAACGGCACGCACGCTCGACAGGCTCGAACCCATCGGGAGCCTCTACGGGTTCGAGCTGCTCGTCCAGAGCGAAACGACCGGGAAAGACGGGCTCGACCTGGTGCAGAACCGTTTTTATGTCCGGGGTGAAGGGGATTATCTATACCAGTATAACTACGGGAATATCGCCTCCGACCCGCGACTGGCGGCGATGAACTTCATCCACGCGCTCGCGACCATCGAGCCGACACTGGAGAAATTCCGGAAAAAGAATGAGGAACTGGAGAAAGATATTCCCGTCCTGCGGGAAGTGGTGGAAAGTTCCTGGCGCAAGGAGCCCGAACTGACGGCCCTAAAAGCTGACCTGACGGAAATAGACCGCAGGATACAGCAAAGCCTCAAACCGATAGAAGAGAGCGAGGGAAAGGAGGCGGAGGAGGATAACGACGTGTGCCGGGAACGGCATGACACGGCGGAAGAACTCCCGGGGAAAGACAACACGGCGACCCGTATTCCTTCCCGGCTGCGGCAGATTGCCGACGCCTCCGGGGGGCGCATCGTCATCGCGGGCGTGGGCAGCCCGCCGGAGAACGGCCCTGCGAAGAAAGGGATCAAGATGTAAACGAAAAGCCGACGGAAGTACAGATTTCCGTCGGCTTTTTTCATATGCCCGTGAGCGTTGTTGTCACACTTCCTGCAAGAGTGTTTGCAGCTCCTCCTGCGTGGGAAGATAGGTCATGTACTGGGCGGCGAAGACCTGCTTTTCATCTTCGGGCAGCGTGTAACGGACGACCGCGTCGTTTTTCTCCGCGCAGAGGACGATACCCACCGGAGGGTTATCCCCGGGATTCATCAACTCACGGGTGTAGTAATTGACATACATCTGCATCTGCCCCAAATCCTGATGGGTCAGCTCCCCGGATTTCAAATCTATTAAAACGAAACAACGGGCCAGGTAATTGTAAAAGACCAGGTCGATGTAGAAATGCTTGTCGTCGAAGGAGATACGCTTCTGTCGCGCGACGAAGGCGAAGCCTTTCCCAAGTTCGAGCATGAAGCGCTGCAAGCGGCTGATGAGCAGTTGCTCCAGATCGGTTTCCAGAAAATGCTCTCCCTGCGGGATCCCGAGAAACTCCAGGATATACGGGTCGCGGATGATCTCTTTGGGTTCGACACGCCCGGGTTCGGTACGGGAAATTTCCTCTTTCACGGCTTTCTTGTCTCGGCTGGCCAGCAGGCGGTCATAGAAAAGCGTGTTGATTTGGCGGTCGAGCTGCCGGACACTCCAGTTTTCCTTGACGCACTCGTGCAGGTAAAAATCACGGGCGGCATCGCCCGACACCTTGAGAAGCGTGCGGCAATGCGACCAGCTCAATTTATCACACAGCGTGTGATATTTCGGGTAGCACTGGTAAAACTGCCTCATGTACCGCAGGTTGGTGGCCGTGAACCCGTTTCCGAACTCCGCCACGAGCCGCCTGGAAAGGGTGTTGATGACAGCCTTGCCATATCCGGCACGGTCGGTTCCCTGCTGCTCGTACTCCACTATGTATTTCCCTACCTGCCAGTAAGCCCTCACGAGGGTCGAATTGACATGATGTATCACCTTCGCGCGCGCTTCCTGCAAGATATGGCGCACGTTATGCAGCAGCTCTTCCTCCCCTTTGTCGGCAGGATGTACTTTATCTGTTTCTTTCATTGTTCATTATTATATAGGCTTCCAAGTGCAAACATACTGATTTTACGGCAAATATCGAACGGTTGTACCGTCTTGTCGTGCCTTATTCCATGTATCTCCGCGTTTTTCCATGACGCCGGACTCTCGGGACAGGGCCTAACCGGAACCGGCAGGACGATCCTTTTTCAGCTTGCGGAAATTACTGAAGTTACGCTCGATGAACCGCAGGACGTCCGATTCCCGGTAGAAGGTCTTGTGATAGATCATCTCGTAAGGCAGCTCTCCCGAGGTACGGTAACGCTGGAGGGTGCGCTTGCTGATATTGAGCATACGGCACAGGTCGTAATTGTCCAGAAGACGCTCCCCGTCAGGCAGGATGGAAAGCGGTTGCTCCACGTCCCCCGCGCACAGCTTCTCGATACGTTCCAGCCGTTCCGAGAGCCGCTGCATCCATCCGTCGAAATATTCCTTGTCCAGAAACATGGCCTACTCCTTTGGTTGGTTCTTGCGCCGCACGGAACGCTCCTTCAGCACACGGCGGATTTCCGTGAGGGAATAATACAGCTTCCGGTTGATGGCCGAATAGGTGATCACGTGATCCGAGCGGAGGCGTGAAGGGTACGCCCGCTGATGCCCAGGTAACGGCAGACCTGCTCGCCGTCCATCCATTCGTCGTTTATATACTCCTTATTCCATGCACGCCCCTTTTCAGGGAGAGAGGCGATTGCAGCCTCTATTTTCTCTATACGCCCGACAAGCTCGTTATAGGCTCGCGAACCGATCACTATGATTTTCATACTCCTTTGTTTTTTTAGTCTGTTACAAAGGTCGGGCTTATATGGACAGCTTAAAAACGAGGTCGGTACGACTTTTTTTTGATAATTTGCAGTGAACTGATTCTCA
>ENA-OQAR01000385-OQAR01000385.1-human-gut-metagenome-genome-assembly--contig:-NODE-385-length-13331-cov-2.983869_pt1 | contig 13331 bp, 14 predicted proteins | sample MGYA00242738_ERZ504533 | MGnify/ENA primary metagenome ERZ504533 (study PRJEB26092, sample SAMD00036276) | human gut metagenome | host: Homo sapiens | study: EMG produced TPA metagenomics assembly of... | reverse complement strand
CCGGCACAATATATAAGAAGCCCAATTGCTGCTATGATCATACTTACTGCAAATGTTCTGAGTTTTTTCATTTCCGCGGCATACCCTTTTATATTTCTTTTCCCGGAAACAGTTCTTCTGTAGATCACCACACCTCCTGTCAGCAGTCCCATTCCGATAAGGCCAAGAACAGCCATCATTTTAAACGGTCTGACATCTCCTGTTTTAGAACTTCCTGCCATGGAACCACCCTGATAGCTTCCGTATCCACCGGAATATCCACCCGATTTGCGTAACTGCTGCCTCCGCTTCCGGAAGTCGTTCCTCCATTATTTCCACCATTGTAAGATGCCAACGGTGCTTTCGTCGGTACAGGAGTCATTTTCGGGCAGGTTCCCGGTACAGATGGTGTTGGTGTGGCTTTTGGCTGCTCTGTCGGTTTCGGTACTTCTGTAGGTTTTGGTGTCTCTGTCGGCTTTGGTGTTTCTGTTGGTTTCGGTGTTACAGACGGTGTTGGTGTGGCAGTCGGTTCTGCTTTTGCTTTCACATATGCCTCCTGCTGTGCAGTAATTTCCGGTGAAATATCACCTCTTGCTTTCGCTGTGTTTACAATTTTTTTCAGGCTCTGTGCTTTCTGTTTTAAATACCATTTCATAGCAGACTTCAATTTTATCCATATCTGACAACGATGCTCCTGTCTGAATTACAAATCCTGTATCATCTGCCTCTATTTTGGCATCTTTCAGTTCTATACCGTTTTTCTTCACAAAAATGCTGTCTTTTACAATGGAAGCCCCTTGGGTTTCCAGTTTATCTTCGATAACAATATTCTGATCTGTGACATCCTCACGCAGTTGTCTTACTGTCAGTTTATAATATCCTTTTTCACCGGACGCATACTCTTTCTTATCTGATTCCTTCACAATTTCCAGAATCGGACTGTGTACCTCTGTCTCTGCTTCCCCCGGTTGCAGGTATCTTTTCACTGCTGTCTGCAACTGCAGTATTGTGCACTTTCTGTCCTGCCAGGGCTGCATCAATCACTGCTGCCTGATATTCCACGATCATACTTTTCTGTTCCTGACAGTCCAGAGGATTATACATTACCTGCTCAAAAAGACCGCCTTTATCATTATCGCAGATACTATATCTACTATCCCTGACCAGTGTCCTGCCTGTTGACATCAGGAAAGTATTATCATCATTGATCTGTACATCAGCATCTGCCACATTTCCTTTCTCATCCATCAGAATCACCGAATCCTTCAGAAGACGTACTCCCTGAGTATCGATCACATCCTGCAAAGTAACATTACGCGCCACACATCCGGTCTGCTCCTGTGTCAGGACAATGCGGTATGTAATAATATCACCATATTTGTAAAATGGTTTGTCCGTCGTCTTCTCTACTTTAAGAACAGGCGAGTTCACCCAGATTTTTGAGGAGTCCTTTACTTTCTGTGCATTATCTGCATACGCCTGTGCTGTATTTACAATCTCCATCCCATTTACGCTTTCCTGCGCAGTACAGCGGAAATTAACAGTCACAGGTGTCTGATACGGAAGATCTGAAATCGTCACGATCCATCCGGTTCCCTGACGTGTAACCTGACAGCTGACCGGTTTTTCCACTGTTTCTTTATAATTTTCCGGATTCAGCTGATTTCCTGCATCATCAGTTCCTGCCACCGGATTCTGAATAACAGCCGGAACACCGCTTACAGTAACAGCATCTTCAGCTCCGTCCAGAGCCAGCCCTTCAGGAAGGGAAAGATCACTGATCACAAGATTTCTTGCGATAGATCCCTTCTGAAGATTATTAACCGTAACCTGATAATTCACCTGTTCTCCTACCCGAAATTCATTTTCCGCACGTCCGTCCCCGGCTGCCAGATATGGATTCTGAAAACTTTTCTCAATAGAAAGAACTGCTGTATTTACATACACTTCTGCGTCATCCTGTGAAACAGGGGCATTCTGCGCCTGCACATTGGCAACATTAATGCTTTCCATTCCATTTGCCGCTTCCGTAACTGTGCAAAGGAAAGAAATCATAACCGGAGTATTTGCCGGAAGATCTGAAATGTTCAGTCTCCATCCGCTTCCCTCCTGAAGAAATTCATAATTCACCGGTTTCTCTGATGTCTCATTATAAAAATTCCGGATTGAGCTGGTTCAAAAACATCTTTGGTCCCTGCTGTCAGCTGCGTAATATTCTGTGGGATTCCGCTTACCGATACATCCTCTGCCGATGAAAGCGCAAGTCCTGCCGGCATACCGGTATCCCAGACAGTTACGTTCCGGGCCACTGTACCTGCTTTTTTATTCTCCACCACCACATTGTACTGTACCTGTTCTCCGACCTGCCATTCATAATGATCTGCAGATTTCTCAATCCAGAATTCTCCTGAATTTACATATACTTCTGCATCATCAGATCTCTCATCTGTATTAGCAGCTTTTACAGTTGCTGCATTTACGCTTTCGTGTCCATTTGCCTCTTCCTGTGCGATACAATGGAAAATAATCGTTACAGGCTGACTGTATGGTACATAAGAACAATAAAAAGAAAATACCGTTCTCATCTGCATTCAACTGAGAATCCACAGGTCTCGCTTCATATGCCTGTCCTGTTTTCTTATCCGGTACGGGATAGTTTACCTGTCGCTGAACTCCCAGTACTTCCATGCTCTGTGCACCACCTGCCAGAACCAGTCCCTGCGGCAGACCAATATCAGTAATAGTTACATCTTTTGCGATTGTTCCTGCCGTTACATTATTCACTACGATCCGGTAAGCTACCTGCTCTCCTGCCTGCCATTCATATTTGTCTGCTGTTTTATCAATTTCAAGCTGTGGACTGTTCGGCCATACTTCTGCCATATCCTTTCTGGATTCCTGTTCTCCTGTCTCAGGATTGATCAGATTATCCGCTGTTGCAGTCACAATATTTTCCCATTCCTGTCCATTGGACTCCGCAGATGCCTGACATTTAAAACGGATTGTGATCGTCTCCCCATACTTCAGGGACGGACACTCTGCTTTCCATCCATTTTCTCCCTGTCCGGTAAGCGTACAGTTCTCACCTCCCTGACTTGTCTCTACAGCATACTGCCCTTCCAGAAGCTGCAGACATGATGGAAGCTCGTCTGTAATAACAACATTTACTGCTTTTACATCCTGTTTTGTCTGAGAAACCAGAATCTCATAATCTATGATATCTCCCGTTTTCCATTCATACTGAGAAGTATTTTTCTTTACTTCCAGTTCCGGTGGAATCACACCCTTTACCCACACTGTTTCCGTATCCATTGTATCTCCGCTTCCGTTTGTACGTTCATAACTCATGGATGCATGGTTTGGTACAAGAATACTGTATCCATCCTCTGCAAGGTATTTTGAAATGTTAAATTTCTGATTCCGGTCTCTGGCGTACTTTTAAAGTAAATGTGTAAGTCTGATTATCTGTAAATGCTTCATCCTGAAGGCTCTCTGCTTTGGCCCTGCAGGTCACTTTCTGTCCTTCAACAGCAACATCAAACCAGTCTGTCACTGTCTGCCCTGCATCATTCACAATACTGACTTTTGATGCATCCTCTATAGTAAGACAATCCTCAAGTATATCCTGTACCACAAAGGATTTCAGTCTATTGGGTGTCACCTCTGCCCGGATCATATACTGAAATTCCTGTCCCTGACGAATGCCAAAAGGTTTTTCTTTTGATGCAGCAGCTGCCTGTTCCCATGTACAGTTTGCCTCTCCCACACGTTTCTCAGGTGCTTTTTTCATCTCAACATCGCCGAAACAATAGGATGTAAAATCAAAAATATGCATATGCTTTACAGTATTTCTGTCCTTTAAAGTTCGGACAATAACTGTTGCCTGATGGATCCAGATATTTATTTCTTGTAATCTCTGCCCATCTTTCCTGAGAACCGGCTTTTGCAATGGCATCTTCACGACTTTTATCCCATTTATCCAGTCTGACTGATGACAGAATTCTACCGTAAAATTATCTGTATTATAAAAAAAGATTCAGCCATCCTCTCGGATCATCCGGCTCAACGGAACCAAGGGGTGAGCTTACAGAATTTCCATCTACCGTCAGATAATCATTGTTTTTCAGAACATATGCATTATCCAGACTGCTGTCTGACGGAATACGGACTCCCTGTCCCGCATCAATATCACGTATGGTTCCATGGCCACTGATCGGCAGTGTTTCTTCTGTTCCATGCTTCAGAAACTGAAACTTAACCTTTGCGTATCCTACAGAATAAATAAATACACCGATACTGTTTTTGGAAAAGCCAACCATTGGATAAGCTTCATTATCTTTCCATGCAAACGTAGCTCCGCCTTTATTCTGAACAATCGATTCTGCAGTGCGCAGATCATAACGGGGTTCTGCATTCTCTACTCCCACAAGAATGAGTCTGACATCAACAATATTTCCATTTCCATCTTTTCCTACATTGTTATAACGCATCCCTGCGCTTCCGGCTTTATAGTCCGCTCCTACACGAACGCACTCTGTGTCACGTTCGCTTTTTCCATTGTCTGAAAAAGCTTCCCTGTCCAGATTATCACACCCAAAAGATTCATATGTGGTAATTCCGGGCTGAAACTTCATGTTAAAGCGATAACCATACTCTACCACCTTGTCACTGTCCCATGTTTCTACAGTTAACGGTGCCGCCTGAGTTACGCAGACAGGCACAAGCCCCAGAATTGCCTGCAGAATAAAAAGCATTGCAAGCAGCAAAGCTCCAAGGCGTTCTTTCAGTTTGAAATTGTGTTTCATTTTCCGTCTCCTTTCCGAACAAAAAAATATAAAAATGAATGTGGGATTTTCCCGTTCGCACCTGGCAGGATTAAAGAATAGAAATAAGTTGAGATTGTATGATTATAAATATTCAAGGGGAATTAATATCGTGAAACAAGAACGTTTACACTTAAGATTTTTAAGATTCTGCGCAGGGTTTCTTTTCTGAAACCCTGCACAGATTTTCATTGATCATTTCTTTTCTTCAGCCATGAAAGAAAATAAAGAATAATTGCAAGAATAATAAAAAACGGAATCGCAACTCCGATTATCAGTATCAGTAAAACAATTATAACAGCCGCCGCTGCAATAACAACAGCCCTGCCATGCCAGGTAGAAAGATCGATTACTTTTTTCCATCTTTTCTCCTGCTGATGAGGAAGCTCTGTCTCATTGCCATAACTGCTTCCATAAGAAGAATACTCTCCGTAATCTTCCTGTGTACTTCCATCATCTGTATCGATCAGAGTTTTTGCTATCAGATGTGGATCTCCCAGTTCCTGCAGTACCTCCTGCTCTGACGTCCGCCACGTACCTGAGACTGTATATAATCTTCATAATACCTGATATGTGCCGCTGCTTTGCCTTCCTGCATCTGCCCGGCAAGCTGGCTTCTCAGGATTTCCAAAAAATTCTTTTTCTGTTCATCTTTCTACACTCCATTTTGCCAGAAATACATATCAAAACTCTACTGCTCTCTCCGTTATCAGTAACGTTCGTACTCTTATTTTACCATATATACCGCAGGTAGCAACTAATATAATCATAAACTTTTTATGAAATTCTTATAAACTCAGTTACTGTTCACTCCGTTCTCAGTAACGTAGCCAAATTCATTCCAGATTGCCTGCGGCAATGGAATTTTTGGCTTGTATGTCTCGGGATTTTTGGCATATTCATGCCAAAAACACCTCGCGGGATAGTGGTGTGTGAACAATAACTAAACTCATACATCATTTCCCGACAATTTTTGCATACATCTCCGGTCTGCGGTCTCTGAAAAAGTCCCCAGTTCAGTCTGTCTGCCTTTAATGCATCCAGGTCAAAAGTGCTTACAAGCACCCCCTCTTCCCCTCCGGGCAGTTCTGCACAGAGAGCACCTGTGTTGTCTGTGATAAAAGAAGAGCCGTAAAAATTAAGAGCAGATTTCTGCATTCCGTTTTCCGGACATGGCTCCACTGTTTCCTCACCGATTCTGTTGGCAGCGATCACAGGGATCAGGTTGGAGGCAGCGTGTCCCTGCATACATCTTCTCCAGTGTTCCATGCTGTCGCATTCCAGGATGGGTTCACTTCCGATGGCAGTGGGATAAAAGAGAAGCTCTGCTCCCTGCAGTGCCATACATCTTGCCGTTTCCGGGAACCACTGATCCCAGCAGATTCCAACTCCAATGGTTCCAAATCTGGTATCAAAAACCTTAAAGCCGGTATCTCCCGGTGTGAAATAGAATTTTTCCTGATAATAATGGTCATCCGGAATATGTGTTTTCCGGTAAACGCCAAGATTCTTCCCATCTGCATCCAGAACCGCAATGCTGTTATAGGTATTATTGACCTCTTTTTCATAAAAGCTGACCGGGATCACAATCCCCAGCTCTGCCGCTACCCTGCTGAAATGACGCACTGCAGGGTTTTCCTCTGCAGTCTGCGCATATTCATAATACTCATATCTGCGCTCCTGGCAGAAATAGGGCCGTTCGAAAAGCTCCGGAAGAAGAACAATCTCAGCTCCCTTTGCTGCTGCCTGACGCACCAGTTCCTCTGCATGGGCAATATTTTTCTCCACACTTTTACTGCATTTCATCTGAACTGCTGCCACTGTTACATTTCTCATCCTGTCTGTTCCTCCTGCTCCTGTTTACATAAGTAAGTTTTTTCATAACTTTCAGGTAATAACCCTCAAACACATGACTCTCAAAGTTTTCTGCATCAGGGTCAGATATTTTTTCCGGGAATCTGCTGGGTGATACAGTGAATATTTCCACCGCCAACAATGATGGCTCTGGCATCAATGGGATAAATCCTTCTCTCTGGAAAACACTTCTGCAGAATCTCCACTGCCCTTTTGTCATTTTCATCCCCAAACTGAGGAAGAATAATTCCTCCATTGGAAATATAAAAATTCACGTAACTGGCGGCCATCCGTTCTCCTGCTTCCCGTTCGTCTTCTCCCTCTTCAAACACAAAACCATCCACATCTTCCCGGGTAAGGCAGACCGGTTTCTGAGGAATCGGAAGCTTATGAATCTTAAATTTTCTGCCTTTTGCATCTGTTTCCTGTTCCAGCACCTTCAGATCAGCCAGAGACATGGCATACTGCGGATCTGTCTCATCCTCTGTCCATGCAAGCACAACCTCTCCGGGCCTTACAAAAGCGCACACGTTATCCACATGCTCATTGGTTTCATCCTGATAGATTCCACATGGAAGCCAGATAATCTTGTGAACACCGAGCCAGTACTTCAACTGTTCCTCTATCTGTTCCCTGCTCATCTGAGGATTACGTCCCTGACTCAGAAGACAGGCCTCTGTAACGATCAGAGTCCCCTCTCCGTCAGAATGGATGGAACCGCCCTCCAGCACAAAAGGTCTGGCATCCAGACATGGACAACCGAGAGTCCTGCAGATAAAGGCAGCCACCCTGTCATCCTTTTCCCAGTTCCGGTAAAGCCCGTCAAAGGTACCTCCCCAGGCATTAAACTGCCAGTCAACTCCACAGACCGCCCCTTTCTCATCCAGAACCATGGTTGCTCCCACATCTCTGGCCCAGGCGTCATCTGTCTCGCATTCCAGCAAAGTCACACCGGAAACATTCCCAAGCTGATTCTTTGCATTCTCCATCTGAGCTTTGGAAACCAGCATATACACCTTTTCGCTCTCTCCAATAGCCTCTGCAACTTTCACAAATGCTTTCTGTGCTTCCCTTGCCCCATAATTCCAGGAACCGGGACGTTCGGCCAGATCATCACACATCCCTCATGAGGCTCAAATTCTCCGGGCATACGATATTTTGTTCTGTTCTTCTCTGTAACTTCCATGTCTGTCTCCTTTTCTTTGATAGCCCGGCAGATATCAGGAAAGCCGGTTCTTAAAGTCTTCGTATCCGAAATGTCTGATAACCTCACACTCTCCGTCCTCATGCATAACCGCAATATCCGGCAGCGGCATACCGTTAAATGTATTATTCTTCACCATAGAATAAATCGCCATATCCATAAAATACAGCTTGTCCCCGATCCGGATCTCTCTGTCAAAGGAATAATCTCCGATTACATCTCCTGCCAGGCAGGTGCAGGAAGATAAGCGGTAGGTATATGCCTTCTCCCCTGCTTCCCCGCTGTCCTTAAGAGGCGGACGATAGGGCATCTCCAGCACATCCGGCATATGGCAGGCTGCAGAAGCATCCAAAATCAGCGTTCTGATCTCATTTTCCACAATGTCCATAACCTCTGTCACCAGATATCCGGCATTCAGGGCAACAGCCTCCCCGGGCTCCAGATAAATATCCAGATCATAGGTTTCCTTCATATGCTGAATACATTTTTTCCAGGAGCTTTACATCATAATCCTCTCTGGTAATATGATGTCCGCCGCCCATATTCAGCCAGGAAACCTCAGACAGAAATTCTCCAAAACTTCTCCTCTACCGCCTGCAATGTTTTCTCCAGGTCATCCGCATTCTGTTCGCAGAGCGTATGAAAATGCAGTCCGTCGATCCATTTCAAACATTCCCCGTCAAAGTTCTCTCTGGTAACCCCCAGCCTTGAACCCGGCGCACAGGGATCATAGATCGCATGATCCCCCTGAGTGGAGCATTCCGGATTAATACGGAGTCCCAGACTGGCTCCGGTACACACTCCTTTAAATTTCTTCAGCTGTGCTGTGGAATTAAAGATAATATGGTCACAGATATGATCCAGTTCCTCTATATCTTCTGTACGGTAAGCAGGGGAAAAAACATGATTCTCTTTCCCCATCTCTTCATATCCAAGCCTTGCCTCAAACAGACCGCTGGCAGTGGTACCTGCCAGATATTTTCCGATCATGGGATACAGGGCAAAGCCGGAAAACGCTTTCTGCGCCAGAAGGATCTTACACCCGGTATCCTCCTGGACTTTTTTCAAAATCTCCAGATTCTCCCGCATCTTCTTCTCATCGATCACATAGCAGGGAGTTTGCAGTTGATCAATCTTCATTGGCTTTCCAGACCTTTACCAGTTCAGGATCTTCGCAGACTTTCCATGAAGTCCCCATTTGTTCAGTGCTTCCATATATGATCCGGATCAAATTCTTCCACATTTAAATACACCCGCTTCTTCCACTGTCCGGTCACTACCATCATGGAACCGATCATAGCCGGAACACCTGTTGTATAGGAGATTGCCTGGGATTCCACCTCTTTATAGCATTCCTGATGATCACATACATTATAAATATAAATACTTTTCTCTTTTCCGTCCTTAACACCTGTGAAAATACAGCCGATATTTGTTTTACCCACTGTTCTCGGACCCAAAGATGCAGGATCCGGCAGAAAGAGCTTTCAAAAACTGGATCGGCACGATCTCCTGTCCATTAAATTCCACAGGTGCGGTGGAAAGCATTCCTACATTTTTCCAGACATTTCATATGTGTCAGATAGCTCTGTCCGAATGTCATAAAGAAACGGATCCTCTGTACTCCCGGAATATTTTTTTGTCCAGTGATTCAATCTCTTCATGATGAAGAAGATACATATCCTTCTTTCCTACCTCAGGGAAATCATAGACAGATTTAAATTCCATAGGCTCTGTTTCTACCCAATGTCCGTCTTCCCAGTAGGAACCATTTGCGGAAACCTCTCGAAGATTGATCTCCGGGTTAAAGTTTGTGGCAAAAGGATATCCATGATCACCGCCGTTACAGTCCAGAATATCAATGGTATGGATTTCATCAAAATAATGCTTCAGGGCATAGGCACTAAATACACTGGTAACACCCGGATCAAAACCGGTTCCCAGAAGAGCAGTCAGTCCTGCTTCCTTAAATTTCTCATCATAAGCCCACTGCCAGGAATAATCGAAATATGCAGTAAAGCCTTTTTCTTTACATCTCTTTTCGTAGATTGCACGCCATGTGGGATCTTCTGTATCCTCTGCTTCATAATTAGCAGTATCAATATAATCCGCACCGGCTTCCAGACATGCATCCATGATGGTAAGATCCTGATATGGAAGTGCCACATTCAGGACAGCATCCGGCTTATAGGCTCTAATCAATTCTGCGACCTCTGCTGCATTATCCGCATCTACCTTTGCTGTCTCAATTTTTGTCTTCGTTGTACTTTCAATCTTCTCTTTGAGTGCATCGCATTTTTCCTTTGTCCTGCTTGCGATCATAATCTCTGTAAAAACATCGCTGTTCTGACAGCATTTGCGAATTGCCACTGAAGCTACCCCACCACATCCGATTACCAATAATCTGCTCATAAACTGTTTTCCTCCTCTTCCAGTAAATCTTCTACATATTTTGGAAGCATAAATGCTCCTCTGTGAAGGTTTGTTGTATAATACCATGTTTCTATATTAAGATTATCAAACCTCTCCGGCCTGAAATCTTCCAGTGGATGATATTTCTTTGATGCAAATCCAAAAAGCCAGTATCCCGAGGGACAGGTAGGGATATGTGCCTGATAAACCCTGCTCACCGGAAATGACCGGAAAACCTTTCTGTGCATCTTTCTGCATTCCACCTCATCCTCATCATAAAAAGGACTTCCATGCTGATAAACCATGATTCCGTCATCTCTGAGAGCCTTATAACAGCTTCCGTAGAATTCCTTTGTAAAAAGTCCCTCTGTATGTCCCAGCGGATCTGTGGAATCATTGATGATCAGGTCATATCTGGCCTTTTTATTCCGCAGGAACCGAAGGCCGTCTTCATAATAAATGTTGACTCTCTCATCCTTCAGTCCCTGGGCAATATCCGGAAACATCTCCGCACATACATCCACAAACATTTTATCGGATTCCACCACATCAATGCTCTCAATCTGTGGATAATGGATCAGTTCTCTGGCAACTCCACCGTCACCGCCGCCGATGATCAGAACATTTTTTACATTGGGATGTACTGTCATTGGCACATGCGTGACCATTTCATCATAAATAAATTCATCCTTGTCAGAAAATACGATCTCACCGTCCAGAGCCACAAATCTTCCAAATTCTTCAGACTCAAACACATCGATTCTCTGAAATTCACTTTCCCCTGAAAATAACTGTCGGTTAATCCGGACAGAAAGCTTTACATTTCCTGTATGGAACTCGGAATACCATAATTCCATGATCAGATACCCCCTTTCAGGACCTGAAGATGTTCTACCTTCGGATCCTCCATTCCCTGCATGGAACAGCCTTTGTCTCTTGCATAAAGAATGTATTCTACAATTTCCTGTGTCACCATTTCTCCAGGAGCAAGAATCGGGATTCCCGGAGGATAACACATAACAAATTCACCGCTGATCCTGCCTGCCGCCTGTTCCATGGGCAGAGATTCTTTCTCCGCATAAAATGCCTGCTGTGGAGACGCCACCACTGCAGGTGCGATATATTCCCCGGAAAGCATACCTGTGCTGTCCTTCTTATACAGACGTTCAATATCAGCCAGTGCCCCTACCAGTCTCTCAATATCCTGAAGCCTGTCTCCGATGGAAATGTAAGCCAGAATATTACAGATATCTCCAAACTCAATCTGAATATCATATTCATCTCTGAGAAGATCATAAACTTCAATACCTGCCAGCCCATTTCCCAGTGTATAAATGGAGAGTTTTGTAACATCAAAATCAAAAACACTGGTTCCATTGATCAGATCCATACCATATGCATAATAACCGCCGATCTCATTGATCTCCTCTCTGGCATACTGCGCCATCCCTGCAACCTTTTCAAAGGATTCCTCTCCCCTGAGTGCCAGATTTCTTCTGGAGATATCCAGACTGGACAACAGAAGATAAGAAGCGCTTGTGGTCTGAGTCAGATTGATGATCTGGCGCACTTTCTCTGCATTCATACTCTTATTCAAAAGCAGCAGCGAACTCTGTGTCAGACTTCCGCCGGATTTGTGCATGGAAACTGCCGCCATGTCAGCACCTGCCGCCATTCCGGATACAGGAAGGTTTCTGCCGAAATAAAAGATGGGTTCCATGAGCCTCATCTGCCAGCACCTTCATTCCTCTTGCATGAGCCTTCTTTACGATAGTCCGCAGATCCGAACAAATTCCATAATAGGTAGGGTTATTTACAAGAACTGCCACCGCATCCGGATTCTCATCCATAGCCTTCTCTACCTGACTGACTTCCATGCCAAGGGAAATGCCCAGCTGCGCATTCACCTCCGGGTTTACATAAACCGGAATTGCACCGCACAGTACCAGGGCATTGATGGCACTTTTATGTACATTTCGCGGCAGAATGATCTTATCCCCTGCCTTGCAGACAGACAGGATCATGCTCTGCACTGCAGATGTGGTTCCTCCTACCATAAGGAATGCATGCGCTGCGCCAAAAGCATCTGCTGCAAGCTCCTCCGCTTCTCTGATCACCGAAACCGGGTGGCAGAGATTGTCCAGCGGCTTCATAGAATTAACATCCAACCCCACACATTTCTCTCCCAGCAACTGTGCAAGCTCCGGATTTCCTCTTCCTCTTTTATGTCCCGGCACATCAAAGGGAACGACTCTCTTCTTTCGGAAACGTTCCAGTGCTTCATATATGGGCGCATGCTGTTGTCTTTCATAATCCATTTGACATGTTCCTCTTTTCCTGTTGTCATGTACCGGCAAATACAGTTCTATCATTCAGCAATTGTATACTGCCTCAAACCGGCACAATGATTCAATTATTTCTCTATATATTTGCTATATCTGCACAAAAAAGAAGCAGATAAGTTTCATTCACCATCTGCTTCTCTCATGATCTATAGAATTTCTCAGGCTCTGTCTCTTTATATACTGACCGGATTTCCCGTATAAATCCGTCTGTACCCTGTGCCTGTTCCCGTATTCTGAAATATTCATGACTGCTGTCTCTTCAATCGCTGGCAAATATATGCTATGCTCTTATTGACCGTTTCACAAGATGATGTGCTTACGCACTGATTATTATAAAGTAATCAACTTATAAAATTTGAGCTTCTAACTCAATCAATAATGTGGTGTCTCCCACCCGGCAACTGCCCCGCCTGTCCGTATGGCTTAACATTCAGAAACTGTCTCTGAATGTGAGCAAATATTTGCATGAAAACGATAGTGTCTTTTCATACTAAAGATGAGAATAACATATCTTCTGAACTGTTGTCAATTCCATTTTCCATATTTTGCACTAGAGCGTGTCTGAAAAAGGCTTTCTGGCAAGATGTGCGTCACAATTTGTGGGATATTTTGCCCGGATGAGGGCGCGTAGCGGGCTACGGCAACTGAATTCGGGTGAAATATCCCGCAAAGTGGGGGCGTGGCAGATTGCGGGAATGATTTTTCAGACACGCT
>ENA-OQAR01000384-OQAR01000384.1-human-gut-metagenome-genome-assembly--contig:-NODE-384-length-13344-cov-1.601422_pt1 | contig 13344 bp, 15 predicted proteins | sample MGYA00242738_ERZ504533 | MGnify/ENA primary metagenome ERZ504533 (study PRJEB26092, sample SAMD00036276) | human gut metagenome | host: Homo sapiens | study: EMG produced TPA metagenomics assembly of... | reverse complement strand
AGCTTGGATAAATTCGTCCTGGCGTTGCAGCAATGCTTTGTAACGTTTGCGTGCATTACCCGGCAGGAGGATGAACTGACGTGGGTCTTCGCTGAAGGAAATCTCATTCTGCGGTTGTTGCTCCTTGCGCTCTACACCGGAACGGGAGTGTGCCAGGCGCGTAACCATGCGCATCAGGATGGGTTCGCCGGTCTGTTCGGAGAAGCTGAATCCGTTGTATACCATGTCGTATGCTTCCTGCTGGTTGCTTGGTTCGTACATCGGGATGAGGGAGAAGTCGCCATAGAAACGGCTGTCCTGCTCGTTCTGCGAGGAATGCATGCTGGGATCGTCGGCAGCTATGACTATCAGACCACCTTTTACGCCGGTAATGGCAGAGTTGATGAAACAGTCGGCAGCCACGTTCATACCCACGTGCTTCATGCACACTAGTGAACGCTTGCCTGCAAAGGACATGCCCCAGGGCAGCCTCCATCGCAGTTTTTTTCGTTAGAGCACCAGCGGTTATGAATGTTCTTTTCAGCAGTAACCGGTGCCATCTGAATATATTCGGTGATTTCCGTAGAAGGAGTGCCGGGATAGGCATATACGCCCGAAAGTCCGGCATCTAATGCAGCTTGTGCAATGCTTCATCGCCAAGTAAGAGTTGCTTGCTCATATCTGAATATTTAAGTGTTAGTCATGGATTAATATTTGACGCAAATATAGGATTTTGCTTTTTATTTTTATCAGCAGATTACTTGAAAATCTTTCTTTCGTTTAATGCATTCCAATATTTTCTTGCATTTTTCATGTGCTCGGCATAATTGGATGCAAAGTTATGGGTGCCCGAGAAGTCCTCTTTGGCACACATGTAGAGGTAGTTGTGTTTCGTATGGTTCAGCACAGCATCCAGCCCGATGGGTGAGGGGATGCGTATGGGACCGGGAGGTAGTCCGGTGTTGAGATAGGTATTGTAGGGGGATTCTACTGCCAGATGGGCATTCGTAATTCTCCGCAAGCCGAAGTCCTGCAAGGCAAATTGATGGTAGGGTCGGCTTGCAGGGGCATGCCGGTGTGCAGGCGGTTGATGTAGAGCCTGCCACCATTGGTTTTCGGGATTGTTGTTTGTCTCTTCCTCGACGATGGAGGCAGGGTGCAGATTTCCGTCGGGGTCATTCCGATGGCGGTGGCTTTGCCTAGGCGTTCCTGGTTCCAGAACCTTTGGTGCTTCTTTCTGTCATTCTTTCGTAAGAACTCTTCCACACTCATGTCCCAATAGATTGGTAGGTTTCGGGGATGAAGAGGCAGGGCAAGGTCTCTTTGGTGTATCCCAGTTTTTGTTGGAATGCGGAGTCGTTCATCAGTTCCGGCTATTTGGCGGAGTCTATCATGAGCTGTTTGCTTATGCTGCGTGCCAGGCGGTCCAGCGTGCGTACGCTGCCGACGGTGAGGTTCATAGGTTCTTGATATCCGCGGTACAGACGGCTGAATACGTGATATACGTTTTCTCTTGGCCGGATAGCGTAGCGTCCGGTGTGTATGTTTTCGGAATATTTCTTGTATTGGGCCATCCAGCGGAAGCCGGTGAAGCTTCGAGGATGGCCTTGTTGTTCCACCTTATTATATATGGAGTCAGCGGTGTCGTCGCGGTCTATATAGATATAGACTGTCTTTTTTCGGATGGAATTGCGGGGCAAACAGATAGTAGTATACTGTTCCTGCACAAGCTGCTCCAATAAGAATCAGTGCGACGAATGTTCCGATAATGATTTTTCTTCTTTTTCCATTTTGTTTTTACTGCATCTTTAGTCGGGCAAAGTTAGTAAAAAATGGAGTGATAGTATCTGATAATCCAATGGATTATTTACTCCTTTACCGGAATGCTTCAGAAGTTTATTCTGATAGAGTACATGCTTGTATCCCTACTTTGGCATTTGGAAATAAAGCAAGATTGTTTAGCAATAGTCCTAGGATAGCCTTGTTTGAAAATGCGAAAATTCCTGATGTAAGGGAAAGACTTGTCAGCATAGAAGGATTAAAAGAAATGCAGGACAAACAAATTGCATTTCTAGCTTCATTATTACAGTAATAAAGAGAATGGTAATATGAATATATTGTTTTTTTTATCGTGTTTATCCTAATTATGGTGGTGTTGAGGTAGTGACAACTGTACTTGCCAATCGTTTTATAAAGGATGGACATGGTGTTATCATAGCTTCAATAGAACAACCGCATATTGAACTAGCTTGTCAATTACTACCAGATGTAAAGCTTGTCAAATTAGACTATCCTGTTTGTTCTATAAAAATATGAGGAAGTTACATCGATTAATTATAAATGAAAAAATTGATATTATAATTAATCAGTGGGGACTTCCTTTTATGTCAACATTGCTGTGTAGAGTGGCTATAAAAAGAACATCATGTAAATTGATTTCGGTATTACATGGCGCTCCAAATACGTCTAAATTAATTATTAAGGCACGTGATAAATGTGAAACAGTTTATAACCCTTTTTTGAAATACATATATCATGCTATAATGTATCCAAAAAGAAGAGTTGGTAAAAAGCTAGCATTCGTTATAAATTGTAGCCATTTGTGAAAAAATATGTTTCTTCTTTTCATCTCATTTTTATCAAGCCGTTTAAGTGATTATGCACATATAAAAGAGAACTGAGAATATTATAGCAATAGGCAATCCTGTTACTATTCCTGTGTATTTTGAAGAATGGGAGTTAAAACAGAAGAAGAAGCAGCTGTTATATGTAGGAAGAATGGATTATGAAAATAAACGAGTAAATAGAATAGTGGAAGCTTGGAAAGTTCTTTATGAAAAATATGTTGATTGGGAACTTGTTTTGGTGGGAGAAGGCCCTTATAAAAGTACATTGGAAGAATATATTAGAAGATATGATATTCAACGTGTTTGTTTCAAAGGCTTTCAAGTATCTCCTCCCATACAACATTATAAGGAAGCTTCTATATTTTTATTGACTTCTGATTTAGAAGGGTTTGGATTAGTAGTTATTGAAAGTATGAGTTATGGAGTGGTCCCAGTTGTGTATGGAAGTTATGAAGCTATATATGACATCATAGACAATGGAAAGTCTGGCTTAATAACTCCGATACCTTAATAATAGTCAAAAAACAATTGACTGCATCAGCTTGCTAATCGAGAATGAAAAATTAAGAAAAGAAATGGCAAAGGAAGCCATGTGTAAGGCGAAATGTTTTACAATTGATTCTGTTATTACAAGGTGGTATAATCTGTTTGAAGAAGTATTATAAACTTCCATAAAAATAAATTATCATTAATTTATGCTCCCTCTATTGCTTAATAAAATCATACAAACAGATAAATTGCTGTTTTTACATTTGGTTACTCAGAAAAACAGAATTTACACCTTTCTCAACCCCGTATCTTATCTCATAGCTTTAGAAAACAAATCTTTATTTGAACAATTCGATGGTATTTTTGCCGATGGCTCTTTACTGGTTTCTGCCATAAGATTAGTATACGGAAAGCGAGTGACCAGACGTAGTTTGATATGACCTCCCTTGCTCCCGAATTGTTGAATTACCTCATGGAAAGCCGTAAGACGCTCTATATCGTAGCCTCGGGTCAAGAACAAGTGGAGTGTTCTGTGAGGATATTTCAAGAGCAGTATCCGGAGTTACACATTGCAGGGTTCAGAAATGGATATTTCTCTTCGGATGCTGAAATGAATAAGGAAGTCTCTATATAGTCGAATTAAATCCGGTTTTCTGATAGTAGGTATGGGGGCCTTGATGCAGGAAAAGTTTCTGCTTAAGGTAAAAAAGATGGGTTACCAAGGCATCGGCTTTACGTGTGGTGGCTTTGTTCACCAAACGGCAATGAATAGGATGCACTATTATCCGAACTGGGTTGATAAGATGAATTTGCGTTTTGTTTATAGAATGTATAAAGAGAAACATACACGTACAAGATATCTGCAAGCTGCATTCTTGTTTCCGGTACGCTTTATCGGGGAAAGAATTTTCGGATGAAAGAGCAGACTTTGCTTATTGCCATGTAAATAATGGAGAATGGCAACAACAGGACGAAGATAGCAGTAGGAATAATTTTTCCGAGTTATTTTTAATACATCTTGTTTTCATGCTGCAAATATAAATTAAAATTCATAGAATAGTGAAATTAAGAACTCTAATATTTCTGGGGGGACTCTTTGGAGGAATGAATGTTATCAAAGGGCAGGCTTCTTATGGTACTACAGGACTACTTCATGCACCTACTGCCGTTATGCAGAAAGATAAAACCGTTATGCTGGGAGGAAATATGCTTGATGTAAATATACTTTCCCGATATTGGGTGAGAAGTGAATATCATCCCTATACCTATAACTATTATATAAATTGTACTTTGTTTCCTTGGCTGGAAGTTAGCATATACTTGTACGTTGGTAAAGGGGATACATGGTTCTTCTTATTGGCCTCAGCAAACTTGGGGCAGGTTTACCAATCAGGACAGATCGTTTCATTTCCGGTTGAGGGCATGGAAAGAAGGCTGGTGGAAGCTTGGACGCCTCAGGTAGTGATTGGTGCGAATGATCCGGGAAGCATTCTTCAAATGGAGGTGGAGACATAGATTGGGGGGGCGGTGGTAGCGGAAACCACAATTACTTGACACGTTATTATCTGGCGGCAACGAAACATGTTGAATTTAGTGGAATAGGTACAGTGGGGGTTCATGTAGCTTGGGTTATCGGTAAAGCTATGAGTGATGTGCATTATAGCCGTCCTGCTGCAGGGGTAAACTTTCATTTTGGCATGAAGGGCGAAGGTTTCTGGCAGAAAGCTCTGAATGGATTTAATCTGATGGTGGAAGTGTGTCCCGGACATGCGGAAGATCTGCATACAGCAACTTATACTGTGAATGTGGGTGGAACTTATTCAATATGGAAAGACCATATCAATCTTATTGCTGAACTGAATAACGGTAAATTTTTTTTAGCGGAGGTATATTCTTTAAATTACATCTTAAATAACTGACTTGATTTCTAGTGGATGAAGCATTATAAGAATAGCCGGAATCACTTGGAAAAAGTAGTTCCGGCTATTCTTATATAACGATATTTGTATGTCCTGTTTTTATTATCCTACAATGTATTTAGCATTCTTGCCGCTTATTTTACGAATGAATACCACAAGCAGCCACGATACGCCAAACGCCACGATTGCGGCAGCGGGAATTTGTAAAGGCACGGGAACACCGATATTGCGCATCAGGACTACACCCGGACCTGTGAAAAAATAATGTATCATATAGATGCCAAAACCACATACGGTCAAGTTTGCCAGCATACGCTGGATCAGTTCTGAGCGTACTTTTACTTTCTTGGCTATGAGGAAGAAGGGGATAGTCATCATAATCACATTCAAAGAATTATAGGTGAAGAACAGTTCTAACATTTCATCAGTGCATTGTGGTAATGCGGTCATGTGGCGGAAACCGAAGAATGTGACCATGTAACCTGCCAGAAACATGGGGATACAGACCGACAGTGTCTTACTCCATGACCAGTCGTGGTTGCGCAGATAGTGTCCCAATAGCAAGTACCCGTTGAATCCGGCAAAATAATAGAGCATATTGAATGAGTTCCACGCACAGCCTCCCCAAATGTATGGGGATACGAACTGATAATAATAAGGTAACAAACCAGTTATTCCCCATGCGACAAGAAACCATAGTTTGGCTTTCTCCGAGGCCTTTTCTACCCATGCGGAGAAAATAGGAAGGTATAGATATAATCCGATAAGCAGATAGATATACCACATATGTACGTCTAATAAAGAGAAATTGAGAGGCATTTCTGCTATATAACCCAATGATACGTTGAGTGACTGACGGGCGGCTTCTTCACCGCTATAAGGGAAAAAGTCAAGGATTATTTCAGGATTAAGTCCCAACAATCCTGTAAACCAGGGAAATAAATTATAAATGACACTCCAGATAAGGAACGGCCAGAATACACGGCTGATTCTTTTTTTGTAGAAAGCGGATATTTCGCCACGTACGGGGAGCAGCAATGCTCCTGTAATCATGACAAACAGTGGGACACACGGACGGAGAAAGGCTCCGTAGGCGGCTCCCCAGAATTTGATTTCATCAATGTTGGCTGGCGGTTCGCCGGGGGTAAAAAGTTGAACGGGTCTGCACTATGGCAGCAAACTACGGTGAACATGGCTACCAAACGAACGACATCCAGCCATACCACATGTTTTCTTGTGGTGTTTATAGCAATAGGTTGATTCATAATTTAATTTTTGATTTGACAGGCACAAAGGTACGCTTTCTCTGAGGATTATTTCTTGCTTTGGAACAAAAAATAAAAAAGAACTATCCGCAATCATACTACAAAATGAGAATCCTCCACTGCAAGAGTCACAATCATTTGTCTTTTGCAGGGGGAGGAATTCTATTTAGGGTTAGAGGGTTATTTTAGTCCTCTGTTCTTCAACAAGGGATCAATACCAGGTTCTTTGCCACGGAAATTGACATACATGTCCATTGCATCGTCAATGCAGCCGGGAGTGAGGATATATTTGCGGAACTTTCCTGCTACTTCTTGATTAAAGATATCGCCTGTTTCCTTGTATGCCTCGTATGCGTCACAATCCAGCACTTCTGCCCAAATATAACTATAGTAACCGGCAGTATATCCACCACCCATGGTGTGGTTGAAATAAGTGGTGCGATAGCGTGACGGAATTTGTTTCAGCAATCCGCGCTTACCTAATGTTTCTGCTTCGAACTGCATAACGTCCATATCATCGGGAATTTCTTTTAATACATGATAATCCATATCCAGCAGGGAAGCAGCTAAATATTCAGCCGTAGCGAAGCCTTGTCCGTATTTGCCACTCTTGTCCATTTTTTCAACCAGTCCGGCAGGAATAACTTCATCTGTCTGATAATGTTTGGCATATACATTCAATACCTCCGGTTCAAAAGCCCAATGCTCATCTATCTGTGACGGCAGTTCTACAAAATCACGCGGAACACTAGCCACACCATAATAATGTACATCTTTGAAAAGATTATGTAAAGCGTGTCCGAATTCGTGGAACAAGGTATTCGCTTCGTCTGCACTGAGCAAAGCGGGTTGTCCGGCTGCGGTTTGGTAAAGTTGCATACCACGGTTACTACAGGAGCCACTTTCTTGCCGTCCTTGTAGGTCTGTGAACGATAGCTTCCGCACCATGCGCCACCTTTCTTGCTGGCACGCGGAAAGAAGTCCATATAGAGTACACCTAGATGAGAACCGTCTTTGTCCTTACATTCGAATGCCTGTGCATCGGGATGAGGGAGGGGAAGATTGTCCAGCTGGGTGAAAGTGATACCGTACAGTTTGTTGGCAACATAGAACACACCGTCACGTACGTTTTCCAGTTTCAGATAAGGACGTACCTGATTTTCATCCAAGTCGAATTTGGCTTTCTTGGCTCGGTCTGCATAATAACGCCAGTCCCAACCTTCAGCTGTGAAGGTTTTTCCGTCTTTCTTTATTTCGGCATTGATATCTGCCAGTTCTTCTTTGGCTTTGGACAGAGTAGGTGTCCAAATCTGATCTAATAATTTATATACGGCATCCGGTGTTTTTGCCATACGTTCTTCCAGTGCAAAGGAAGCATAGTTTTCATATCCCATCAGCTTGGCTTTTTCCAGACGGGCCTTGAGCAGTTTGCGCACCACTTCCTTGTTGTCGTATTCATTTCCGTTATTTCCTCTGTTAATGTATCCTTTGAATATCTTTTCGCGCAGGTCTCGGTTATCGGCATATTGCAGAAAAGGCATGACGCTGGGATTATGCAGGGTGAAAATCCATTTGCCTTCCATGCCTGCTTCTTTAGCTGTTTCGGCAGCACTGGCAATCAGGTTTTGGGGTAATCCGGCTAAGTCTTCTTCTTTGTCCACGATCAATTGGAAAGCATTGGTTTCCTTCTGCATATTTTGGCCGAAGGTGAGCTGCAACATGGAAATCTCACTATTTAATTCACGCAATTTTTTTTTTTGACTTTCGGCATCCAGGTTGGCACCTCCACGTACAAAATCTTTATAGGTTTCTTCCAACAACTTCTTTTGCTCTTTGTCCAAATCGCCGGGATTTTCATAGACAGCTTTGATGCGTGCAAAAGTTTTTCATTTAAGGCGATGTCATCACTGTGTTTTGATTGTAGTGGAGAGAGTTCACGGCTCAGTGCGTCCATTTCATCATTGGTATTGGCGCTTTTCAGTCCGTAGAATACGGTGCTGACTTTACGAAGTAACGCTCCGCTTTGATCCAGTGCTGCAATGGTATTCTGGAAAGTGGCGGGTTCGGGGTTGTTCACTATAGCGTCAATCTCTTTCTGTTGTTCTTCCATGCCCTGCAAAAAGGCGGGTTTGTAATGTTCCATCTTGATTTGGTCGAAAGGAGGAACCTGGAAGGGAGTTGTGTACTCTGAAAGGAATGGATTTTCGGTAGGGGCTGCCTGTTTCCCTTGCGAACCGCAACCGCTTAATATGGCAACCGCACAGGCTGCCAAAAGAATGTGTTTCATAATAATTTGTTTTATATAGGTGATAATGCAAAGATAGTAAAATAAGGCAAATTCCAATAAGTTTGAAGCGTAGAACTATTTGTTTGTTTTCATAGTCTGTCTAATTATCATACATCATTGTCTAATAATTAGACAGACTGTTTCTTTTGTTATTTTGCAATGTGTTGTTAATCAGTTGTTTGTTTGCGTGGCACGGTTTTGGCATTTATATTATAGAGAACGAATTATAGAAACTTTAGTTTCTTATACACTTTATGGGAAGTAACGTTGTGAAACGGGACTTCTCTCTTTTTAAAATAATAATAATTAAAAACACGAAATATGAAACAGATTTATTATGTCATTCAGGCTTTGATACATGGATGTGGAGCTAATATTATAAAAGTCGTTTCGTTAGGCTTGGGCCTGACTATGAGTATTCTGCTTTTCTCAAGAGTTGTGTATGAGCAGAGTTTTGATACTTGTTTTAAGGATCATGATAAATTATACCAATTGTGGAATATATGGACAGTAAATGGAGAGCCTTTTCCTCCGAGTGAGTTCATTATCGGTGCAGCTGCCGGAGGCATACTGGATGCAATGCCGGAAATTGTGGAATCGGCGGCAAGTACAGGCTCGTGGCCGGTTTCGGCACCTATTTATAACGGGAGTGTCCGCTTTGATGATTTTAAAGTTGCTGCTGATTCATTGTTTTTTCAGACAATGGGTATTGAGGTCTTGAGTGGTGATCCGGTACGTGAATTGCAGCAAAAAGATGTAATTTTCCTGAGTAAAGATTTGGCGGATAAAATGTTTGGCGGTGAGAACCCGATTGGTAAAATAATTAGTTTCAATAAGGAAATTGAGTTGACAGTCAAAGGAACGTATGCTGCTTTACCTGAGAATTGTACTATGCGACCGAAGGCTGTCATTTCCTTGCCTTCTATCTGGAGCCGCCGGATAGGAAATTATTCATGGAACGGTGGGGACAGCTGGAAAGAATATATCCGGTTGAAGCAGGATATTGATTTGGATGAATTGAACAAGCGTATTGATATGGTAGTACAGCAACATATTCCCAGAAGTGATAAGTTGGGAATCACTGTCATGGCAAAACCTGTTCGGGATACGTACCGTGGATATGATGAAGTGAAAAGAATGCGTAATATTATGCTTATTTTAGGTATATCTATTTTGTTTATCACGACATTGAATTATGTGTTGATTTCTATTTCTTCATTGAGCCGGCGTGCCAAAAGTATTGGTGTTCATAAATGCAGCGGAGCGGGAACGGGTACTGTTTTTGGTATGTTTATGTGGGAAACAGGTATTATTATTTTGCTTTCATTGTTTTTGATGGTTTTTTTAATGTTTAATTTCCGGGAATTGTGGAAGATACTACAGCTGCTAAACTGGAGTCTCTTTTTGCGGTTGGAACGTATTTGGGTGCCTTTTGGGAGTGACTTGGCTGTCTTATTCCTTCATTGGTGGTGTGCTGCCGGGACGAATTTTTTTCAAAGATACCGGTCACACAGGTTTTCCGGCGTTATACAGAGGGTAAGAAAGGATGGAACGTCCGTTATTGTTTATCCAATTTGCAGGAGTGGCTTTTATATGTGGATTGATGTGTGTAGTGATGCTCCAGTATCATTATGTTATTAATAAGATCCGGGGTTATAATCCTGAGCGGGTAGTGATTGGCGTTAATAATGCACCGGATGCTAAGCCCGGCTTGCTGCCCGTCACTTTTTATGAGGGGCTTCCATACGTGGAAGCATTGACTTCGGCAACTAGCTATCCGTCTAATGGATATAGCGGGCAGATGATACCGGATGAGAAAGGAACGAGTCTTTTTTCCAGCCGTTATGATTTTACTCAGGAGAATTATGTAGCTTTTATGGGAATGGTCATACAGCAAGGGCGTGTGCCTCGTGAATCCGGTGAGGTGGCAGTGAATGAGGAATTTGTACGGAGAATGCATTGGGGAAAAGATGTTTTAGGTAAGAGTATACAGACAGAAGAAGGCCGTGTCAAAATAGTAGGTGTGATTAAAGATTTTAATATTGGCGGATTCTACTCAGAGCTGAAACCGTTTGTCTTGCATCATCATCCCAAAGATTTGGCTGATCTTGTTTATCTCCGTCTGAAGGAACCCTTTGGTGAGAATCTTCAGAAACTGAAGCGTGATGCTGCCGAAGCTTTTCCTAATCAAACAGTCGGCTTTGAAAGCTTGGAACAAAAAATGGCGGATAGTTATAATTCCGTTCGTGTATTTCGTAATGCGACTTTATTGGCGGCAATTTGCCATCTTGTTTATTACTTTGATGGGACTGATAGGCTATATTAATGATGAATTACAGCGACGTTCGAAAGAAATTGCTATTCGTAAAGTGAATGGAGCTGAGTCATTTGCGATATTGGAAATGTTGGTGCAAGATGTTCTTTGGATTTCTTTTCCGGCTGTAGTCGCAGGTACATTAGGGGCATGGTATGTAGGTGGTTTATGGATGGAACAGTTTGCTGTGACTGTAGGTTCGCTTGTTCCTTATTATGTATGTGTAGCTATTGTGGTCTTGATATTGATTGTCAGTTGTGTCATTTCCAAAACATGGCGCATTGCCAATGAGAATCCAGTAAAGAGTATTAAATCAGAATAAAGATCAATAGAACAAACAATTAAAATTTATTATTATGATACAGATTGAAAATTTAAGTAAGGTATTTCGTACTTCAGAAGTAGAAACAATTGCGTTGAATCATGTAAACATAGAGGTGAAAGAAGGAGAGTTTGTAGCTATTATGGGACCATCAGGTTGTGGAAAATCCACCTTATTGAATATCCTTGGTCTGCTGGACAATCCTACTGAAGGCAGTTACAAGTTGCTGGGCAACGAAGTAGCCAATCTGAAAGAAAAAGAACGCACCCGCCTGCGTAAAGGTGTAATAGGTTTTGTATTTCAAAGTTTTAATCTGATAGACGAACTGAATGTTTTTGAAAATGTGGAATTACCGTTGACTTATCTTGGAATCAAGGCCAGTGAACGTAAGGAGCGTGTTCTGGAAATTTTAAAGCGAATGAACTTGAGTCATCGTGCCAAGCATTTCCCGCAACAGCTTTCCGGCGGTCAACAACAGCGTGTGGCTATTGCCCGTGCTGTGGTTACTAACCCTAAATTGATCCTCGCCGATGAGCCTACCGGTAATTTGGACTCAAAGAACGGTGCTGAAGTAATGAATCTATTGACCGAACTTAACAAGGAGGGGACTAGTATTGTCATGGTAACTCACTCTCAGCATGATGCCGGATTTGCTCATCGTGTCATTCATTGTTTGACGGTAGTGTAGTGGCGAACATTAAAGAATAATAATGAAAGGGTGGTTGTAATGAAACAAATCTATTATGCAATACAATCGACATTACACGGCCGTGGAAGCAATGTGACAAAGTCATATCGCTTTCATTAGGTCTGACTATTGGTATTCTGCTTTTTTCACAAATAGCATTTGAACTCAATTATGAGAAATGTTACCCTGAGGCCGACCGATTGGTATTGGTACGTGGAGGGGGAGAGAATGTGAAGACTGGAGAGAAAGGAGAAGGATATGATGATAGCTTGTTTTGCTCCGATGGCAGAAGCGTTCCGCAGTTGATTTGTCACAATGGATTTGAAAATGCTACAGTCATTTTAATTTTGAGACATTAAATGTATTCAAGGATGGTCATAAGCTGAAAGACGTAAACTACGCTTATGTAGATACTTGCTATTTCCGTACTTTCGGCATCAAAGTATTGAAAGGGAATCCTGAGGAATTGCAAAGGGCAGGGAGCATATTTCGTTTCTGAAACTTTTGTTCGTGATGTCTTTGGTGGACAGGATCCTGTGGGACAAAAATTATCTTTGGATAAACAGCATGAACTGACAGTCCGTGGTGTTTATCAGGATACTCCGGAAAATACGGCCTATCATTTTGATTTTGTAGCTCCCATTTATGCCGGAGGTGGTTATATAGGGGGTGGAACATGGGGGCGTAATGACATTTTATTATACTATTCTCCGTTTGCGCGATGGGGTGGACAGGGAAGAAATCAATCGTCAGATATACAAGGCTATGCAAAATATTATCCTGATTCTGCTGATGATGAATGGAGAAATTTTTATGATGCACAGCCATTGCCCGAAATTCATCTGGATGACTCAAATACCCGCACTCGTCCTTTACATTTATGGTTTTTTGGGCTTTGCCATATTTTTTGTGGCAATCATGAACTATGTATTAGTAGCTATTGCTACCATGAGCCGCAGGGCAAAAAGTATAGGTGTGCATAAGTGTAGTGGTGCCAGTGCAATCAATATTTTCAGTATGTTCCTTTTTGAGACGGGGATTTGTGGTATTTGATGTCCGTTATAGTGGCCCTCTTTATTATTTTCAATACCAAAGATCTGATAGAAGATTTTACTTTCGGTGCAGTTATCCTCACTCTTTACATTGGAAACTTTATGGGTTCCGATGCTCATTGTTTTTGTACTGTTCATAGTAGCCGGAGTGCTGCCGGGAAGATTGTTTTCACGCATTCCTGTCACTCAAGTTTTTTTCGTCGTTACACAGATGGGGAAAAAGGGGTGGAAGCGTTCTCTTTTTATTTGTACAATTTATGGGGGGTATCTTTTGTGATGGGGATTTTGTTAGTATCTTTGATGCAGTATCATCATCTGATTAATAGTGATATGGGTATCCGTACTCCAGGATTGGTGGAGGCGGAAACATGGATGTCACCCGAAGAAGCAGAGAATATGGTT
>ENA-OQAR01000383-OQAR01000383.1-human-gut-metagenome-genome-assembly--contig:-NODE-383-length-13358-cov-2.242839_pt1 | contig 13358 bp, 17 predicted proteins | sample MGYA00242738_ERZ504533 | MGnify/ENA primary metagenome ERZ504533 (study PRJEB26092, sample SAMD00036276) | human gut metagenome | host: Homo sapiens | study: EMG produced TPA metagenomics assembly of... | reverse complement strand
CCGGCCTTTTACTATCTTGATGGATACATTTTTATTTCATTACTACGTAACTTACCGTTATTATAATTATAAGTAATATAGTTATCCGGGTCATTCATTAACGAATCAGGATTAAATATGTAAACTCCGGCACTGGTGCCCACCCATATCCATCCATTATTGTCTTCCTGTATCACACGAATCTGGCGCTGGCTATAAAAAATTGTTCAAAAACCGCTTGAATACATACTTATCCTTTTCCTTCACCGCCAAATTCAATCCACCGCCAAAAGTACCTATCCACATTCTATTCTTCCGGTCCCGGTAAAGAGTAAAAATATTATTATTCCCAATAGACAGAGGATCATCCGAGTGATAAGTGTACCATTTTCCGTCAATACTCAATCCGTTTCCACGGCTACCCAACCAAATACTACCATCAGCCCCTTCCTCAACAGCATAAATGTTAGAATCAAAATAACGACTGCTCTCTATCGTTTTCAAATGAGGGTCATAAATATACAATCCTCCACGACGGGTCCCCAGCCAAATCTTATCATCAGGCATACGGTTGATCATACGCACGGTATTTGAACGGTCTGATAAAGTTTCATCTTCAGGAAAAACACGCTCAGCTCCTTCATTCAAGACCGAAAGACGAGAAATACCCGTATATTCCGAACTGACCCAAATACCACCGGCTCGATCCTCCATAATATATTGCAAGAAATTTGAAGTGATATGACTGAATCCATTAATATTGGATTCGAAATGCTGCAATTCATCAGTTGCCAAATCATAAGCAAACAAACCGTTACCATAAGTGGAAATCCAAACAATATCACGAGAATCATGAACGATGTGGTAACGTTCCTCATCTATATAATTTACTTTATCAGCCGGAATCAGTTGGAAAGACTTGACAAATCTGGTCTTGGCGTTGACATACCATACCTTACCTGTATGATTATAAATCCAGAAATTCCCCCGGTTGTCAATCTGAACTTGTCCTCTTGCTATATTCAGTTCCGTATCCCGGCTCACCTGATGAGTTCTCAAATTAAAGACATAACTGCCATCTTCCGTAAAAACGATCCAATCGTTTTGCAAACGCATGGTACTATATACTTTACTACCTTCACCTAAACGGGTAACAATACGGCTATCCTCTCCTTCTCTCTTCAACGAAATTGTTCCTGTTCCCGAAAGAAAAAAAAACATCTTTACCAAAAGACATCATCTTGGAGGCATCATGATTTTCTTCCACCAATACTGCCTTGTCCCCTACCACTTGAGCTATACCGTCATGGCTACCAATCCATACTCTTCCTTGCTCATCCTCAGATATATAAGTAACATTATTAGAAGGGAGATTATTATTTTCTTTCTTGAAAACTATAGATGTAAACCCACCATTCATATAAGTCACTTTACGACACCCGTTTCCATCCTGCCACAACCAGACATTACCTTCACGGTCAGTCATCTTGTAGCTATACAGTTGTTCATATTCCCCACAACCGGTAAAATCAACAAAGCAATCTTTCTTCAGATCATAACAACTAAACAACTCGGCAGAAGTCGCAATCCATAAGAAACCATTTTTATCTTCTTCCAAATCGCGAATCCGATGGTCTATCAACGAAATTTTATTTCCACCCTCAGGACGATAAGTCACAAACGAATTCCCGTCATAACGACTAAGTCCATTCAGCGTTCCCATCCAAATAAAACCTTTGCTATCCTGATATATATACCGAATTGAGTTATTGGCAACCCCATCTCCCGTAGTCATATGAGTAGAACGCACCTCGACTGATGCGGCAATACTTTGACTGAAAAGAATAAAGAATGCCCATAGAGCATAGATGTGTTTTTTCATATCATTTATCACAGTGTTTTTGTCTTGCAAAGGTATAAAAAAAAGAGTGTATCAGAATGAATCGATACACTCTTTTTTATTTTAATCCATATGGAAGACCTCGGGCAGCGGAATAGTAACCGGAGAGTTATCCGGATTCACTTCCATGATATCCGCCATATAGTCCCACCATTTCTGCACGATAGGATTGGCTCCCATATCTTGCGAAGACTCCTCTCCTTTAGTTTTCTGACAAGCAAACAGAATATTTGTATCCTTGTCCCAATAAATGGAGTAATCATATACTCCTCCATCGGACAACATTTTTTTTTAATTCCGGCCAAATGGCTGCATGTCTCTTCTCATACTCTTTCTCGAAGCCCGGCTTCAAGAACATTTTAAAAGCTTCACGTTTCATGGTATTTTCCTCCTTTTTTATAAAGTCCTTGTTTTTACTTATTTAGTTTCTCATCCATTACATGGAAAAATTGGTTCGGAAGTCTTTTGTTCCGTACGGTAATATTGCACGGCACTATCATTCATTTTAGGATGCTGCTTGTTCAACAAATTAATCATCTCAGCACCCGCCCAAAGTACCGGTCCATAGCCGTGGGCAGCATACACATTGACCGGACGATAATAATAAAAAGCCGGATCAAAAGCCATACCTGTACCTACACAAGTTCCGTCCACCTGACCTTCCACATTGATTTGGGTGGTAACGGCATGCCATCCAACTGTGCCACCGGACCGTATGCCATAGCGTCAATCCATCCTTTATTGATAGCATGGGCAAAGCAATATACATAAATAGCCGTGGCCGAGGTTTCCAGATAAGAATCGTTACGATCCAGCAACTGATGCCAGAAACCTTCACCACTCTGGCAGGCAGCAAGACCACGTACATGAGCACGGAACAGCTCCAGTATTTTTATCGCGCTGAGGATAATCCTCCGGCAACACATCCAAGACCTCACACATAGTCAACAACGCCCAACCATTGGCACGTCCCCAATGGAAAGCAGGATGATCCTGCATACCTTCCACCCATCCATGACGGAAAAGTTTCTTCTCGGGAACCCACATACGGTCTGCAAATTGAAATATCTGACGTACAGCTTCGCTCAAATAGGCCTGTTGTTTATCACCTGCGATACACGAATACCAAGCTATCGGTGGAATACCCATAAACATATCGTCCAACCATAACGTATTATGTTGTGGACGGGTACGGGCAAATGTTCCATCAGCAAGACGATACTCCTTATTCACAATAAAATCCATATAATTATCAATCAACGGCTTAGTCCGGTGAATTTTCCTTCATCTGCACCTTGACCATAGCCGCACACACCGCCCCGGCATCATCCAATGCATGAGGAGTCAGAATTTGTTTCATCTGCGGATCTACAGTTCCATACTTTTCCAATACCTTACGGAAGTGCGGAGCAACCTCGGCCAGAAACTGAAAACGATCTGTTACATATTTTATAATAAGCCTGATCCCCCCGTAGCCTCAGCAGCAGCCAACATAGCTGAATAAGTCACCCCCCCATTCATAACTTGCCAGACGGAAAGCACCTCGTTCCAGCTGTGCATCAGCCGTCATATTGGCATAATCCGTAATAACCTTACCTGTATTCTTATCAACGACACGAGTCGGAGTATTCTTTTCCAAATAACGAAGGACACGATCCATATCGGCCTTTATCTCCTCTGTAGTGAGCATACCGTAAGGCACTTTGTATGCAGGTTGCAACAAATGTAACGGCGTATTCGAATCATTCAGTACTTCTTTCTTCTTTTGCGCATTCGCACCCGTTCCAGCCAGCAGCAACAGAGCGCCCATCATGCTTAATGTTTTCAGATTCATGGTATATAGTCTTTATTCATTTTTAAATTCATAACCTCTAAATATCCCCTCTTTCAAATCCGGTCCGAAATAAAAACCAGGCTGGGTAGGCTGGTTGTATGCCACATTTTGAGTAGCGATACTGATACGATACACCGGATCTTCCAAGAAAGTATGAAAACGGTATTCAGTCGGTATCCGCGACACATACAGACGAAGTGCCGAATTATCTTCCGTACGGAGCAGCACCTCCTCACGCCAATCACCTATTATATCTCCCTGCAAACAAGGATGGGACTTCGTACCATTATTTGAATCCGTTCCATCAAATATCATTAACGGACGACATACATCGTCTTCCCAATCATACTTGGTTATCCTGTTTTTATCCAGCAACTCACGAAGCAAATCTCCATCCCACCATACAGCCATATTGACTGAAAAGCTCTTGAGGTCAGAACGAATCACTTCACCTTTTATATTACGTACTCCTTTTGAATCGGATGACCACATCTCCACTCCCGGATTGCGCGGATCAACATCAGCAGCCATACACCGACCTACATCTATACTACTTTTCACCTGAAACAACACTTCACCCGTAGCCGCATTACGGAAAGTGGAACCATCTTTCTTATTTTCATGACAATCCCAAACCTGCAAGCCTTTTAATCCGGGAGCAAATTGTGTCAGATGCATAGCGTCTCCATGCCCCATACGGGTAGAATACAATCCTTTTCCATCATGATCAATGGCACAAGAACCATACATTATTTCATCACATCCGTCACCGTCCACATCGCCTACACGAAGATTATGGTTACCCTGCCCGGCATAGTCTTCACACCCCGGATTATTGCTGTCGAACACCCAATGTTGTTTCAAGTTCTTGCCATCCCAGTCGAATGCCGCCAGCACAGTGCGGGTATAATATCCGCGGCACATCACCACACTGGGATGTACTCCATCCAGATAAGCCACACAAGCCAGGAAACGGTCACTGCGGTTGGCACGATTGTCTCCCCAGTCGGTCAGCTTACCACGAGCCGGAACATAATCAATTGTTTTCATCGCTTCTCCTGTCAGTCCGTTGAATACGGTCAAGTATTCGTTACCAGTCAGGATACGTCCTTGGTTACGAGGTGTATTCCCGTGGGAATTTCCGTCTGTGATACCCGGTTCACGGTAATCAGCCTTGGCATCACCTATTATCTTTCCTTTTCCATCCTTTGTTCCATCAGAAGTCTTCATGACTACTTCTGCTTTACCATCTCCATCCAAATCAAACACCATAAAACTGGGTATAGTGTGCTCCGGCGCGGACATTATGCCCCAAGTCAATACGCCATAGTTTTTCTCCGGTCAGGCGATAACAGTCAAAATAAACATTTCCTGTATAACCATCATGTGCATTATCATGTGCATTGGAGGGGTCCCACTTCAAGATAATTTCATATTCACCGTCGCCGTCCACATCACCTATAGATGCGTCATTAGGACTATAGGTGTATTTTTGTCCCGAAGGAGTCACACCTTCCGCCGGTCTGTCCAGAGGAATATCGATATAACCTGACGGAGCATTAGCCGGCAAAGTATAATTTCCATTCAACTTACCTGTTTCAACCCCATTTATCACCGGTTTTACAGTATATACCGCTTTTTCATTACCTGAGTAAGTATCCCGGTAAAAAGTACCTGTAGAATGGGGAACTTCCGCTATTTTCTCTCCATTCTATATACATTGAAAGAAGTATTGATCGGATCGGAAGACAGGTAACGCCACGACACCACTACGTCCGATGGATTTTCACGAATGGCCACAACGCCACGCCCCAACTGCTCTTTTTGCAGTTTGGAATAATTGTAGGCCGGTTGGGCAACCGTACCGGTTGCCACACACAGAGCTGCTAAAGCACTCCATAGTTTTTTTTGTGTTTTCATTGTTTTATCTTGTTTCTCCTTGTAAATTATATTTTCCTCCACCACATTCTCCGCATTTACCACATTCTTCACAAACTTTGTCACTTCCCCCACAGTCACATTCCTTATTTCCACGTTTTTTGATAGGAAGGCGGGCATCGCCTTTCAAATCATAAACAGCCTCGGTACGGTCGCAAGTCACACTATCCATATAAAGTCCGTTGATGAATGTAATGCTATCCTGATAGGTAGGTACCAAATCACGCCACTGGTAAAGCACATCCGTATCCACTTCGAGTACACGTTGCATCTTTCCCGCCTTCACATTTTTCATCCAGATATTTTCAATAAATCCGCCACGGCGATGATTGGTTTTGGCAAAGAAAAGACGGAATACAGAATCGGGAGCCGTACAATTGTGCATGTACACATTCCGTACACCACCAGACATTTCACTACCGATTCCCAGTAAAGTATGTCCTTTCAAAATATCACAATGGCGTATCACAATATTCTCACAAGGAGTATTCAGACGCCATGCATCCTGATTACGCCCTGCCTTTATAACCACAGCATCATCCCCTTGATCGAACACACAGTTCTCTATCAAGAAGTTGCGGCTCATTTCCAAATCAATTCCATCATTGTTATGACCATGAGCCTTTACATCCAGATTACGTACGATACCACCATCACACATATAAAGATGTATCGTCCAGAAAGGACTCTGGCGAATCTTGAATTCATCCAGAAGCACATTTTTACACCGGTTGAAATGAATCAGATGAGGACGAAGATGGTTTTCTCCTTTTGCCATCTGACGCTGTTCTACAGGTACATCGGTAGAAGCCATCGTATATAACTCTTTCAAAGCATCCATGTGAGGTTTAGGCGTTTGAACCAGATTTTCCAAGTATCCATGATAGGAGCCAGTGTCCCTTTTCCGGTAATAGCAATATTCTCACAATCCATAGCATACAGCAACGGAGAATAGTTATAACATTCCATACCTTCCCATGAAGTCATCACAGCAGGCAGATAATCAGAAGGATTATCTGTAAAGCGTAATATGGCATTTTCTTCCAAATGAAGATTTACATTACTTTTAAAATGAACAGGTCCTGTCAGCCATTCCCCTTCAGGAATAACCACACGGCCTCCTCCGGCCTTATTACAAGCTGCGATGGCTTTGGCGATGGCCTCCGTATTCACTGTTTCCCCACCTTTCACCGCACCATAATCCACAATGGAAAAATCTTGTTCGGGAAAAACACATTCTTTGATGGGTTCCATAGCAAAAGGAGCATCGACAACCACCGTTTTATATTTTGGAGCCGGTGCCGTACATGATACGGCAAAAGCTACGGCCGCAATACCAGCCAAGGATTTTAAAAAAGTCTTCTTCATTTTATCAGTTGTTTTTCATTGTAATTTCTGTATGCACAAATATCCTGAATATCTTTGTTCACCCTATTTTATCCGAGGCATATAAAGGTATATCTGATCCAATACCACACTCATCCAATGCGGTAAAAATTAAACGATGGGAAGCTTTCCGTGCAACAGGAAGAACCATCCGTCGGACAGCCTGATTACACAAAACATTCTCCTTCCATCTTCACTGCGTCCTTTGGTTTCATACGAAACAGCCTCCGTGGCACTTCCATCCAATGAAATGGTAAAACGCAACCGTTCTCCTTCCACCGGATGATTAGGCAACAATCGTACTTCCACCTCTACAGAATCCGTTTCCCATGCAGTAAATTCAAAAGTCAGTTCTTTATTCTTTGACACCGCCACCGCCTCCCCTTCCATAGCCTAGCCCTTCACAATTGCCGATACCCCTTCAGCGCAATCAGCGCCATTCCATGTATAGACAGCCTGACGTTTTTCAGCAACCCGGACGATAGTGCCTTTCTTTCCACCCGGTTGAAAACCGGAAGTCTGCGTGGTTGGAAATCCATCATACGGTTCCATTTTGTTGTGTTATAGCGTTTTGTCAATGAAACTATACTGTCATACGCCCTGTCACTATCCGCCCAATCAGCCTTTCCATGACGCGCCAACTGGGCTGTCAGCAGTTTGTTATTCATCTGAGCAGCCGCCTGGACAGGATACTTCACCAACTGAAAATAAGTTTCTTTTTTCTGTGCAGGAAGTGCATGCCATTCCTGCTCCACCTTATCTGACAATTGTCTGTATGCTGCCAGACGTTCATTGATTTCCTGCTCACTCCAAGGCAAATCACTGATCACTTTAAACTTAGGATCCTTCTCTTCCGTGCGGGTATTCCCCATAAATTCCGGCTTACGGATATAAGCCAAACGATAAGCTTCCTGCATGACAGGCTGTAACCGGTCAGCCCTATTTTTTCCAAACTCACGCTCCAGGAAATGACGTTGATGAGCAGCAACTCCCTGCTGCTTCACCGCTTCCAAGTTCCATGCCATATCCAGGAAAAGTTCTACCTGATATTCAGCCGGTTTAATATCTCCGACATTCAATATCCACATTTTTCTGTATACCCCGCTCATATGCCAAAGACATTTGCTGGTATACCAAGGAAGGATGGACAGTCCCCAACCAAAGATAATCATGCGGACGCCCCCAATAAGATATATGATAATATACCCCGTTTCCTCCCTTACGGGCACGTTCTTCTGCTGTAGGGAAATGACGGATATAACCATAATTGTCATCACACCACATTAGCGTCACTTCATCGGGCACTTGCAGCCCGGCATGGTACACATCCAACACTTCCTTATAAGGAATAAAGACTTGAGGCACTTGGGTCACATCCTTATTTACATATTTAGTCAACAAATCGCGCTGATCCTTTAGCACTTTAGTCAGAACGGCTTTTTGTTCTTCTATAGTCTTAGCACCATTCATCGCACCGTCGTGTACTCCACGCATGCCTAAAGTATACAGATTATCCAACTCTGCAACCTCCTTTATGCGTTGTTCCCAAAAGGACAAAACATGAGCACTGTTATGAACATAGTCATACTCTCCCACTCCATCCCGTTTCCACTCACCATTGGTATTCCGCATCATCGGTTCACAATGAGAAGTTCCAATGAAAATACCAAACTTATCAGCCACTTCTTTGTTGCCCGGTGTAAAATAAAAAAGGTACAGAACAGCCATGCATAGCCGGCCAGAAGGTATTGGCACGCAGACGAAGCAATAACTCAAAAATCCGCTCATGTGTTTTCGGACCGATTTGTCCTTTCACATCACTTGGCTCGTATGTCTGCCAGCTCCAAGGGGTAAGCCCCCAGTCCTCATCGTTGATAAAAATCCCCCGATATTCTACGGAAGGAGACTGCATATTCCGATAAGAAGCCGGTAGTTGAAAAATCTCTTTCTTTGCAGGGGTCGCATCTGCCCACCACTCCCATGGAGAAACGCCTATCAACCGTGAAAGTTCCATGACGCCGTATGCAGTACCACGCTTGTCACTGCCAGCTATAACTAATTTACCAGTGGAAGAAACGGTCAACAGAAAAGCTTCTTTTTTATTTTTTATAGGAGATAAATCAACACCTGCCTTAGCGATCAAATCACTTTGTCCGATGGTTCCGACTATAATCATTCCTTTTTTACTTTCCGGAGTAACGATTATGCGGGTAGAAAAAACAGACTCTACATCACGATTGAGCAAATTCAAAGCTGTATGTACAACTTCTTCCTCTGAATTACCACAGGCAATAGTCACCGGTTCACCTGATTTCAAGATAAAAGGGTTCTGTCCATATACTGACAAAACAGCTAAAAAGAAAGCTAGAAAAGAAATGAGTTTTTTGTATTTCATAGTTTTTTATTTTCAATATTGCAAAAATAAGACGAAATGGAATTAGATTCCATAGAATAAGATACAATAATATGGAAATTCGTCCATAAAGCCTGTATTATTTATCGCATTTATGGTGTTTTTACACTTACAATAAATTTATAAAAATATAGGGAAGAGCATATAAGAAATTTTTCTCTTCCCCACATTAATATCAATTTTTCGTATCCGGGATTTCTGTTTTTAAAATTACTATTTTCATTCAAGGCTTTTTGTGGAATCGGGAATAAAATGTGATAATCTTTTGCATCCATCCCATCCTTACGGGCATATTCTATTATATTTTCCATGTCTGATTAAATCATCCCGTCTATGTCCTTCACAATATAGTTCACGTCCCCGTTCATCTAAAATAAAATCACGAAACGTATCCTTATTAAAATCGACCAGTTTTTATTTCTGTTGCATTTGCCCGACGACGTATTTGATTAACCCATTCTATAGCCTCCTCTGACGGACCATTCAACTCATTCATAGCTTCAGCTTTTGCCAATAAAAACGTCCGCATAGCGGAACATAATAAAATCATTGGACTGCCTTTCACCTTTCTGTTCCGGGTCTTCCGAATATTTCATCGGAGCAGCACCTGTCGCTTTGGGATGATCCACTTGTCTATAATCCACTTTATTCCCATCCGTATCCGTATAATACCGAACTATCGTTTCTAAACGTTTTGTCTTGTTCTTCATATTTATCATAAAAAGTCCAAGGCATTTTCAAACCTCCCCAAATCGTTTTCAAATAAGTTCCCGCATATAATGGACTCGATGGCATAACACAAGCAAACCATGTCCAAGCATACTTGGCATTTGAAGTAGTCTGCCCTATTACAAATATAGCTTCCTTATGAGTTACACCTTCATTATTTATATCAAAAACAGCTTTATAATCAGGCAATAATTCATAAGTGCCTAAGCCTATAATCTCATCAGCCACCTGATTGACTTTGTCAAACTGTTTGGCACCCATATATATCTTCATCAATAACGTCAATGCCGCTCCCTGTGTAAAATGCCCCCAATCAGCAGCCGATGGGACAACAGCCAAATCCCGATAGGACTCTTCAATTTCCTTTACCATATAAGAAAGCATCTCATCTTCTGTCGGACGAGAAGGTTTCCACTCTACAGAAACATCATTCGCCACTTTCGGATCTATGACAACAGGAACAGGACCGAATAAAGAATGCAACAATTGCATATATAATACTCTAAGTACTCTCAATTCAGCCATTCCTCTTTTCTTTTTAGCTTCGGCTATATCAGCTTTTTCCAAAGCATCAATGATTCGAGTGGCTTTAGTTACCCCTCTTTGATATTTGAAATAAACATTTTCCGGAGCTGTACAATCATTTGCCGTCCATAAGAATCGATCCTGCTGCCTCCAAGTATGTTCCCACGAAGTATTCATTTCATCAGTCGGCAACATATTCAGAATAGCTCCACAATTATCCATTCCCGACTGTATATAACTATCAGCCAATGTATTATATACGCCTACAATAGATGCATCCAGTTCCGCCTCCGATTTTGGGAAACCATCCGCATCGATATTATAAAAATTCTTCATGGTCCAGATCGAAACATCCGGTCATACAACTTGCGACAGCTACAGATAAAATATATTTTACAAATTTATTTTTCATGACTTTTTACTATTTAGAAAGTTAAATCAATACCAAATGAGAATGTCCTTTGATTAGGATAAGAAGAATAACTATTATCCGTCTCAGGATCCGCTCCCGTATAATTGGTTATACAAAACAAGTTTTGAGCATCTACAAACAGACGCGCATTGCTAAAAATACCCCCAAAAGCTTTTTTTAGGAAAAGTGTATCCCAATGTAATATTTTTTCAAGCGGACAAAATCAGCAGGTTCCACCCAAAAATCAGTATCATTATAATACTTAGTATACAAACCTGACGGATACTTACCTTCAGGATTAGTACTTGACCAACGGTCTCGTGCATCAGTCGGGACATTATCACTATAACGGAAACGTTCTGCCTTCAAAAACTGCGAACGAGTATTATTGTACAGTTCACGACCTATTTCACCATAAAAGAAGAAACTTAAATCCCAGTTTTTGTAATTTAATGTATTGCCAATACCGAAACTCAAATCTGGAGTTTCACGGCAAATTATAACTTTATCAGCATCATCAATCATTCCATCAGACTCACCGGATAACTGCTTGCGCCCATCTTTATCTAAAATATAATCACCATTAGCATCTTTCAACCAACCATTCAAATCTTTTATTTTTATGCTACCAGGTGCTGCATCAGACATGTGGGGGACATTCTCACCTATCTGAATAATTCCATCACTCACATATCCCCATTTCACATGTAAAGGATCTGTTGTCGTATTATACACTGACAAGATAGTATATGGATTTCTCTTTCTCCAACGATCTTTATAACTGGACAAATTCAAATCAGTACTCCACTGAAAATCTTTAGTACGGATATTTACGGAACTTAATTGCAATTCTACACCTGAGCTTTGTGTTTCACCCAAATTATCAGCTACTTCAGATACCGGATAATAAGATCCCACATTACGTTTATCAAGCAAATCACTAACAATTTTATTGAAATATTCAAATGAACCGGTCAAACGATTATTAAAAAATCCAAAGTCAAGCCCCACATTCCATTCCGTTGTAGTTTCCCATTTTAATTTACGATTAGCAAGTTGCTTTTCTGCCACCCCATTAACCACTGCATTTCCAAACACGTAGTTATAACCAGTTCCATAATAACCATAAGTGTTACCTCCGATTTCTGCATTACCCGTCTGACCAATACTTAAACGTAATTTCAAATTAGACAATACACTTTGTCTTTTCATAAATTCTTCCTCGATAACACGCCAAGCAAAAGCTCCGGATGGGAAGAAACCAAAACGATTATCTTTACCGAAACGATCACTACCATCAGCACGAAGAGTAAATGTAAACAAATATTTATCAGAAATATCATAATTAATACGTCCGAAATAAGACAAATACTTAGTAACTGTCTTAGAACTACCGACAGTCTTTGTAAGATCACCACCAGCATTCAAATTGTTAACTCCAAAAAGCATCAGTCAAAAAAATCAGAATTACCGGCCTCAATATATTCTTCTATAAATTTCTGATAGGCATAACCTGCCATTACTTTCAAAGTATGTCCCTTGAACAAATCTTTTGTATAAGTCAAAGTAGCATCCAACAAATAATCATTTTTCCGTAACTCTTTCGTATAAGCCTTTGAATTAGCCTCATAACCGGTCAACATTGTTTTAGGATAATATTGATTAGTACGGGCAAAGCTTGAATTGACTCCCCAACTCATTCTGAATACCAACTCCTTTGTCAATGTTACATTCCAAAAATTATTTATCAGATAACGATTAGTTATTGTTTCATTCGTAATTTCTTTCCATGATACCGGATTGGCATGATTAGGATGATCCGGATTAATCAGATACTTACCTTTCATCATCAAAGATTGAAAGATATTTTAGGATATAACAATGCATCAGAAATAACTCCTGCCTGACTATCAGAAGAAGCCGATACTAATTTATCATTTGAAATTTGAGTCCCTGAAACAGACATACCTGTTGTCAACCATTTGGCGAGATCAACTTCCATACTTAATCTCCCCATAAATTTTTTCGGAACCACTATTATATACAACTCCTTTTTGTCCAAAATGCCCCAAAGAAAGCAAATAACGAGAATTATCAGAGCCTCCATTAATAGACAAGCTTTCATTATTAATGATACCGGTACGGGTCACTTCATCAAACCAGTCGGTTACATTTTCGCGCATTCTTTAACTGGTCATCTGTAAATGCTATTTTAGGTTTACTAGTTACCGTATTAGGATCA
>ENA-OQAR01000382-OQAR01000382.1-human-gut-metagenome-genome-assembly--contig:-NODE-382-length-13364-cov-5.284128_pt1 | contig 13364 bp, 17 predicted proteins | sample MGYA00242738_ERZ504533 | MGnify/ENA primary metagenome ERZ504533 (study PRJEB26092, sample SAMD00036276) | human gut metagenome | host: Homo sapiens | study: EMG produced TPA metagenomics assembly of... | reverse complement strand
GGCAGCGGTCGCAGAGTGCGAGGGGCTTTTGCCCCCGAAGCACGATGCGGGTACCGCAACCCGACATTATCGAGCATTTTGGCAACGCAGATGCGTGCCGCAGCTGCCGGAGCGGTGCTTAAGCCGCAAGGCGGGAATTGTGCGGTGTTGCCTAAAGGCAACAACCTAACCGTTTTTATATAAGGAGGCCCGCCATGCCCACCGAACCGCAGAGCCAGCCGCTAGTCAGCATTATTGTTCCTGTTTACAACGCAGCGGACCATATTGCCCGCTGTATTGAGAGCATCCGCCGCCAGACCTACCGGAATTTGGAGATCATTCTGCTCAACGATGGCAGCAAGGATGTCAGCTATGCCGTCTGCCAGAGCTATGCCGGTATTGACCGCCGCATTGTGGTGATCGACAAAAACAACAGCGGAGTTTCCGCCACCCGCAACCTTGGCATGCAGGAAGCCCACGGCAAATACTTTCAGTTTGTGGATGCGGATGATTTCATCCAGCCCTATGCCACCGAGCTGCTGGTACAGAAAGCGGAAGCCAGCCACGCCGATATGGTGATTGCCCACTACAACCGCATTGAACCGCCGGTCAGCCTGCCAAAAACCATGCGGGATACCGTGGTGGAGCGTGTGCTGGACCCTATCCTGGATCCGCAGCACCGGGTGCAGACTTTCGGCTTTTTGATGGAAGGCCCCCTGAATAAAGACGCATTTGCCTGTGGCCTGATGCAGGAGCCCGCCAGCTTTTATTACGGCGTGATGTGGAACAAGCTCTACCGCGCCGATATTGTGCGCGAGCACCCCGATGTGCGCTGCAATGAGGAACTGGACTACAGCGAGGACCTGTATTTCAATCTAAGCTTTATCCGCTACGCCCAGCAGTTCTATGCGCTTTCCACCCCCATTTACAACTATGTGCAAAACCCAGACAGCGCCGTGCACCACCTGAACCCCTTTGATGTGCTGACCACTCGGTTTGAGCTGACCACCTATTACAAGGATCTGTTCAAGCACATTGGCCTGTATGAAGAAAACAAGTACCGCCTGAACAAGTTCTTCTTTGGTGTTGCGGAAAGCTGAAGCAATCCCGCATGATTCTATTACCGCCCCGGCAGAGTTTTTTTGCCGAGGCGGATTTTATTTGGCTCTATATCACATACAGCGCGCACACTGCAGCAAAAATGCCCCGGACGAGAAACGTTTTCTTGTCCGGGGCATCATGATTCTTATAAAAAACTCAGGATTCCTTCAGCATATGCTGGCTTTCGGCAAAAGCCACCAGCTTTTCAAAGGTTTCTGCGCTCAGGTCATGCTCGATCTTGCAGGCATCGTGGGAAGCAACGGCAGGGTCCACACCCAGTGCAACAAAAAAGCGGGTCAGCTTTTTGTGGCGGCCATAAATCCGGGTGGCAATTTCCAGTCCCGGCGGCTCCAGGGTGATATACCCAGCACCATCCATCGAAATATAACCGGCCTGACGCAGATTTTTCATTGCAATGCTCACGCTCGGCTTGGTAACGCCCATCTCGGTAGCGATGTCAATGGAGCGGACTTCCCCGTTGCGTTCTGTCAGCATCAGGATCTTTTCCAGGTAATCCTCTGCGGATTCATAGATTTTCAACGACACTGCCTCCTTTGTGGACTTGCCATCTGTCATATTGCTATAAAATTATAGTGTTATTTTAACACATTTTTTCAATTTTGGCAAGTGTAATACTTTTTGTTTATCTTTCCGTTTTTGCTTTTGGGCTGGATCCTCACGGTCAGGCATCATCCCGTGGTCTTGCTCTTATCGAACAACCCGCCAAAAAAGTTTGCCACGGTGCTGCCTGCTTTCTTCAAAAATTCGCGGAACGGTTCTCTTGTTTTTTCGTCAGCAGCCGTTGTTTCTTCCCGGGCTGCAGCTGGGGCTTCGGTTGCTCTTGGCATTTTGGGCGGGGCCGCAGTTTCCGGCGTGGCCGTTTTTGCTGTTTCGGGTGTGGCGGCGCTTTCCGGTGTTGCCGGAGCTGCACTTTCGGGGGTAGCCGTTTCCGGGGTAGCCGTTTCCGGGGTAGCGGTCTCTGGAGTAGCAGCAGTTTCAGGCGTTGCGGGTTCAGCACTCTCCGGCGTGGCTGTTTCCGAGATAGCGGTCTCTGGAGTAGCAGCAGTTTCAGGCGTTGCGGGTTCAGCACTCTCCGGCGTGGCTGTTTCCGGGGTCGACTGGGCAGCAGTCTCCGGGGTCGCGAGGGCTGCGCTTTCCGGCGTGGCGGCTTCCACAACATTAATGTTCACTTCGGCATAAAAATCCAGGTCCACACAGCTTACCAACACGGTTGCCGTGCCGGGGGTCACAGCGGTCACGTTGCCGTCCTGGTCTACTGCGGCCACACTGGGGTCAGTCGAAGCAATATGTACCACTGCATCGGTCACAGCTTGGGCAAACTCTGCCCTGTCCTGCGGCGTAATATCGGAAAGGCTGCCGGTAAACCGCAGCTCCCCGGCCAGCGCGCACTGCTGGCAACGGCAAGCTGCACTTCATGCGGCAGGGCAAAATCTTCTGCACTGCACCCACACAACAGGCAAAGCGCTGCTGCCAGCGCGGCCAAAATCCAAATCCTGAACTTTTTCATACCGGTTTCCATTCCTTTCTGCAGCAGTGGCGCATGCATCTTAAAATGCGCCTTATCCTGCCAAAAAGCTTTCTGTAATAACGAACATCGCACGAAGTACAATTTTAGATAACAGTGTTCCCTCTCGGAGCGACGTATATTTTCGATACGAACCTAAATGCAATCTGTAGGGGACGATGCTTGCATCGTCCCGGATGTCGGGCCTTGTCAGATATCTTGCTTCGTGATACCGGCAAACACTCCGCTGGTACACTCTGCCCCCTACGGCCGCCTTCCCCTTTCGCTTCATTCTTATCATAATACGCGGCAGGTGTGAAATTTTCAACATTTTGTGCTGTCCCCCGTTTAAAAATTTTCCGGTTTTCCCGCTTGGCATGTTGTGGTATACTGTTATCAGTATGATAAGTTGGGGGTATATGCTTTCTACAGCCACCGCCCCACAAGTTATACGATTTGTTTATCAAATCTTGCAAGAAATACATTTCGTATTAAGTCTATCGGAGGTTCTGGCCATGCTGGATATCACTCTGCTTGGCACCGGCGGCACACAGCCCCTGCCGGAGCGCGCCCTGGCGGCTGCCTGCATCACGGTGGGCGGCTCCAACCTGCTGCTGGACTGCGGCGAGGCACCCAGACTGCCGCGCGCCGGGCCGGGGTCAGTATTTTCCGCATGGACGCCATTCTGCTGACCCATTACCACGGGGACCACATTTTCGGCCTGCCCGGCATCTGGCAGACGATGGCCGCCCAGGGCCGCACTGCCCCCCTCGTCATGGCTGGGCCGCCGGGCTTGACGGATGTGGTGCGCACCTTTTACGCCGTGGCCGGACCGCTGCCGTTCGAACTACGGCTGAAAGAACTGCCGGACTGCAAAGGCGAGTTTGAAGTGCCCGCCGGGTGCGTGCAGGCGTTCCCCCTCAAGCACCGGGTACCCTGCTGCGGATATGCGTTCACCCTGCCGCGGGCGGGCAAGTTTGATCCCCAGCGGGCAAAGGCGGCGGGCATCCCCGTGCGTTACTGGTCCACCCTGCAAAGCGGCCAGCCGGTGGGCGGCTTCCTGCCGTCCCAGGTTCTCGGCCCGCCGCGCCGCGGGCTGAAAGTTGTCTATGCGACCGACACCCGCCCCTGCGCTGCGCTGCGCCGCGCTGCACAGGATGCCGATCTTTTGTTGATGGATTCCACCTATGCCGATGACGCCGACCTGCCCAAAGCGAAGTTATACGGCCATTCCACCTGCCGCGAAACGGGGGTTCTTGCCGCCGAAGCCAACGTGTGCCGCCTGTGGCTGACCCATTACAGCGCCGCCGTAACGGACCTTGCCCCCGGCCTTGCCGCCGCGCAGCAGGCGTTCCCCACCGCAGCCGCCGGGGTTGACGGCATGCGGCTGACCTTGAATTTTGACCCTGATTAAATGAGGTTTTCCCCTTGAAAAAATCTACCCGTCTGAACATTTTGTTTGCCATCATCATTCTACTGGCCGCCGGGGTGCTGTGGCTCTGTTTCGGCCATCCGGCTGCCGGGTCCGGTCTGGTTGCCGTGCTGACCTATGGCGATGACAGCACCCAGCTACGCATCCCGCTGGACACCGACCATCGCTATGATATTGATACCGGCTATTACACCATCCATCTGGTTGTGGAAAACGGCGGCATCCGCTTTGTGGAAAGCCCCTGCCCGGATCACACCTGTGAATCCTTTGGCGTACTGACCAAACAGGGCGATTGGGCAGCCTGCCTGCCCGCCCGCGCCAGCGTTACCGTTGAATAACCATACATTACGGAGGTTCCCCATGAAACCCACCTACAAGCAAGTGACCAAAACCCGCTATATTGAGCAGATCAGCCAGCTGGCGGAAGAAATTTTTGTTCAGCATTACACCAAGCTGACCCCAAAAGTAGCCCGCGCCCTGGCGGAAAAGTACCAGAGTGATATCCTGACGGATGACGAGATCCACAGCGGAACTGTGAATTATTTCATGATCTATCTGGGCAGCGATCCAGTCGGCTATTTTGCGCTGGATCTTACCCCCACGGGGGCCATGTGCCTATCCCGCCTGTTCCTTTTGGAAAAGCCCGCGGCCAGGGCATAGGCCGCAGCATTGTGGCCTATGCCCAAAAACTGGCCGAAGGCGATGGCCGCAGCCGCCTATATCTGCGGGTATGGGCCAAGGACCTGAAAGCTGAAGGGTTCTGCAAAAAAGTGCCGCTTCCGCAAAAGTGAGACCGTCCCCATGGAAGTACTGCCCGGCGTTACTCTCGATATCACCACCTGGGAAAAACTCTGGCGCTGACCATCCAGCCTTTTTGAAAAAAGGCTGGGCGAAACCTTTCATGGGCCGAGCATAGGGCGGGAGTTCATCCTGGCGGACGTAAAAATTATAGAGTGTTTGCCGTATATTCCACCACGCTATTCCCCAGAAAGCAACGGGCGCACAATGTGCGCCCCTACAGGTGAGATGCATACAAAATGACGATTGCGCATTATAAAACAATCTGTAGGGAACGGTCTTGACCGTTCCGCGATTTTATGCTGGATGCCACAACAAATTCATACAGAAGCCCGCCGTATATTTTGGCTCCCCTGGAGGGGAGCTGTCCGCACAGCGGACTGAGGGGTGGCTCCCCACGCAGGGCCTAAGGCAACACCGCACAATTCCCGCCTTACGGCTTAAGCACCGCTTCGGCACTTAGAATTATGCGGTATTGCCCAGAATTTACGTCAGGCTCCCGGCTTGGTCAGGTTCACCCCGCCCTACCCCACAAATTTACCATTCACCCCAGATTTCAAACTTATCCTCATCTCCAATTCCTAATTTCTCATTTCTCATTCCTAATTGAGATAACTCCTCCCTCCTAACTCCTAACTTTCAAGGGGGTGCCACCTTTGAATCTTCTCCACCTCGCCGATCTTCACCTCGGCAAGCGGGTCAATGGCTTTGACCTGCTGCCGGACCAGCGCTATATCTTAGAGCAGGTCCTTGACCTGTGCACTGCCCACAATGTGCAGGCGGTGGCGCTGGCCGGGGATATTTACGATACCGCCCTGCCCCCTGCCGCCGCAGTTTTGCTGCTGGACTGGTTTTTGACCGAGCTTGCTCATCGGAACATCCCGGTGCTGGCCATTGCCGGCAACCATGACAGCGCCGAGCGGCTGGATTATGCCGCCGGGCTGCTTTCCAACCAACAGGTCTATCTGGCCGGGCAGTTCACCAGTGCCCCCCGCCGGGTCATCTTGCAGGATGAATTCGGCGAGCTCACCTTTGACCTCCTGCCCTTTGTCCGCCCCGCCACCGTGCGCCACTGCCTGCCGGATGCCGATATCCGGGATGAAGATTCCGCCATCGCCGCCGCGCTGGGCCCGCTGCCCACCGCCGGGGAGCGTCGGGTTCTGATCGCCCACCAGATGGTGCTGGGCGGCGGCAGTCTTCCCACCTGTTCCGGCAGCGAGAGCGTTGCCGCCGATGTCAACGTCGGCACGGTTCAGGCCGTGGATGCCGCCCGCTTTACCGGCTACCTGTACACCGCCTGGCCACATTCACCGCCCGCAGCAGGTCGCTGCCCCACTGTGCGGTATGCGGGCAGCCCGCTGTGCTATTCGCTGGATGAGTGCGGCGCGCAGAAAAGCGCCGTTCTGGTTCATATCGGGGCCAACGGAGCCGAACCGGAGCTTTTGCCCCTGCGCCCGCTGCACGCCATGCGCCACCTCACCGGCCCGCTGGACCAGCTGACCGCCGCCGATACCGTAACAGATGCCGAAGATTACATCTGGGCCACCCTGACCGACCCGGTTCCCCGCCCGGACGCCATGGCCGTGCTGCGTGCCGCTTACCCCAACGCCATGAAGCTGGATTACGCCCCCGGCGGCGCACTGGATACCGGCAGCGATGCCATCCAGCAGGCCGCCCAGCTGCGCACCATGAGCTTTGAAGAGCTGTTTGCCTGCTTTTTTGAAAAGATGCACGGCCGCACCCTTACCCCCGAAGAAACCGCAGCTCTGGCCCAGCTGCGCCAGGAGGCCGGACTATGAAACCTGTACGCCTGACCCTTTGCGCCTTTGGCCCTTATGCCGGAACCTGCACACTGGATTTGACCGGCTTTGGCTCCAGCGGCCTCTTTCTGATCAGCGGCGATACCGGCGCGGGCAAAACCGCGCTGTTTGACGCTATCACCTTTGCCCTGTACGGCGAAACCACCGGCGCTTACCGCGAACCGGACATGCTGCGCAGCGACTATGCCATCCCCACTGATACCACCTTTGTGGAGCTGGAGTTCACCCACCGCGGCCGTACTTATACCGTCAACCGCACCCCGGAGCAGACCCGCGCCAAGCGCCGGGGCGAGGGCGTTACCACGGTTCCCGGCTCTGCCACCTTAGCGCAGGAGCCGGACGCTCCCGTGACCGGTACCAAAGCCGTGACTGCAGCGGTGACAGCCCTGCTGGGCATTGACGCCCGCCAGTTTGCCCAAATCTCGATGATCGCTCAGAATGATTTTGCCCGCCTGCTCAACGCTTCCAGCGCCGACCGGGCCGAAATTCTGCGCCGCGTGTTTGATACCGCCAGCTACCAGCGCCTTGGCAGTGCCGCCCGCACCAAAGCCGGGGAAGCTCTGCGCCAGGCCGAGCTTGCCAACCACACCGTTGTGCAGCTGCTGGCCGCTTTACAGCCTGCCCCTGGCAGCCCCCACACCGGCGAACTTGCCGATGCGCAGGACAGCCGTGACCCCTACCGCGCCCCCGCCGCGCTGGACTGGGCCGCTGAGATGATCGAAGCGGACACCGCCCTGACGGCGGAGCAATCCCAACAGCTGGATACCCTTGATGCCCGCATTGAAGCGCAGTCCGCCGCGGTGGAAGCCGCCCAAAACCGTGCCAAACTGCTGAGCAGTCTGGATGAAGCCCAGGCCAAAGCCGCCGAGCTGACTGCCCAGGCCCCCGCTTTGAATGCGGAGTGGGAAAAGACCGAAGCCCGCCGCCCGGAGCTTGCCGAGCTGGATGCCAAGCTGCAGCGCTTTGCGGAGTGGGAGCCGCGCTATCAAGAGTTGAGCACCGCCGCAGCCAGCGCCAAAACCGCCCGCGCCCAGGCCGAGCAGGCCGCCACGGCGCTGGAAAAAGACCAGAAAACTCTAAGCAGTACCGATACTGCCTTAGCCCAGCTGGAACCGCAGATCACGGCCTGCGGCGAACCGAACGCCGAGCTGGAAAGCTGCCGCAAAACCATTGAGCTGGCCCAAAGCCAGCAGCAGGACTGCCAAGCCCTGTTGGACGATATCCCCCGCCTGCACACCGCGCAAGCCAACTGGCAGCGCACTGCCGATGAATACCGGCAAAAGCAGCAGCAGGCCGATGCCGCCCAGCATTCCAGCGCCGAGATGCAGCGCGCCCTGAATGCGCCCGCGCTGGGATTCTGGCGCAAGATCTGGTGGATGGCACCCCCTGCCCGGTGTGCGGTGCTCTGCACCACCCAGCACCGGCAGCCCCCGCCCCCAGCCATGTCACCGAAGCCGCCTGCAACAAAGCTGCGCAGGCAGCGGCGAGCGCTGCGGCGGAAGCTTCCAAAGCCTCCACCGCAGCCGGGGAAGCCAAAGCCGCAGCCCAAACCCAACGGGATACCCTGTATGCGCGTACCGCCGCCTTTCTGGCGCGCCGCCGCCAGCATTATACCGGGCCGCAGGCCGATGCCCTGACCCCGGACGAGCTGCAAACCGCCCTGCAGGCCCAACATGACAGCCTGCGCCGCGGCCTTGCCGAAGTGCATGACCGCATGGCAAATGCTGAATCCCGCAAAAAAAGATCTGGAAAAGCTGACCCGCCAAAAAGCCCAGCTGCAAGCCCAGCGCCCCGACCAGGCAAACGCTGTGGAGCAGGCCCGCACCGCACAGGCCAACGCCGAAAAAGCCGCCGCGGAAGCCCAGACCCGCCTTGCCGAGGGGCAGAAAAACCTGCCCTGGCCAGATGCCGCCGCTATGGCCGCTGCCCGCGCCGAGACCCAAAAACAGCGCCGCACCCTGCAAGCCGCACTGGATGCCGCCGCCAAAAGCCGCGATGCTTTTTTCAAAGAACTTGCTGCGGCCCAAAGCGCCGCCCAAACCCTGGCCGAACAGGCCGGGGATACCGCCAGCCGCCCGGACCCTGCCGCCCAGCAGCAGGCCCTTACTGCACTGCAAGCTGAGCGCAAAAACCTGCGCGACCAAAACCAGGCCGCCCTGCACCGGCTGGATACCAACCGCAATGCCCTGACCAACCTAAAAAAAGCCATCACCGCCGCAGAATCTGCCCGCGCCAGCGCCGCCATGCTGGATAACCTGAGCAAGACCATCAACGGCAATCTGACCCAAAAGCAAAAGCTGCCCTTTGAACAGTATGTGCAGAGCTTTTATTTTGACGGCGTGGTCGCCGCCGCAAACCGTCGTTTTACCCGCATGACGGGGCGGCCAGTATACCCTGCGCCGCCGCCAGAGCGCCGATATTGCCGCCAAGACCGCATTGGAGCTGGATGTGTTCGATGCCTACACCGGTAAGACCCGCCCGGTCGGTTCCCTTTCCGGCGGCGAAAGCTTTTTGGCGGCGCTCAGCCTGGCTCTTGGCATCAGCGATACCATCCAGGAAAGTGCCGGCGGCATCAGCGTGGATACCCTGTTTGTGGACGAAGGCTTTGGCACGCTGGACGCCGACGCCCTGCAAAAAGCCATCGACACCCTGACTGCCCTTGCCGGTTCCGATAAGCTGGTCGGCATCATCAGCCACGTCGAAACCCTCCAGGACCGCATCCCCAAACAAATCCTGGTCCAAAAGACCAAATGCGGAAGCAAAGCCCAAGTAGAACTTGGTTAATTGGAAGTTAGGAGGGAGGAGTTAGGAGTTTATGGTGCGGCTTGCGCCGCGTATTAAAATCATAACACTCTTATACTCTCTCCGTCTCCTCACTTCTAATTATTGCCGCTTCCAAAAATTCCGTCCTTCAACTCCTAAGGCAATACCGCATAATTCTAAGTGCCGATACGGCGAGCGAGGTGCGGCAGCTGCTAAGCCAAAAGCGCAGATAATACTGGATGCTGCAAAGGTGAGCGCCGCCAGTGGCGGAAACAGCGAACCGAAGCAGGGGCAGCGGTCACAGAGTGCGAGGGGCTTTTGCCCCCGAAGCACGATGCGGGTACCGCAACCCGACATTATCGAGCATTTTGGCAACGCAGATGCCGTACCGCAGCTGCCGGAGCGGTGCTTAAGCCGCAAGGCGAGAATTGTGCGGTGTTGCCCTAACTCCTACTTCCTACCTCCTAACTTATGAACCATCTTCTCCAATCTCAACTCCAATCCTATGCTTCCTCCGGGCTTTACCCCTTGCACATGCCGGGGCACAAGCGGCGGGTGGTGCCGGCACCGGGCCTGCCCGCCGGGTGGGATATGACCGAAGTTCCCGGCGTAGATGACCTGCACGATGCAGACGGCATTTTGGCCGATGCCATGGCCCGCACCGCCGCCCTGTGGGGGGCAAAGCGAACCTGGTATCTGGTCAACGGCTCCACCTGCGGCATTCTGGCCGCCATCCGGGCCGCTGTCGTCAGTTCCGGCCGCACCGCCGTCATCTGCGCGCGCAACTGCCACAAATCCGTTTACCACGCCATTGAGCTCAACCGCTTAATGGCACACTGCTGGTGCCCCCCCGTGGACCCGGCGTTCGGCATTTACGGCAGCATCACCCCCGCCATGGTAGCGGATGCCCTGCGCGCCTGCCCGGATGCCGCTGCGGTCATCCTTACCAGCCCCACCTATGAGGGTGTTTTGAGTGATCTTGCCGCCATTGCCGCTTTGTGCCACGCCGCCAACGTTCCCCTGATCGTGGACGAAGCTCACGGCGCGCACTATCTGCCACTGGCCGCCGCCCACGGCTGGCAGGGCGGTGCCATTGCTGCCGGGGCGGATGTCATCATTCAAAGCCCGCACAAGACACTGCCCAGCCTGACCCAGACCGCCCTGCTGCACTGGAACAGTTCTTTCATTCCGCCGCAGGAGCTGGAACGCCAGCTGGATGTGTTTGAAACCAGTTCCCCCTCCTATCCGTTAATGGCCAGCCTGGACGGCTGCACCGGCCTGCTGGCCGAACACGGCGATGCCTGGTTTGCCGCCTGGCGTGCCCGCTTGCAGCGGTTCAGCGGCGCTGTGCGCCCACTGCGCCGCCTGCGCGTGCTTTGCATGGGATGGATGATGTTTCTGCCCACCCCGGCTTTTTTGCCCACGATTCCGGCAAGATCCTCGTCAACGGTGCTGCTGCCGGGCTGACCGGCCCCGCCCTGGCGGAACTGCTGCGCCGGGACTGGCAGTTTGAAACCGAGATGTCCTGTGGTGCCAACGTGCTGGCCATGACCTCCCCCTGCGATGAAGAAACCGCCCTTGACCGTTTTGCCGCTGCCCTGTTGGTGATCGATGCTGCGGCGGCGCAGAACGCTCCCCTGCCCGCCTCGGCGCAGGTGCTGCCCACCCCCGGCCCAGCCGCCTGTTCCATCGCACAGGCGCTTTTTGCCCCGCACACCGCGTTGGCACTGCAACATGCCGTTGGCCGCACCTCGCGGAGTATGTCTGGGCATATCCGCCGGGCGTTCCGCTGCTGGCACCGGGCGAAGTGATCACTCCGGAATTCATCGCGGCCTGCACCGCCCTTGCTGCCTGCGGCACCCGCCTGCACCACACTGGCCTTGGCGGTGGCTCCACTTTGGATGTTCTGCCATAGCACCATTCCTGTTGTGGGCAAAAAAACTGCCCGCCTCCCCGCAAAAAATCCCCGCTTTTGCTTGACAAACCCTATGGTTTCCGTGTATATTTAATATAATCTATATTTATAGAAGAGGTGAAAATTTCATGAAGCACATTCAGACTCTGAACACCCGCGATATGGCTAAGAGCCTCCAGAACGGCGGCTGCGGCGAATGCCAGACTTCCTGCCAGAGCGCCTGCAAGACCAGCTGCGGCATTGCCAACCAGCCTTGCGAGAAGAAGTAATTTTTACTTGAACTGGCTTTCTGCCGGGACTGCCTTTTACCAAAAAGGCGCTCCCGGTTCTTTTTTATGTAACCCCACTTTGATTCGGATATGAGGAATAGTATGATCCATCAATATAAACTCAACGGCTACAACATTGTGCTGGATGTCTACAGCGGCAGCGTTCACGCCGTAGACGAACTGGCGTATGCCGCCATCGCTCTGGTCGATGCCGGCCACCCCCGCGCAGAAGCTGCCGACCTGCTGGCAAAGAAATATGCTGACCATCCCGAAGTGACCGCCGAGGACATCAACGACTGCTTTGACGATATCGAAGAACTGAAGGCCGATGGCAAGCTGTTTGCCGAAGATATTTACGCTGACCATGCCTTTGACTTCAAGAATCGTTCCACCGTTGTCAAGGCGCTCTGCCTGCATGTGGCCCACACCTGCAATCTGAACTGCGAATACTGCTTTGCCGCCCAGGGCAAGTTCCACGGCCAGTCCGGCCTGATGAGCTTTGAGACCGGCAAGCGTGCGCTGGATTTCCTGGTGGAGCACAGCGGCACCCGCCACAACCTGGAGGTTGACTTTTTCGGCGGCGAACCGCTGATGAACTTTGAGGTCTGCAAACAGCTGGTTGCCTATGCTCGCAGCATTGAAAAAGAAAAAGGCAAGAACTTCCGCTTCACCCTGACCACCAACGGCATCGGCATCACCGATGAAGTCATTGAGTGGGCCAACAAAGAGTGCTACAACGTGGTTCTTTCTCTGGATGGCCGCAAGGAGGTCAACGACCGTTTCCGCAAGGATATTGCAGGCCGCGGCAGCTATGACCGCATTGTGCCCAAGTTCCAGCAGCTGGTCAGGCCCGCGGCGGTAAGGGCTACTACATGCGCGGCACCTTCACCCATTACAACACCGATTTCACCAACGACCTGTTCCACATGGCGGATGATCTCGGCTTTGACGAGCTTTCCATGGAGCCGGTCGTGAGCAAGGCCGGCAGTCCCGAAGCCCTGACCGAAGCCGACCTGCCCATCCTGTTTGACCAGTATGAGCTGCTGGCCAAGGATATGCTCCGCCGTGAAAAAGCCGGTCATCCCATCACCTTCTACCATTACATGATCGACTTGGCCCATGGCCCCTGCATTTACAAGCGCATTTCCGGCTGTGGTTCCGGCACCGAATATATGGCCGTTACCCCCTGGGGCGACCTGTACCCCTGCCATCAGTTTGTCGGCGACCCGGATTACAAGCTGGGCGATATCTGGAACGGCGTTACCAACACCGAACTGCGGGATGAATTCAAGCTGTGCAACGTGTACGCCCGCCCCGACTGCAAGGATTGCTGGGCACGCCTGTACTGCGCGGGCGGCTGCGCCGCCAACGCCCTGCACGCCACCGGCGATATCCACGGTGTGTATGAATATGGCTGCGAAGTGTTCCGCAAGCGCATTGAATGTGCCCTGATGATCAAAGTAGCCGAAAGCCTTGATCCCGAGCTGGCAGGCCGCGCCGCAACGGCAGCTCCTGCTACCGACGAGGACTGTGGCGACTGTTCCTCCTGCGAATAATTTCCTTTTCCCAGGGTGTATCTGAAAAGTCGAAAATATCGGCTGTTTCTTTGTTTTCAGATACACCTTAACCGCCGAGTGATATGCCCCTTGTCAAGTAGACAGGTGAAATATCTAAAGGTAAGCGACAAAAATACCTACATTTCATTTTGGAGTGTAGGTATTTTTATGCACACCATTTCTCTTTATATTTTTTAATTCGTTTG
>ENA-OQAR01000381-OQAR01000381.1-human-gut-metagenome-genome-assembly--contig:-NODE-381-length-13369-cov-3.028848_pt1 | contig 13369 bp, 12 predicted proteins | sample MGYA00242738_ERZ504533 | MGnify/ENA primary metagenome ERZ504533 (study PRJEB26092, sample SAMD00036276) | human gut metagenome | host: Homo sapiens | study: EMG produced TPA metagenomics assembly of... | reverse complement strand
CTCTGTTTGCGCCGTATGTTTTGAAATCGTTGGTATTCCGCCGTTTTGGCATGAAAAAAGGGCTTCCGGATTTCTCCGAAAACCCTCAAGGCGGAGTCAGAGGGATTCGAACCCTCGAGCCGCTAAACACGACTAACACCTTAGCAGGGTGCCCCTATCGGCCACTCAGGCATGACTCCACTGTTGCGTTACGACGCAACAGCATGTAACTATAGCATCTATCCGCGTGCGAAACACCATATTGTGAAAAAATGAGAGAAAAACGTGTGGTGATGTCAGTGGGACTCGAACTCGTGAGCCGTGTCGAGCGGTCTCATTGATATGCGACACGCCGGTATGCCCGCAGGTTTCGCCATATTCGAACATTTTGTTCCAAAACTGCCGAATCGTTGTCTATCATGGAATCATGAGCACAGCACCAAGAATCGCAGCGGCCAAACGTGACTGGGGTCACGATGAGGTCGGATGCACGGTGCTGCATATCGACATGGACGCTTTTTTCGCATCCCTCGAAGTGGCGCGGCATCCGGAATACGCCGACAAACCGGTAATCATCGGCATCGGCAACCGTTCCGTGGTGTCCGCGGCGAACTATGAGGCACGCAAATACGGCATCAATTCGGCGATGGCAAGCTCCCGGGCAAGAAAACTATGCCCGAACGGCGTCTTTCTGCCGGTGGACATCCACTACTACCGTGAGATGTCCCGACGTATCTTCACAGAGGTGTTCTCCCGCGTCACCGATCGCATCGAACAGGTTTCCGTGGATGAATGCTATATGGACGTCTCCGGCGCGCTGCTGCGGTGGAAGAGTCCCCGCGCCATCGGAGCTTGGATACGCGATCAGGTCGCCAGACGGTACCACATCACCTGTTCCGTCGGCATCGCGGCGAACAAGCTTGTCGCCAAAATGGCTTCGACCAATGCCAAACCGGATGGCATGCTCATGATCCCCGTGGCCAGACATGCCGAATTCGTGCAGATGATGCCGTTGCGTGGCATACCTGGCATCGGTCCGTCCTTGGAGAAACGACTGAACGCATGGGGCGTTGATTCCGTGGCTGACTTGGCGAAGATGAGCATGGAATCGCTTGAGCAGGCGACGGGGTCAGCCATCAGCGCGCGCGGGTTGTACATGGCGGCACGCGGATTGGATGACCGCCCTGTCGCACCGCGTGCGCAGGAGAAATCCGTCGGCGCGGAACGCACGTTCGACAAGGACACCCAAGACATGCGGCAGGTGACATCCATGCTCCGCTGGTGTTGCGATGATGTGGCCGGCACGCTGCGCAGACGAGGGTTGATGGCGCGTAAGGTCATGGTGAAGCTGCGATTCCCGGATTTGAGCTATGCGACGAAAAGGACATACGCTGGACTGTCCGACGGATGCGGCAAGCATGCTGTATCCGCAATGTGTCGCATTATTGCTGGCCATGATGGGCATGCCGGAAAGCTCTATCGACGCCATTTCCTTGACCAGACCGGTGCGACTTGCCGGCATGAGCGCGGGCGGTTTGGTCGAAGCGGCGGATGCGGCGGTTCAGCTTTCGCTTGATGACATGCTTGAAGAGCAGAACGAGGCGCAGCGGGGTCGTGGAACGGATACCGAACCGTCGACCCAATCGGAACGGCTACGCGGTGCGGAAGCGGCATTAGACGCGGTACGGCTCAAATACGGTAAAGGAAGCGTGCGTCTTGGCATATGGCGTACGGGGCCATCAGGTAATCTTGAACATTGAGAGTGATGTGGAGCATGAGAAGAAACAGGGGGAGTGCCATGAGATACAGGGACAAGGCGGTGCATGCCCGCAACCCGGAAGTGCTGGTTGCAGGACGTCGCAGGCTGGCCATCGTCGCAGCCGTCGTGCTTGTCGTATTGCTGGCGGTAGGTGGGTGGTTCCTGACGCGGTGCTTGCATTCATCACAGTCCCAAGCCGGGCAGGGGGCCGCAACGCAGATGGGCGTGGCCAAGCAGAAAAAGCATGTGGTGAAAAAGGCCGAGCCGAAGGAACATCACGGCAATTCGCCGGACTGTCCGGATACCGATTGCATCGCCATGATGGTCAATGGCGATCTGCTGTTCCACCCTGGTCTGTGGGACAACTTTGCCGGTCCCAATACCGCGGCGACGGACGGTACGGCCTATGACTTCACCAGTCTGTTCGAACCGATGCGCAAGTACATCGATGCCTCCGATATCGCGGTGTGCGAATTCGAAACGCCGATCGCGCCTCGCGGTGGCCCCTACACCGGGTATCCGGTGTTCAACATTCCCTCGGAGGTCGCCGACGCGGCCGCCAAGGTGGGGTATCGCGCATGCACGCATGCGTCGAACCATTCGTGGGATCAAGGCGCGGATGGCATCACACGCCTGTGGGATACCCTCGACCAGGACGGCATCGCCCAGACGGGCTCCTACAAGACCGAGGAAGACTCTACCAACGCTGGTCATCGATTCCCCGACCGGTGGCGGCAAACTGGGCCTGATCGCCGGTACCGTGTCCCTGACGCGCAAACCCCCGATTATGATTGGCGCGTCGACCGTCTGCGCGAGAGCGGCGATCCGAACCATCAGGCCGACATCGACAAAGCCGTGGCCAAAGCCAAAGAGGCCCGTAAACAAGGCGCCGACGTGGTGGCCATCGCCATGCATTCCGTGCAGGAATATCTTGACTACGCCGACTCGTGGCAGCAGTCCGAAGCGCATGAGCTGGCCGACACCGGTGCATTCGACGTCATCTACGGTGCCGGATGCCACTGCGCGCAGCCCGTTGAGAACTACAACGGCACATGGATCATCTACGGTCTGGGCAACGCGGTGACGGTCACGTCCTACATTCCAGGCAACGAGGTCAACAACCAAGGCATGACGGCCCGCGTCCAATTCGCCGGCAAGAAAGGCGTGGCCGGCTCATGGCGGGTCAATCGCATCGATTGGGTGCCGACGGCCAATGTGCGTCAAGGCCAATACCAGTGGTGTCCGATTTCGGACGACCATCCGGATGGAGCCTGTTGGAACGAAACAGAAGATGCCAATCAGAGACAACGTATCTGGAACGTGATCTATTCCATGGGCGCGGACCAGAACGTGGTTCGAGAGTGGAACATCACCGCAGAACAAGCTGGTTCATCTGGAAAGTAGTTTCCCGTGGCAGAATATGCCTCGTATTCGTTAATCGACCTGTATGGAGCGTTTCCGCTCGTGATGTGAGGTAAAGATATGGATGGAGTTTTCGAGACCCAGCCGGACCGCACCGACTTGCCGCTGGTGGTCATGCCGGTGGTCATCGAATCGATGATCGGACCGTTCAAACAGAACTTCACGATGCTCGAAAACGTGGCCCGCGTGCGCATGTACGAGGATTTCACACTGGACGAGGACACCATCGTGGAACGCTGCAAGGATGCCGACGCCGTCATGGTCATCGGATTCCACTGCGCCGATGCCATCCTCGACAGGCTCGACGCCAAGTGCTATGCGTTCGGAGGCACCGGCGTCGCCAGCTACATCAATCTTGAGAAAACCAAGGAACGCGGCATCCGCGTCTGCAACGTGCTGCATTACGGCGATCACGCCGTCGCCGAGCACGCCATGGCGTTGCTCATGGAACTGACCAGGCACGCCGGAGCGCTTGATATGCAGGTCAAGCAAGGCGATTGGGACGGTGCCGACGGTTTCGAACTGTTCGGCAAGAAGCTCGGCATCATCGGACTCGGCGGCATCGGGCAGACCGTGGCCGGCATCGCCAACGCTTTCGGCATGAAAGTATCCGCGTGGAACTCCCACGTGCCCGCACAGGTGTTCGAGAACCTGAATGTCACTCCGGTGGAAGACATGAACGAGTTGATCTCGAATTCAGACGTGGTCAGCGTGCATATGCCGTTGCTTGACTCCACCCGTGGCATCATCACGGCGAAGAACCTCGACGCGTTGCGTCCGGGAACCCTGTTCGTCAACACCGCCCGCGCCGAAGTCATCGAACCCGGCGCACTGCTCGCAAGACTTCAACGCGGAGACATTCCGGCGGCCTTGGACGTGTTCGATCATGAGCCGCTTGCCGCCGACGATCCTTTGTGCAAGATTCCCGGCATCGTGCTCACCCCGCACATCGCATGGCGTACCGACGGCGCGTATATCGGCATGACCAAGCAGGTGGTCCAATCCATCGCCGCCTTCTTCAAGGGGGAGGAATTCACGTCGTCGTCTGAAAAAATAACCGGGAAGCAGCATATGCGCGCGGTCGGTGAGGTTAGGTAGGTTGAACAGCATGCAGACCATACTCGATTCCGCCGATCGGCCGGCGCACGACGCCTTCGTCGAAAAGAAATCGGAATTCATCGGAGACGCCTGTCATATCAGCTCGTTGGATGAGGCGCTCGCTTTCGTTCAGACGATCCGTGACCAGCATCCGAAAGCCCGGCATGTCGCCTATGCCGCGGTGTGTGGTGGATCCGATGGACGTCTTGCGGAACGCATGAGCGATGATGGCGAGCCGTCCGGAACCGCCGGCAAGCCCATTCTCGACGTGCTGCGGGCAAACGAAATGACTGATTGCGTGGTCGCGGTCACACGGTATTTCGGCGGTATCCTGCTTGGTTCCGGCGGCCTGATCCGTGCGTATTCCACAGGTGCGTCAATTGCGGTCAAGGCTGCTTCCAAGGCGAAAATCGTACCGTGCGGCGAATATCAGGTAATTCTTGATTATCCGCAGTTGGGCAGCTTCCAGAATCTGTTGTCAACGGTGGAAGGCGAGCAGACCGAACGCGCAGTACACTGACCGCATCGCCTTGACTGTGGTGGTTCCGCAGGAACAGGCGAATGCCTTCGAATCCCGAGTTGTGGAAACTTTCAACGCTACGGTCGTTCCGCAACTGGTGGGCACGTCCAACCGTCCGGTCAAAGTATGAGTTCACGTTGTGAGCCGCATGCATATAGTGTCGTAAGGTGAAAATATGAGTGATGAGAACGAGCAGCATGAGAATGATTCGCAGGCCGACGCCTCGAACGCCGATGAGACCGTGGATTTCGAGCCGTTGACCGCCACATACGAGCGGCTCCGGCATTCCACTGATTCCACCGCATTAAGCGAGTTCGCCAGACGTCCGCTGCCGGACCGGAGCGACCAGGCGGCGTTCTCCCGTGCCACCGCATTGCTTGAGGCTGTGGCTGGCAACGCGCATACGCCGGTGGAGGACCGCGTCTTCCTTGCCGAAACCATGCCGTTCCCGAACATTCTGGTCAAGCTTTCCACCGACGAGTCTCCTGAAGTACGCAAAGCCGTTGCGGGAAACGCCGATGACAAGAACTGGCTGGTGGGCCGACTGACCAAGGATGAGTCGCCCGAAGTGCGTGCCACCGCGCTGCGCAACAAACGTACGTCTTGGAAAATGCGTCTTGAAGGCGCCGAAGATTCCACCATGGATTCCGACACGCTTGATTTCCTGGGCTCGTTGGGAACGCAGGTCGAACCGGACGCTCCGGTGGTGCTTGCGACCATGGTGCGCAGGGCCGTCGCCTTGAATCCGAATGTTTCCGATCGGATGCTCCAGCAGTTGGCGCAGGACGCTTCAAGCGACGTGCAGAAGGCCGCTCAACGGCAGCTTGCGGAAAAATAATTGCATACGTTGTCATTTTTATGAGATTCCTGCGCGTGGTGCGCATGTTTTGGTCCTAGACTGGGAACCATGACAGAACAGACCGAAAACGCAACGCGTCTCGCCCGTCCGCTCATTCGTCTGGCAAAGCTGGTGGGTGTCGCCACCAGCTACGTCGGTATGAGCCATGATTACCACGAAATCGAAGACGATGTTCTAGTGGCGGTGCTCAAGGCGCTTGGTATTGACGCTTCCAACGATGAGGCGATCAACCAGTCCATCACATCCATCAAGTCCGAACGCGAAACTCGCGTGGTGGCTCCCACCGTGCTGCATATCGTGGGCAAGGAAAGCAAGGTGGAGGTGCACGGCGGCATGTTCGATGTGCCGGAAGCCTCCATCACGCTGGAAAACGGCAAGCAATTCACGGGCAAAATCTCCCATGAGGGCGGTGAGAAAATCGCCCATGAGATCAATGGCAGCTTCTTCTTCATGTCGTATCTCGTCCTGCCCGCCGATCTGCCCGAAGGCTATCACACCCTCAAGGTCACTGTCGGAAGCGAAACGGAGACTGCAACCGTTATCAGCGCTCCTGAGAAAATCGAACTGCTCGATGATATGAAGAACGGCTCCCTGTGGGGGTGGATGAGCCAGCTGTACTCCATCCGTTCCAAGGGATCCTGGGGCGTGGGAGACTTCGAAGATCTGAAGACCATGCTGGTCGAGGCTAAAAAGAAGACCGGCTCCGACTTCATGCTTATCAACCCGATGCACGCCGCGGAGCCGGTGCCTCCGCTGACGCCATCGCCGTATCTGCCGATTTCCCGCCGTTTCATCAATTTCAGCTACATCCGTCCGGAGTCCATGCCGGAATATCTCACGCTGTCCCATGAGGACAGGGCTGAAGTCGATGCGCTGCACGAGCAGGTCGAATTGCTGAATGACGACGCGCGGCTGATCGATCGCGACGCCATGTGGCGCGTCAAGAAGCATGCGCTGTGGGTCATCTACAAGGCCGGCCGAACCAAGGCTCGCCAGGCCGAATTCGACCGTTACCTCGCCGAATGCGGAGACGAGATCGAATCCTACGCCACCTGGTGCCTGTGCTATGACAAGTGGGGAGCTCCCTCCGACGACGCCGATAATTGGGTGCGCAAATACAACCGTGATTCCGAAGAAGTCGCGCAGTTGCGTGAGAAGTTCCCGGACACCCTTGAGTTCTACCGCTGGCTTGAGTGGGTCGCCACCGATCAGTTGCACGCGGCGCAGCAGGCCGCTCGCAAGGCCGGTATGAAGATCGGCATCGTCGCGGATATGGCCGTCGGCGTGCATCCGGCAGGATCCGATGTGTGGTGGAATCCGGAACGCTTCGCCAAGGGCGCCACGGTCGGTGCCCCGCCGGACATGTTCAACCAGCAGGGCCAGGATTGGAGCCAGCCGCCGCTTAATCCGATCGCCCTCGAACAGACCGGATTCCGGGTGTACCGCGATATGGTGCATGACATGTTCGCCAATGCCGGTGCGGTGCGTATCGATCATATCCTTGGTCTGTTCCGCCTATGGTGGATTCCGGAAGGCAAGCCCGCCACTGATGGCACATATGTGCATTACGATTCCGATGTCATGCTCGGCATTCTCGCGCTTGAGGCTTCCCGCGCTGGTGGCGTGGTTGTCGGCGAGGATCTGGGTGTCGTGCCGGCCTATGTGTCCAAGTCGCTGTCCGAACATGGCATTCTCGGTTGTGCCGTGGAATGGTTCGAACAGATGGACGGTGTGTTCCGCACTCCGAAGGATTGGCGTCCGTACGCACTGGCGTCCGTCAATACGCATGACATGCCTCCGGCGGCCGGTTACCTCGAATATGGCCACGTCAAGTTGCGTGAGCAGCTCGGCCTGCTGTCCGGTCCGGTGGAGGAATTCCAGAAGTCCGCAACCGCCGAGCACAATGCCATGCTGAACATGCTGGTCGAGGAGGGCTATCTCGACAAGGCTGCTCTGGATGACGAAGCCGCCAACGAAAACGAGATTGTCGACGCGCTGTACCGTGGTCTGAAAGGTTCGCCCTGCAAGCTCATGGCCGCCTCCATCGTCGACGCGGTCGGTGAGAAGCGCACGCAGAACCAGCCGGGCACCAATAACGAGTATCCGAATTGGCGTATTCCGCTGGCCGATGGCGAAGGCAACGTGGTGCCGCTCGAAAAGCTCTTCGACGAACCGCGTCTGCAGGAGATCACCGCCATCATGCGTGGCTGATCTTCTATAGGCGATTCCATGGGGTGTCCACAGGTCCGACGGTCTGCGGACACCCTTGTTTTTCGTGTTGCCGAATGTCAAGGCAGGCGATATACTAGTAGACTGTTGTGTTTCCTACGGGGTCCTTCAAAGCGCTTTTCCCACTCGCCATCGAGGACTTTCAGGGAGCCCACGGATAATGAGACCTGAAAACGGCATTATTCCGCGCCCAACCAACGCGTGTAATGCTGATGGATGGTCCGGAACACAATATATAGAAAAGGTACATCGTGAAAACTTTCACTCCGAAGCCAGCTGATCTGACTCACGACTGGTACGTCATCGACGCCACCGACGTGGTGCTCGGTCGTCTCGCCACTCAGGCGGCAACCCTGCTGCGTGGCAAGAACAAGCCGACCTACGCTCCGCACGCCGATTCCGGCAACCACGTGATCATCCTCACGCCGACAAGATCGCTCTGACCGGCAACAAGTTGGGCAAGGAACTGTACATGCACTCCGGTCGTCCGGGTGGCCTGCGTCGCGATAGCTACGCCCAGCTGCTCAAGACCAACCCCGAGCGCATCATCAAGTCTGCCATCAAGGGCATGCTGCCGAAGAACCGTCTGGCCAAGGTTCAGCTGGATCGTCTCCACATCGTTCGCGGTGCCGAGCATCCGTACGCTGGCATGAAGCCGCAGGTTTTCGAGATCGCTCAGGTCTCGCAGCAGGCTAAGTGAACCGAAGGGAGATAAGAAACATGGCTGAAAACACCAACGACTCCGCGGTTCTCGAGACCGAAGAGGAGCTCACCTCGTACACCACCGAGACCAACGCTGGCGCTGGCACCGGTACTTCCACCATCGCTCCGGGCTACGCACCGGTCGTCGTAAGGAAGCCGTCGCCCGTGTTCGCCTGGTTCCGGGCACCGGCAAGTGGACCATCAATGGTCGCACCCTGGAAGAGTACTTCCCGGCCAAGCTGCTGCAGCGTGAGGTCAACTCCCCGATCGTTCTGCTCAAGCTCGAAGGCAAGTTCGACGCTATCGTCCTCGTTGACGGTGGCGGCACCACCGGCCAGGCTGGCGCAATCCGCCTGGGCGTTGCCCGCGCTCTGAACGCTATCGATCGTGATGCGAACCGCGCAGCCCTGAAGAAGGCTGGCTTCCTGACCCGCGACGCTCGCGTCGTGGAACGCAAGAAGGCCGGTCTGCACAAGGCTCGTCGCGCTCCGCAGTTCTCGAAGCGCTAAAGCTTTACGGCTTATACGAAACCCCTCGGAAATTCGACTTCCGAGGGGTTTCTTGGTATTCCAGACGGTATTTTGACTGGCGTTTAGATGGTTGGCATCTGCTTCATCGCGCTGATGCTCAATGCCGGAAGCGTCCACAATGTCGGATCATCTTCCGACAGCCCATCATCGGCGGATTGCAGATTGTCCGCATCGTCTTTCATTTGCCAGTACATCATGTTGATGCGGTGCAGATGGTTGCGGAGCCTGCCCGCGGGCTTGCTTTCCGATTCTTCGTCGAATTCCGACACCCGTTCCGATGGACGTTCCCAATCCCGGATATTCGCCGACAATCTCCGATGAGGACCAGACCATCTCCCATTCGATGTCTTTCGGCAGATGAAAACGCGTGACCTCATCGGAACCGTTGATCAGAATCAGCAGACTTGGCTCGTCGGGGGGATAGCAGCTGCATGGCGAACGAACGGACGGAAGGATTCGTCCAATCCGCATCATTTGGCATCTGTCCATTCGGCAAATACCAATGCACGCGATCGGATTTCTTCAGCAAACCGATTTCGCTCAGGCGAGTGAAGAAATCCTCATGATTGTACAAATCGCGGGATTTACGCAATGTGATTAAACGGGAAGTGAGATTGAACTGCTTCAATTCCGGCGTTTGTTCGGTACTGTACAGCCAATCCCAATCAAGCCAGGTGGTGTCGTTATCCTGCGTGTAGGCGTTATTGTTGCCGTTCTGCGAATTGCCGAATTCGTCGCCGGCAAGCAGCATTGGCGTGCCTAGCGAAAGCAGCAGCGTACCCAGCAGGTTCATGGTGGCGCGTTGCCGTTGCTGCACGATGATTTGATCGCCGCTGGGGCCCTCGTGACCGAAGTTGACGGAATGATTGTCGTTTGTTCCGTCGCGGTTGTTTTCGCCGTTGGCCTCGTTATGCTTGGTTTTGTACATGGTCAGATCGGCTGTGGTGAAGCCGTCATGGCATGCCACGTAATTCACGGACGCGGTTGAACCGCGGCCTGGATCGGTGGCGAACAGGTCGGATGATCCGCACAAAACGTGTGGCCATCTCCTGCATGGTCATTTTCGCCGTATTCTCCACCGCGCATGCGATCCACGTCGGTCAGCCAGAATTTGCGTGTGCAATCGCGGAACCTGTCGTTCCATTCGGCGAAGGGGATGCCGAATTCGCCGGTGCGCCAGCCATTTGGACCGCAATCCCAAGTCCATGATCATTTTGAGATTGCCGAGCAGCATGTCGGAACGCAATGCATACAGGAACGGATGGTAGCGGGTGAATTCACCGTCGAGACGTGCCAGCGTCGCCGCGAGATCGAATCGGAATCCGTCGATGCCAATGCGTTTGGCCCAATAGCGCAACGAATCCACGGCGAACTGGTGACGTGCGTGTTGGTGAAATCAAGCGTGTTGCCGCAGCCGGTAGTGTCGTATAGGCGGCTGATCTTGTCTTTGGTGGCGTCGGTAGTACGAGAGATTGTCGAGGCCGCGCCAGCAAATGGTCGGGCCTCGGGACCGGATTCGCAGGTGTGGTTGTAAACCACGTCCATAATCACTTCAAAGCCGGCCTCGTGCAATGCGCGCACCATGTCGATGACCTCTTGCCGTACTGCGGCCGCGCCTGCTTCTTGTGAGTGTTTGGTGGCATATGAGGCTTCGGGGGCGAAATATCCGAGTGTGGAGTATCCCCAGTAGTTGGTGCGTCCTCTTTCCTGCAGGAAGAGTTCCGATTGTTTGGCTTGGATCGGTAGCAGTTCGATGGAGGTGACGCCCAGATCCTGCAGGTATGAGAGCGTGGCCGGGTGTGCGAGGCCTGCGTAGGTGCCGCGAAGTTCTTTGGGCAGCCATGGCGCGTTGGCGGTGAAGCCTTTGACATGCAGCTCGTAGATAACCGTTTTGCTCCACGGAACGTGTGGGTGCGAGGGTTCCCCTGCGTGTTTGTCGATGGCGCGGTCGTCTATGGCTACGGAAACTGGCGTGCGCCCCACGGAGTCGATGGTGCTCATCGGGCCGAATGGCGAACCTTTGACTTTGCCGTTCACGATCTCGCATTCATAGGAGAACGCTCCGGGATCAAGCTCCATTGATCCTTCGATGCCTTTGGCATAGGGGTCGAGCAACAGTTTGTACGGGTTGAAGCTCACGCCATGATCGGGATCCCATGGGCCGCTGACGCGGTATCCGTATTGCATGCCGTCCCAGGCTTGGGGGATATGCACGTACCACAGTCCGTAGTTGGGGCCGTCCATGCGGAACAGTGTTTCGCGAAGGTTGAGCGAGGGGATGCGTCTGGTGCAGATGCGCTGTTTTTTGGCCTGGTCGATGAACGTGAGTCCGGGTTCGTTGAACAGACGTACGGCGTCGGCATAGAAGGCGCTCGGTTGGTCAAGTGGTTCAAGTACGCAAAACCACACTTGGTCTGCTGTTTCTGAGCGGACAACGGCGTCCGCGCCACCATCGTCGGTGAAATAGAGGCCTGGGCGGGTTGCGTAACGATGCAAAGGTGGGTTCTTCATAACCTCATTCTAAACACTTTGAAATTATCTGTTGACTTACTATGTCGGGACCATTTCCGCCCATGTCAGATCGATGGTTGCTGCTCTGCCGGTGAGATGCCGTTCTGGCTGTTTTTGATGATGATGTGCATATTGTGATGGTGATTGTTGTTGAAAAACGTTGATTTTCTGCGGCAACACGCTTTGCAAATAACTTTATGAAAAGAGATTTGCAAAAGAATTTAAGAAAGTGTATAGTTTTCAATCATCGGGCAGAACGATCTGCCGGAACCTCTTTCATAGTGGAAAGGACATATCATGAAAGCTCTTGTACTGACCGGTGTCAAGAAATTCGAAATCCAGAACATGCCAACACCGCAGATCGAACCCGATGAAGTGCTGATCAACACCGCATATGCAGGTGTGTGCGGTACGGATCATGACCTGTATGACGGTCGCCCGGATCGGCCGCTGCGGTGCCGCCGATCGTACTTGGCCACGAAAAATTCTGGCATCGTTGCTGCGGTCGGCGCTGATGTCACCAATGTCAAGCCGGGGAGACTGCGTCGCCGTCGACCCGAACATCTACTGCGGCCAGTGCGAATTCTGCCTGACGCAACGTCCTGAACTCTGCGACCATCTTAGTGCGGTCGGAGTGACCCGCAACGGCGGCCTTGCGGAACAATTCACCGCCCCCGCAAGTGTGGTCTACAAGCTACCAGATAACGTTTCCCTGCGTGATGCCGCCGCCGTTGAGCCGGTCTCATGCGCGGTGCATGGTCTCGATCTGCTGGAACTTCGCCCGTATCAGAAGGCGTTGGTTATCGGCGACGGTTTCATGGGGCAGATCTTCGCCCAGCTTCTGCAGGCGTACGGCGTGCATCAGGTGGATCTTGCCGGCATTTTCGATGAAAAGTTGCAGCGTAACAAGGAGCAGTTCGGCGTCACCGAAACGTACAACACCACCCGCGAACAGATTCCGGAAGATTCCTACGATGTAATCATCGAAGCCGTCGGCCTTCCTGCGACCCAAGCTCAGGCCGTAGCTGCCGCCAAGAAAGGTGCGCAGGTGCTGATGTTCGGCGTCGGCCCGCAGGAGGCGCATTTCGAAATGAACACGTACGACATTTACAAGAAGCAGCTGACCATCCAGGGCTCCTTCATCAACCCGCTGACCTTCCGCGACGCCATCTCGCTGGTCTCCTCCGGCAAAATGAACATCGGAGGCCTGATCAGCCATGAGCTTGAACTCGAGCAGGTGCAAGACTTCCTCGACGGCAAGATCACTGGCGTTTCCAAGGCTGTCGTCAAGATTGGTGCCTGACATGATCCGCGTGCTTGAGCGTTTGGGTGTTCCGCGAACGCTGATGCTGGGGTTCCTTGCCGTCGCCATTTTCATGACTGGCGACGGCTTCGAGCTCACCTTCCTCTCCAAATTCATGGTGGATCAAGGATTCAGCTCCTCCCAAGCGTCGCTGCTAATCACGGTGTATGGCCTGTTCGCGGCGTTTGGCGGCTGGTCCGCAGGCGTGCTTGCCGAAATGTTCGGTGCTCGCAAGGTCATGATGTTCGGCGCATGCTGGTGGATCGGCGTTCACCTGCTGTTCCTGGGTGTGGCGATTCCCAGCCATATATACCCGCTGATTCTCGGGCTGTATGCGATGCGCGGCATCGGCTACCCACTGTTCATTTACAGCTTCGTAGTGTTGATGGCGCAATACATTTCGCCGTCGCGCCTCGCATCGGCCACAGGGATTCTTCTGGACTTGCTTTTCTCTAGG
>ENA-OQAR01000380-OQAR01000380.1-human-gut-metagenome-genome-assembly--contig:-NODE-380-length-13374-cov-1.550917_pt1 | contig 13374 bp, 20 predicted proteins | sample MGYA00242738_ERZ504533 | MGnify/ENA primary metagenome ERZ504533 (study PRJEB26092, sample SAMD00036276) | human gut metagenome | host: Homo sapiens | study: EMG produced TPA metagenomics assembly of... | reverse complement strand
ACACTATGAAAAGAAATAGGGGTTAAATCTCTGATGAAATTTCTAAGTTCCTTTTTAGAAGGAATTATTTGAGAATTAATATAATTCAATTCTGTGCTATCGGAAAAGCTACTTAACCTACTAATATACCCATAAATAGCATCTTTCAACTCAGATCCATCGTACATAAAGCCATCCATACTTCCAGAATTCTCTACATAAACTCTCAATAGAGGCTTTTCTACTTCATTCAATTTTTAACTGTTCACATTTTTATCTCTATTTTATTATCTCCACAACTCCATATGCAAAATAATACAATAGATACTATGCCAACTAATAACATACTTAATAGATTAGTCTGCAAAAACAATGGTCGTGTTTTTTTGACTCATAAAATATTCTATGTTGTCCGCAGATCCCCAAAACTAGAGGTTCGTAAATGAAAAAGACATACTATTATAAAGAAAAAGCTCTAAGTTTGCAGTTAATAGATAAGAGGTCGGAAATTTTATTTTAAAAAAAAGTCAAGCGAGACGAATAATTACCTCCGCATCTTATCAGAGAATATCAGTCTTATTATCTTTGTTGTATTAAGATAAAGACTGATAGGCGGGAAGAGGACACCATAAAAAGAGAAAGCACTTGAGGCTAGCCCACGTAACGGCCTCTCTCCGCCAAGCTGCAAAGCTCCGATAGAATATCAAGGTTGCGAGCCTATTTAGAGTTTAGAGTTCAAACAGCTTTTACCAGTCTTAGAAAAGTACAGCAAAAATATGAAAAAATTATTTATTGGAATTGATTTTTCAAAGGAGAAACTTGACGCGACGATAATTCTCGCATGTGGAATGAACGAAATAGGCTCCCGTGAGTATGGGTGTTTCCCAAATAACACTACGGGCTACCGCAAGTTATGTAATTGGGTTAAAACAAACGCTTGGAATACAATTGCTGAGGAATGGCTATTCTGTGGAGAAGACACAGGTTCATGTAGTATAGGACTGAGCAAATGGCTTTACGGAAAAGGCTATGACATATGGATTGAGAAGCTTACGCCATAAAACATAGCAGTGGTATCCAGCGTGTGAAAAAGATAAGGCGGACTCAGCAATCATTGCTGAATACGCATTGGAGGCAACAGGACAGGTTGTACCCTTTGAACCATTGAATGAATCCCTTGCGCAACTAAGGGAGATTTTCCTCTATAGGCATTAAGCTAGTTGGGCAAGAGTGGCAATGGAATTACGAAAAGAGGACAAATCACAATCAAACAAGTCAAAAGCAATATCCTTCATCAACCGCAAGAGCAAACACCTTATTGCGGAGATAAACAAAACAATTGCCGAATGCGATAAGGCATTGATAGCATAATAGAGGCGGATGAGGAACTGAAAGAAAATTATGCTATTATAACCTCAATAAAAGGCGTAGCAGGCAAAACGCAACCTGTATGTTGGTCTACACAAACAACTTCAAAAAATTCGGATATGACCCAAGAAAGATTGCATGCTATTATGGAGTTGCCCCCTTTGGTAAACAATCCGGAACGAGTGTAAATACACCTGCTCATACAAGCCATTTCGCCAATAAACTTATTAAATCATTATTAGGACAAGCAGCTCATATAGCCAAAATATATAATCCCGAAATTAGAGATTACTATCAAAGACTGATTAGTAAGGGAAAGAAGCCTCAAGTGGCTTTAAATAATGTCAAGAACAAACTCATAAGAATCATAGTGGCATTAGTCAGGAAGAAAGTACCATATGATCAAAATACATACAAATATTATGAAGAACGAGAAGTTATAGAAAGGAAAAGAACGAGAAGTTAATTTATTGTTAAACGGAATAAGAGATTAGGATATTAGCATAGAATACGTGGGAACTTGAATATCACAGTTCAGAGGTATCGCCAAACACCCACAACTCAATGATAAACAAGCCCACGCCAAACGATATATAGACTATCTTAACAAGATAGGTATATAACATTGACGTGAGCGTTCTTGCTTATCACCTTGAGTTGTTCATTAAATTGGCGATTTTCTGAACAAGGTAATATCTTAAACGCTCTTCGTTAACTAATATGTCCTTTCAGCCCCAACACATTAGGTATCTGAAATTGCCACAAAGTTACGAAAAGCGTTTGTAATAGCAAGAACTATTGTTTATTAAAAGTTGAGAGCTGTCTCTTCTTAGTAAATCCAAGTAGGTAGAAAATTTGTGATTGCCTATATAAGAGCAAAATTCTTAAAATTTTCTACCCAACTGATAATTTATACCTATGGCTTTATAAACTGATTTTTTATCCGTTGAACGGTGGAAATACCAATACTTGTAGCTTAGCTATATTTCTGATTGAATAGCCTTTTCTTAGTAAAGCAATGACTTCTTTATATTCCTCTTTTTCTTATCATCCGTTTGGTTGAACCTGTCTTCTGCCAAGTTTACCACCTTTGGCAATATAATTTGCCCTACCACTATTCAAACGGTATTGGATATTACTTCTTTCGATATTTGCCATTTCCGCAAGTACTGTCACCATGATAGATGCTATTGGATTAACTTCTCCATTTGCTTGCAAAGTATATAAGCCCAAGTTCTGTATGTAAACCGATACTTTCGATTCATGCAATATATCTAAAGAGCGAAGAACCTGTAATGTACTTCTTCCTAGTCTTGACAATTCAGACAAAAGTAGAATATCCACAGATTCACGTTTACAGTATTTCAAACATTCTCCTAAAATCTGTCTTTCCTCTATTTTCTTTGCACCTGAAATATGCTCCTGGAATATGTTTACTATTTCTATATCTTGTGAGATAGCATATTTCTTTAAATCCTCTATTTGTCTGCTCGTGTCCTGTCTGTCATTACTTGAAGAAACACGAGCGTATATTACGGCTGTTTTCATTTTATTCTTTGATTAAATTGATAACATGAAAGAATGTGTTCAAACCAAACTTTGCAGATTTATTTGAACACATTTCTATTTTGAACACTAACGAGGTTTATTCGCTTCCTCAATATCCCATAAACCTATAAAAATCACAAGCCATATCAACGGCACACACGCACTAATCATAGCCAATACCACAAAAAAGAGCCAAACAAGTATCTTATAATAAAACATGATTCTTTGTTTTACGTAGTTAATAAAATAGGAGAATACCCATTTCTGAATATTCCCCTGTTTAATCAATCAATAAACCACTTATATTTAGTGTCTCCATGCAAAGCGGCATTTATTCCCGTTGCTATTTCGGTTGCATTTACCGCTCTATCCAAAAATGAATCGATATACGAATGGGTTTTGCACGCTCCAGTTAACAAATTGTACAATTTCCACATACTAATATCATTTCCCAAGCTCCCAAAGTTCTTATCATTGATATATGCTTTTGCAACTGTATTTATTTGTGAATCAGTGATAAGCATTTTAGGAATATCTTTCTGATAACCTTGTGGTAATGATTGATAAAGTCTCATTCTCCCAAGTAATTGGCAAAATTGATGTTCTGTGAGATATGAGTTACCAAGTGTTTTGCAATAAATGTAGATGTTTTTGCAGGTTGGTAACTCTGAAAACATTTTCCAATACTGCTTGATATAAATCCCTTGTATTAGTAACTTCCAAGCAACTAAGAAAACCGTCTGTTGACACACACAAGTTTGTGCATACTTTACAAATAAAGCCAATAAACACTTTAAAGCGTTCTGCTCCTTTCTTTGAATAAAGATTAGTGTGATTATAAGCACGAACACCACCAATAGTTAATATTAACTTATTCCCGTTCACCGTTTCGTAAATCGTAGGAATCTGAATAATAAAAGCACATCTTTCGTAGTAGATAGTCTTATCACTTTCAAGAAGTTGATTAGCGGGTTTGTGTATTGCTTCGGGTATTCTCCCCTTGATAATGTGACTTACACGAATATCGGGCTTATCAATACTTTCACCACTGAAAAACGTATTTGCAGCGTCATAAACAGTATCAATAAATGCAGGGTGAGGAATTGTAAGCTCATTATCTTTGGCAAATACGGGTGTAATACAATCTTCTTTTAAAATGTTGCATTGTTACCTCTAACGTATTGGCTTCCAAGAAATGAGGATTCTCTTTCTTTACCTGTGGTTGTTCTTCGATTATTACCGCTTCTTCTGCATATTCACCAAAGTTACTTTCCCTTCTTACCTGTGGCACATTGCCAATAATTTGTAAATTTCTCATAACGAATAAAATTTAATAGATTTATAAATTGATTACGTGGATTGAAATATATTTCGTTTCTCTCCAACTACCCTCGGGGGGCGTAAAAGTGTACTCTTTTCACCCGTACGTAACTTTCAATTCAGTAAATCATAGGAGAAGTAAGCTGATATATATTTAAGCTCTTATTTTTATAGGTAGGGGGATTATATATAAGTACCTGTACTTTATTGCACGCATATCTTTCTACTCTCCACAAATGGAACTACTTTAGACCATTACAGAATGTGGCATAACCATACAACCAAATGTTTGAAAAATGAGTATCATTCATTTTTTAGCTTCCCCAATTATTCGTAAATTTGTGTATCCCATGAAGGAAGGATTACCGTATTGTATTGAGGGCTTATTATCTCCATTTCGCAATTACTACCAATACGGTAATTTACCTTTTTCACAATCTCCCATAGATAAAGCCATGTCTGATAGATTTTATTGCAGTCGCCTATATACTAGTATTAGACGACCTTTCTCATTTTTGTAGCATAACCATAAAAAAGTAGGGCAATTTGACGTCTGCCCTACCGCTTGTGGTTATGATCTTTTTTTCATATTACCTACCATGTCAGAAGTATATACCTATCAAGAATTACGTGAATTAGCCTTGAAACACGGAATCAGAGATAATAAAGTCCATATCGGTGTATGGATACAAACACAAGGCTATCAAAAACAGAGAATACAGATTAACCACATTAGAAAAACATTTTATTTAAAATCCCATGATTGAGACAAGAATCCCAATAACACCTGACACAAGTACCACCCTTACAGATGAGACAACAGAACACATTGTTAATCACAAGGTAACAATCAAAATAGACAGAGATTATTTAAGAAAGAAGTATGCAGAACTATACGAACAACTGGCAAAAATAAAGCTGCCGCCCTCTTACAAGAAGAAATAAGTCCTCCGGTATCACCGACAACGTGTAAATCATCGTTAATAAAGCAATACTTACAGCCATTAACCAACGATATATTTATTCATATTTTTCTATTGTCATATAAGTAGCATAATTAAAATAATCGTATTTTTGCAAGAAAAGATATTATGGTAGCTACAACTATTCATTTATTTATGGCTCTTGCATTATTTCTTATCCAAAACTGGATTGGAAGTAAATCTTATTCAAGAGGATATGTAAAATTTTCCCTATTAGACGATAAAGATGAAGCTTTATCTTTTAATTTTGTTATAAAAAGTTTTTGGCCCAATTGTCTATCTTATTATTATGGTTGCAATATTACAATATTTTCATTGCAATCAGTTCCTATTTAACATCATAAATGTTGTCTATTATTATATCCTAATTAGGATTATAACTATATTTTTATACGAGCGTTCAAGTATTGTAAACTGGTGGAGGATAATATTCTATTACTCGTCCATTTTAACAATATCTTCAATTATATGTAGCAAATTCATTAACTCTGTAGATAATCTATTACCTGATTTTTCTGAAATAAAAATGAAATTTGGCTATTGATAATTATATTTTTATACCAAGTAGGAAACAGAACAGAAGAAATATTACCAAAGGAGCCGTATGAGACTTCAAGGGCTTATCTACCAGAGCTGAAACAAAGAAAGAAAAGATATATCCTAAAAAAATATTCACATTACAAGAAAGAATATGGAATATAATAGACAAAATTTCCAATCAAAACATACAAATAAAACACTACAATTATTGCCATTCTAATTTTTGAAAATTTCAATAGACCACCAATTATTAGATTTGTCGAGCGTTGTCTAATTAAAATAACAAAGAAAGAAATGACGTTAGGGATAATGCAAGTATCTTCCAATAGAGCCATAAGTGATACTCAAAGTGTTGTTATAGGAACAGAAAATCTTTGTTCTAAATTTCGAAAGAATCAAAAGGAAAGCGAAACAGCTAGATTTCGACTAATGATAAAGCATCATTGTCCAGATAGAAAATATATTCGACAAGTTTTATTTATTACCAAATGTATTATTGATAATCTAGATAATCGCTATGATTATAGTGACTTGTATAGTGAAATAGAACATGAATTTGAGCTTTATGAAACCATTTAATATTGAAAGTATGGATAATAAGAATAATAACGTTAAAAAATTATATTGAACAAGGAAAAGAATTAAAGAGTGGACAAATAGCATCAAGCCATTTAATTAAAACTCTAGAAATCTACGGTTTCATTCCTGTTAAAACAGGAAGAATCATCTATAATGAAATTATAGATATCCACCCAAGAATAGATACTTTCGCTGTATATAGTAATAGAATCGTATCAGATAGCAAAGCACTACCATACTATAAAAAAAATTTCATATAACCAGGAAGACATTGAATGCGACGTAAAATATGTCTATTCTCCTAATTTAAATTACGATGTAATATTAAAATGTCTTTCTTATTTAGATACTGGTAGATGCAATGGTTTCAAAACACATGACGAAGCAATTAAGTATATCAGCAGTATCATAAATAACAATATCGTTGTTTTTAAAACAGAATCGGGAGAAAACGAGCAAGTAAACACCAAATTTCATCTTGGTAATAAACATCAAGCTTTTCATATAGCACCTAAAGGTTCATTTGTTATGTATAGACAACCCCATATAATGAACTTGGGTGTTTTTGCTTTGAATTCCAAGTTCTATGTCGATATGTAAACCATATCACAGGCAACGTTTCATACCTAATTTTAGACCCTTCTGAAATAAATATATTATGATAGTTTCGCAATTCTATTCTCTATCAGACACTTTTAAATTTGGTCAATACAAGGGCATGGCATTAAGCGATGTTATTGACTGGGATTATCAATATATTTATTGGTGCATGAACAGCATTTCCAATATGGAATTTCTAATTTATGATTCTGCAATAGAAGAATTAAAACAAGTCTATCCCCATTTTTATATATCTAATGATTTTGAAAACAAAAGAATACAAAGATTAGAGGAAGCTAGTAATATGACTACCATGTTAGAAGACAATAATGATTTCTACTACGATAGTGACTATTTTGAAAATAAAACTAATGAGAAATATAATGGCTTCTATGCACAAGATGAAATGGGATACAATGATGATGAAATAGACACTATTTTTGACGGTAATCCAGACGCTTATTGGAATATTGATTGAATAATAAAAGCCGCAGTTGAGCACATTTGTAAGTGTACTCGCTTGCGGCTATTTTTATGGTTTAAAATTAATCAATAAATCTCTTAATCAAATATCCCCTAGTTGGCTTTCCCTCGATTCGTTGAGTTCCAGCTTCCAGTTCAACCCATTCTTTTAAGTCCATAGGCTTCTTCATTCCAAATTGTTGTGCAATCGCCTTCAGTTCCTTAGAAGGCATAAATGCACCAATCGTTAATAATGTTTTAGGCGTTGACCAATATCACTATCAGCACAAATATTCTCTTTTTTTAAAGCTTCAAGAGCAACTTTTACAGCCTTCATACTTCTTAACTTTTTCACCTGTTCCACTCCCAATTTACACAAAGCGTCTCTTATGAAAGGATATTCTTTTTCAATGCTCTGTTTTGCTTCAATATCCAAACAATATTTCATATCAGCATACAAGATAAATGTTTCCAAGAATGTAGGCTTCTTACAAACAGGCTTTATAAAGTTGTCGTCTAGTTGCACCCATTCCACTTTGGAATGTAATATACCTGCCCTCTCATATTCAGCAACTAAATCTTTCTGTGAACGATATATGCTATTCATTAACCTATAATTATAGAGCACAACTTTAGCTGCCATATCATTAAACAATAAAACTCATATTTTTTTTCATCATATTTTGAGAAATGAGGATTTTACCTAAAATCTGACTTTTTGTTTGCTTTCTTTTGCTCCTATCGAAAGTCGGTTATATGCAGTAGCTCTTTTCTTTAGCATATTCCAACTCTTTTTCTATCTCCTTTTTTGCCTTCCCATAATTTTCATAGTAGTCTTTTTGGTCTTGTATTAAAAATATGAACAACCAAAATTTCTAAACGGATTATTGGTATTTCTTATTCTCCCTGCAATTTGGGGGATATCCATATCAACGCTTAATAGAGTATGTTCATTATGAATATTACTCACGACATAACAGATACCTGTTTCAGAATAAAAAAATCCACTCCTTCAAACGATTTGGAAGTTATGAAATTAAAATTTCTTTTGGCGCATCCTAGAACTAGATATCTGATATTCCCCTAATGTTCTACGGTTCTTGTCTTCATCAGCACAAATAATCCTGCAATCATCATTTGTAAGATGAGTATATTCTAATATTTTCTTTATTTCTGTGACACTGTTTATAAAGAAGTAAGCTTCGTATGATTTCAATTCATCTTTTTTATATATCCCTCTCTCTGATACGCTTTAATAAGATTTGCAGTAAGCATATAAGCTCTATTGGTTTTATAAGGTAGAATTGTTAAAGGCTCTATATGTTTCCAATCAGCAATATATTCTTCCACGTCTTTTAAAGCATCCGGTTTGAAATCCATAGCAATTGGAGTAGCAGACATAAAACAATATGATTTAAACTCATTAAAATGTTCCAATACTCCTTCTACGGCTTCTTTTCTATAAGAATATATTTTCAAGAGATTATGATATTCGTCAACTAATAACCTATACTCTTTGGGGATAATAAGAGAAACTAGAGAAGGTATCTTATCATAAGTACACATTATTTTTTTTCGTTCCTTTCTTTAGAAAGATATTCTTTTTAATCCTTTCTTTAATGTAGGAGTGAATGTACCATACAATCCGAAAAGATTTCTAACCGGACTCAATCCTGCCTTTCTATTTTCAGCCTTCCACACAATACTATTTCCGTTCTCATCTTTAGGTGGATAACACTTGTTTTCTATTAATTCAGTGGTAGGAACTACAATCACATAATTCTCACCATTTTTAAGAGCAATTGTTGTTCCGCCACAACCTGTGACTACCTTATTAAAGATACAATTATGAGGAAGGTCTTCTAAATCAAGAAAGCCGTCATGTTCTTGGATTTCTAGTTTTTTCATGTCTATTATTCAGAAAAAAATTGTAACGCTATCATCGACTACAAAATTAATACTTTATAAATACCTGTACTACTATTTTCCTGACTTTCCATATTTTTTTATATAGCTATAATCTGCAAAAAAAATGTAACGAGAAAAATCGACAAAAAAATAGCATCCTCAAATAGGACATTTTTCAAACAAGGTCTATAAAAGTATTTTTCCGGTAAAAAATGTCCTTCACATTATAATATTTCTTCAATCAGCAAATAACATCTTTCACCTTTGATTTTACATTCGGACACCATAAAAAAAATCGCATATAGTCTTACTTGTTATGGCTTTAGGGGGATATATATTCAATAGAGCATAAATTCTCTTTATTTCTTCTTTGGTATATTTACGAGTGTATTTTTGACCAACAGTAAATGAGTTCTTTATTAAGCGAATTACCTCCGTTCCGGTTGCCTTCTCGCTGTATTGCTTCTGTATCATGGCTTCCGTGATTTTCTTCTTGGAATATTTGAGTTTTTCAATCACTTCCTTACCTACCGTATCATAAGCTTCAACAATAAAATGAATCAGCCGCAATCAAATCCCGCTTGTATTCCAGTTCCATTTCAGTAACACAATCTCCCAACATCTCCAACTGGCGGACTATCTCTTTACGCTTGTCTTTAATGGATTGAGATTTATTTTCCCTCTTTAACCGCTCGCTATCACCCAACGGACAATAGTAGCCCGCATGATAAACAATAAAAAGAATCACAGTTATCGTATGCTTTATATAGAGAATTTTCATCATGGAAATAATTTTTCATCAATTCCTCATCCATGTAGTTGTCTATTGCAAACCAATTCTCTCTCCCGTTCCTATCAAGCATCCTATTGAAAGGAAGACTTTCCAATGCAACACGATAAGCATCACGGGAAGCCCTGTCTGTTGCACAATCATAAAAGTTCTTCATCGTTCGGTATATCTCCTTGCTGCAAATAAGATAACCTTTTATTTCCTCTTTGCTTCTTTGGGGCAATCCTTTTTTGGTATTACTTATATAGATAATTGACGAAACTCCATTTCTGAATCGTCCTACTATCTGAATTGCGTCTGTATATGGGTCTATCATAGTATGTTCCGCAAAATAGACATCGGTCAGCATTATAACATGAGGTTGCTCTTCCAACTCCATATCCACAGCATTGAAAAAGCGGCTTGTGAAAAAGTTGTACCGCTTCATTTTATCCTTGTTCCACTCTTCATAAACATTACAGAATCTATTCTTTTTTTAGTTTATCAACACTTTTTGGAGCACAAAAGACTGCGGAATCTTCCAACAGGTCTAGTTGCTTCATCAATGAATATATAATATCGGTTGAATTGATAAACACACAAATGGGAAGTGGCGCAGTTTCCTCATTGTCTAGTTTGGATAATACAGTTTTTAATGCTTGCAGTGTATTATTCGTATGATGCAGCCAAAGTTCCTTTTTATAATCGAAGGTCGGCTGTATTTCTATCATTTTAAAATTCTGTTCCTTAAATCGAGGGTCATTCAATTCTATTGGTGTGGCAGAGACCAATGCTTTTTGGTCAAATTTAAAGAAATCATCTATCGGTAGTGTTATGTTATTCCGGTAATCCGCATCCTTCACTAGCTTATGACATTCATCAAACAGAAGAAAACAAGAACAATGCGCACTCATTTCCAGTTCTTCAAATGCGTCCTTTACTTTCTGAAAACTTTCGGGAGTAGTAAGTATCTTATAATACTTATTCTTACTCTTCTCCAAATATTTTATGATATCGTCAGTATATACACCTTCATATACTCCGAACAGATTATCATCTTTATGTTTAGGGTCATTACATTTACCGATAATAACAGGAACATTCGGCTCAATGATAATCGAGTTACGTTTTGCGGTGATTTCTCCATAGGTAGCACCAAGTCCGGTCAACTTCTTATAAAGAATTGTATTCGTGGGAATTTCGGGAAGAACTTCGGTAAGGTATTGCACCCTACCGAGTTCATTAAGATTAATTTCTATTGTCATCTTCCTCATTAACGTCTATCACATCCATTCCTTCATTTTCGTACTCTTCCTGCTTGATTGCATCAAAATCGGGTGCATCTTGCAACAAATTTCCAGGAGTTTTAGCTTCATTAATGAACTGGGACAATTTCTTCTACTTGGTTTTACATTTTAACTTTTTCATACATCTTAAATTTTTAATAGATTTATAAATATAGGGAAGGAATTGCGCCTTCCCCCGTTAATAATTCAATTATGCTATCAATTCTTTTTCCAATAAATAATCATATAACTCTTCTGTCCTTTCCAACCGGAAGAAAATCTTTCCTTTTCTGAAAAAGCACTGGCAGTAATTTTCGCTCCATACTCACGAAACGTAGGAACAAATTGTAATGCTTTCCCGCTAAAATCAGTTGCTTAAAAATTGATAGTTGAAAATCCTTATCTTCTCCCTCACCATAAGCCGTAACACTATTAGGATTAAAACCAAAATCTTCCGCTTCTCCTGTTTCCAAATAAGTACGTAACCAACTTAATCCTTCTTGATTCAATATCAAACAGAAACCTTGAATCTTTTTGGATTCAATCCAAGCGCATGGATAGTTATCCTTGTTAGTGTAAAACTTAACATTCAATTGCTCACCTCTTTTCATCATTGCCTTTACAGTTTGCATTGCACCTTCATTATCATAAGACTTAACTACTTTCTTTTTCTACAAATTCCAAATTCATAATCTTCATTTTTTTTTAAATTAAACATTAATGAATCTCAAACGAGGTGCGCACCTTTTGTTTTTGATTACGCTGCAAAACTACGGAGAAATAGAAGCGTATGAAATGAAGAAAAAAACATAAAGAAATCCCTTTTTTTATGCTTAATTCTTTATGTAATCACAAATATCATAAATCACAATATATCAACAAATTATGTATATTTACACAATAATCATCAATTAAATAAAGGCTATCATTTTTTATCTTTATATGTTTTACCAATATGATTTTAAATGTTCAACCGGATTATTGGGAGACGTTTTGCACATGGGGATTTTCCACCAATTTGGACGAACTTCATATTTTTGTAAGTTCCTGATTGTAGCCCGCAAATTCAATATGTCATTTTTAGGACTGTCCTCATCAATCAGTTTGAGATATTTCAGTAACTCAAGAATAAAATTCCCCTCGTTATCTGTTAATCCTTTACCTTTGGCTGCAAATGATGAGTGGCGTAGTAGGTTATATATACTAAGAGTTATCGTATCAAGTATCGCATTTTCGCGTTTCCTGCCTCTTTTACCTATACTGGGATAATCTTTATCCAATTCCGTTTCCGCTTCTTCCAAAGTTGAAACTCCTAAATATTTATCAAGATATGGAGTTATCATATTGAGAAACCAACTATCATCATTCGTAAGTTCTATTTTCTGTTTGTTATATTCAATCGTGACAATATTACTCTTGGTCTTTTTCTTCTCATGAAACATCTTGTAAAGACGTAGCATATCCGGTCTGACAGAATAACTATACTTTAGTTGCGTTGGGTCAGCAATATAATCCTCAAAATCAAAATAGCCATTGGTCTGTGTGTATTTATAGTAGATACTTACAATAAGAAGAATAGCGTAAAATACATCTTGGTCTTGCTGTTCATAAGCTTCGTCTTCATCTTTATTGTATGTATTCCACAATGTTTCAATATACTCGGCTTTAAAATTACCACTTTCAAGGACTAAATTCTTTCCCACAGTCATGCTAAATTCATATTTGTCCTCATCTGTCCCGCAATTAGGATAGGGAATCTCCTGCTCTTCCTTCTTTATGGACAAGTACAAATCCTGTATTTCCATTGGGAACTTATTACCCAAAAGATATACATCAGATATATAGTCCAGTTCATTATGAAACATTGAACGGCTGAATCCCACTTCACTATTCAGCCATGATTCGATTCGTTTTATCGTATTGATTGGTATTATCTGATATTCCATATTTTCAAACTTGTCACAAAAATAAAAAATGTCGCTTCACCATAAAAAGCAAAGCGACATTTTTTATTTTAAAAGAAGATTCTTCA
>ENA-OQAR01000379-OQAR01000379.1-human-gut-metagenome-genome-assembly--contig:-NODE-379-length-13380-cov-1.978043_pt1 | contig 13380 bp, 24 predicted proteins | sample MGYA00242738_ERZ504533 | MGnify/ENA primary metagenome ERZ504533 (study PRJEB26092, sample SAMD00036276) | human gut metagenome | host: Homo sapiens | study: EMG produced TPA metagenomics assembly of... | reverse complement strand
TGAACAAAGAGATGAAACGCAGCTTCCGGATTTTTTATTCTGAAGATCCTGGCAGTTGTTTTTTGTGCTGTGTATATGTTATTTTTTTTATATGCATTTGTATACAGAGCAAAAACAGAACTGCCAACAAAAGCTGTGGTGACAAACAGAGGTGCTGCAGTGTATACGGCTGCGGGGCCAGAAATCAGATGCTTTCCCAGAAAGAGGCATTTTCCTATTTTGTCCTTTGACGGAAGAAGAAAAAGAGAAAGAATATGGAACTTATGTCATTCCCGGAACTGAAAAATACAAGGACGCTGCTTACGGAAAAAGGTGCCACACCGGCCATGTGCACGTCCATGACTCCTCAGGGACTGGCAGTTACCGAAGATTATGTGCTGATCAGTGCTTACTGCAGCACACAGAAACATAATTCGGTCATCTATGTGATCGATAAAGAGAAACATAACTTTATAAAAGAAGTAGTGCTGCCTGGACAGCCTCATGTGGGAGGCCTTGCCTACGATCCGGAACATAAGATTCTGTGGTATTCTTCCAATATTAACGGAATTGCACAGGCAGTAAGCATAAAAATGGATACAATAGAAGCCTATGATTATGATGACAGTCACCTGCCGGTGGATACTTTGCAGACAGTCAGTCTTTATGGAATTGTAAGGGATTCATTTATGACTTTTTACGAAGGGTGTCTGTATGTAGGCTGCTTTGAAAAATATAACGAAAGTGTAATTGCACGATACGGAGTTGACGCAGATGGAAATCTGATCAATACCATGGATGAGGAGCTGGGCATGGATTTTGAAATGGCAGTTCCGCTGGATTATTCCACCATATCGGAGCAGGTCCAGGGAATCGCTTTTTACAATGACAAACTGCTGATCTCTCATCCTTTGGAATCCTGCCATCCAGACTGGTATTTTATGAACAGTCCGACAAGCGTTTGTATGTAAATGAAAATTCGGCCAGGACCTACCGCTTTCCGGAGCGCCTGGAACAGATCGTGGTGGAGGGAGACAATCTCTATGTGATGTTTGAATCCTGTGCCTATGCATACCGTGCATCCTCCGTAAATATTGTGGACCGGGTACTGAAGCTGAGCCTTCCGAAGATGGAGGCTTACGATGAGGAAGAAAGCCTCTTTTTTCTGTCGGAATAAAGGAAAAACAGATTTTTTCCAAAGGAGACAAAGGGTACTAAATCCTGCATGTCCGCAATATATTTAAGTGTAAGAGGTGAAAAAATGGACGCAAACCAGATTCAGAACCTGTTTGCCAGCAATGTCCGCCAGCTGTTGGTGGATGCAGACCTTGATTATGATAAATTATATGAGATACGTCTCCGGGTGGGAAGACCTCTGTTTCTTACCTATGACGGGGGAGAATGTTTTCTGCGGCAGAAAGACACAGAGCCTTATCTGGTGACACGGGAGGATCTGAAGGAGACACTGGAATATGTCAGTGGTTATTCTCTGTACGCTTATGAAGACGAAATACGTCAGGGATTTTTGAGTGTACAGGGCGGACATCGTGTAGGAGTTACCGGAAAAGTGATCCTGGACGGAAACCGGGTCCGGGGAATGAAATACATTTCCTGCATCAATGTGCGGCTGGCTCATGAGATCCAGGGATGTGCCGGAGGCGTGATGCCTTATATCCAGACACGAGAGCAGATTATGCACACATTGATCGTTTCCCCGCCCAGATGTGGGAAGACTACGCTTCTTCGGGATATCATCCGCCAGATGAGTAATGGTTGGGGAGATATTTCCGGTGTGACAGTAGGGGTGGTAGATGAGCGAAGTGAACTTGCAGGATGTTATCAGGGAATTCCGCAGAATGATCTTGGAATGCGGACAGACATCCTGGACGGCTGTCCGAAAGCAGAGGGCATGCAGATGCTGATCCGGTCCATGTCACCGGTTGTGGTTGCTGTGGATGAGCTTGGAAAGGAAGAAGATTTCAAGGCAGTGGAAGCGGTGATCCACTGTGGCTGTCGTCTGATCGCCACTGCTCACGGTGATTCTGTGGAAGAAACGTTGTCTCAGCCGTTTTTCAGAAGTTGTGGGAAGCGCGGGTTTTTCAAAGATTATATTTTTCTTGGAAAACATGACCGTGCGGGAATTGTAGAGGGAATTTATGATGGAAACGGAAAATGCCTATGTACAGAATTGTAGGATGCATTCTGCTCGTGGCGGCAGGGACCGGGAATGGGATTTTCCGGAAGTATGAAGCTTTCGGAGAGAATATATACGCTTGAGATGCTGCTGCGGATGGGAATCTTCCTGAAGGAGAGATCCGTTGCGGAAATATGTCTCTGCCGGATGCTTTTTACGGAGTTGCCGGAAGAATGGATGGAAAATACAGGGAATTTCTCATAAGTGCTGCAGACAGGATGAAGTCTGGAACAGGAGAAACGCTCTCACAGATATGCAGGGAATGTGCAGAAACATCCCTGAAAAAAAGCTGCCTTACCTCCGGGGAAAAGGACGCTTTTTTTTCTTTGGGAGAGCATCTTGGTTATCTGGATCTGGAAATGCAGATGAAACAGCTTTCTCTATATGAGGAAACCTGGAAGAGGAGATTTCCCGGTTAAAAGAAGAGGCCTCCGTAAAAAAGAGATTGTACCGGAGTCTGGGAATTCTGGGAGGACTGCTTCTGGCGGTGCTTTTGATATAGAGGTTTTGTCTGAACAGTGAAGATGGGACGGGCTTATTGAAGAAAAAGGAGGGAGTTTTGGAGGTCAGTATCATATTTAAGATTGGGCAGTAGGGGATTCTGGTCTCTGTTCTTTCTTCAGATCCTGAAGCACAGCGGAAGGGAAGAACAGGCATTTCTCGTAAGTCTTTCAGGACTTCTGATCGTGCTGTTCTGGATCGTACCGTATATCTATGAACTCTTTGAAAATATCCAGCAGCTTTTTGTTCTTTAAAGGAGGTAAAAAAACGTGGATATTTTAAGAATTTCCATTTTGGGAACAGTGGGTGTTCTTCTGGGGATCCTTCTGAAATCACGGGCTCCTGAATATACAAGTCTGATTACTGTGGGAATCGGTCTGATGATCCTGGGCCTGGCGGCAGGAAAGATCGGATATCTTTTTTCAGTCTCTTGAAAAAACTGAAAGAATGTCTTCCGGTTGACGGAAGTTACATCACTACCTTGTTAAAAATGATCGGAATTACCTATATCGGACAATTTTCATCTGGTATATGTAAAGATGCCGGGTATGCTTCCACAGGGGCACAGATCGATCTGTTTTGCAGATTGTCTGTGATGGTTCTGAGTATGCCGGTACTGCTGGCACTTCTGGATACGATACAGGGATTTCTTGTATGAAAAAAAAAGAAACAGATCAGAAGAGGGGATCAGAAGAAAAAGAAGAGCAAAGGTCTGGTGGAAAGCCAGGATCGTGGTCCTGGTAATGATATGCACGGGATTGATACAGTGGCCGGAGCGGATGGATACTGGTGTAAATGGTGTTTGTGTTTTTGCACAGCCGGTATCAGGAGAAACAACAGAAGCGGATGCGGTCCGACAGGCAGACTCAGAAGGTTCTGCATCCATAGACAATTCCCAGGAAAAACAGCTCACAGATCAGCTGGAACTTACAGATCTGCAGTCCATGGTGGATGAAATGCTTGGTGAGAACAGCTTTTCTGTTACAGAAGCTTTCCACAGGTTATTGTCCGGTGAAGAAGTGCTTTCGGAGGAGAGTGTGCGGGAATTTCTGCATAGTCTCCTTTTTTCCAGCCTTGAAAAAGAAAAAAGCCTGATCGTAAAACTGCTGCTTCTTCTCTTATTCGCGGCAGTTTTTTTCCGGATTTGCAGGCGCTTTTGACAACGGACAGATCGGTGAGATCAGTTTTTATGTTGTGTATCTTCTTGTTTTTACTTTGCTGATGAACAGCTTTTCCGGCTTAAGTGCATCACTGCTTTCCATACTGCGGTGGATCACGGAATTTATGAAAGAGCTGTCGCCGGTGTACTTTATGGCAGTGGCTGCTGCATCCGGAGCATCTACGGCTGTTGTTTTCTATCAGGGAGTACTTCTTCTGGTGTGGCTGTTTCAGTGGATACTGGAAAGTGTTTTGCTTCCTGGAGTCAGCTTGTATATACTTCTTAAGTTTTGTGAATCATCTTTCCAGGGAAGAGATGCTGGGAAAGATGGCAGAACTGATCGAAACTTTGATTTCCTGGGGCCTCGGACGCTGCTGGGGGTTGTTGCAGGACTGCAGGTAGTGCGGGGACTGGTGACTCCAGTGATGGATTCTCTGAAAAGAAGTGCCATCGGAAAAACTGCCGGTACGCTTCCGGGGGGTAGGTAATGCGGTCAATGCAGTGACAGAACTGGTGCTTACGACAGCAGTTCTTGTAAGAAACAGTCTGGGTGTGGTGTTTCTTCTTGTATTTCTGGTGGTCGGAGCCAGCCCCGTGATCCGCTACGGACTGCTGGCTCTTGTATACAGGTTTCTGGCGGCAGTGGCACAGCGGTGTCTGATAAACGGCTTGTGGAAGTATTCAGTACCATGGGAGAAGGGTGCGCTCTTCTGATGCGGATCCTGTTTACAGCAGAAGTTTTATGTATGTTGACATTTCTGATATTGATGGCAGGGGGAATCTGATCATGCGGCAGGAAATCTATCAGTGGATGAAAGATCTGGCTTTTTTTTTCATGTGCTTACTACGGCGATCCTGCATATTCTGCCGGATAAACGGTATGAACAGTATGTCCGTCTGTTTATGGGCCTTCTCCTGATACTTCTTATCTGCACGCCTGTTTTTTGCTGTTTGTAGGAAAAAAGTCAGGAACTTCTGGAGGGATTCCGGAAAAATTACAGCCAGGAAGAACAGGAGCGGATGGAAGCGGAAGCGCAGGGGATCCGGGAAACCTTTCTGAAGGAAGCTTACGAAAGTGAGCTGAAAAAACAGGTGGAGGAGATCTTAAATGAACAGAAGATTTTTTGTGGGGAAATTGAAGTGGATATGGAGAAAAATCTCCGGGTGATCATAAGGTTTTCTGAGAAGATCACGGAAAAGCAGAAAGGAGGCGGTACAAAGATGGGGTGTGAAAAGGATCTGCGGACTCGGAAAAAGATCAGTATCAGATCCTGGATCCTGGCGATGGGGGTGGAAGGAGTGGGGAATAGTACTTCTTCTGGGGATACTTCTGCTGGTGGCAGGGCTTCCGGTAACCCAGAAAAGCAGTAAGAATGCGAATACCCAGGTGTCTGAAAAAACAAGACTGGAGAGCCGCCTGGAGGAACTGCTTTCCAACGTGGAAGGAGTCGGAGAGGTGGAAGTGATCATTATGACCGGAGATGAAGGAAATACGGATGGTTTTTCCATAAGCAGCAAAAATGAAGTGACCGGCGTGCTAGTGGCTGCCCAGGGGGCGGGCAGCGCAGTGACAGTTCAGAATATTCAGCAGGCAATTATGGCATTATTTCAGATTGACGCCCATAAAATTAGAGTAATGAAAATGAAATGAGGAGAGTAGAAGTGAAAAAGATCATGAAGAAAACCAGGTAATCATCACCTCGCTGGCCATTTTGATCGCGGTGGCCGGGTATCTGAATTTCGCAGATGTGGATCTGGGATTTAAAGATAAGGAGGCAAGCACCGACAGCAGCAGTATCCTGGACGATGTGAATTATGACCTGACCGATGAAACAGCCCTTCTGGATGAGAACGGGGCAGATGGCACAACCCAGTCGGAGGTGATGGATACCGCATCTCCGGGCGAAGCCGTACTTACCGGTGCGTCGGATTTTGCGGCGCAGGCGAAAATCAGCAGAGAACAGGTGCGCTCTCAGAACAAGGCGGACCTGCAGGCGATCATCAGCAATAAGGATATCAGCGATGAAGAAAAACAGAATGCCATCAATACCATGGTTTCCATGACAGATCTTACAGAAAAAGAGTCGGCAGCAGAACTTCTTCTGGAAGCGAAGGGCTTTGAGAATGTGATCGTAAATCTGACGGGAGAAACTGCGGATGTGGTAGTGCCGGATGCGGATCTTGAAGATGTAAAACGTGCACAGATCGAGGATATTGTAAAACGGAAAACCGGTGTGGCAGCAGAGAGTATTGTGATCACGCCTCTGAGCCAGAGTAAAGAAGCGGCAGATGATAATACATCAGATGCCCCGGATACAGCAGCGGACGCAGCAGGTGCGGAAAATGCCACAGACACAAAAGATACAGCGGGGAGTGAGGGCAATGAAGCGCAGGATACCGCTGCATCAGCAGAAAGTGATCCTGCAGATTCAGGATCAGAGGACAAAGAGACAGCAGCAGGTGCTCAGAATGATCCTACCATTGATACAGAGGGAATTTACGACTGAATTGCCTTGACAGCAAAGCCTTGTCTATACTAGAATAGGTAAGGTTATAGTAAAATAGAGATATCAGAGAATATACAGGAGGCTCACGTGTCGAAGTATACGAAAGAAATAGAAAAAAGAAGAACTTTTGCCATCATCTCCCCATCCGGATGCCGGTAAAACAACATTGACAGAAAAAAATTTCTGCTGTATGGAGGGGCCATCAAGTCTGGCCGGAAGCGTAAAAGGTAAGGCTACGGCCCGCCATGCAGTATCAGACTGGATGGAGATCGAGAAGGAGCGAGGTATTTCCGTCACCTCTTCCGTACTTCAGTTCCATTATGACGGATATTGTATCAACATTCTGGATACACCGGGACATCAGGATTTCTCCGAGGATACTTACCGTACACTGATGGCAGCGGATTCCGCAGTCATGGTCATCGATGGTTCCAAAGGTGTTGAGGCACAGACACGTAAACTTTTTTAAAGTCTGTGTTATGAGACACATCCCGATCTTTACTTTTATCAATAAGATGGACCGAGATGCAAATGATACGTTTGATCTTCTGGATGAGATCGAAAAAGAGCTTGGTATTGCTACTTGTCCGATCAACTGGCCGATTGGTTCCGGTAAGAAATTCCGAGGAGTTTTTGACCGTAATACAAAGAAGATCCTTACCTTCTCCGATACACAAAAAGGTACCAAGGAAGGTGTGATCGAAGAGATCGATATTGATGATCCGCATGCAGATGAGATCATGGATCCGGAGCAGAAAGAGCAGCTGATGGAAGAAATTGAGCTTCTGGATGGCGCAAGTGCGGAGTTTTCCCAGGAAGAAGTCAGCAAAGGACAGCTGACACCGGTATTTTTCGGTTCCGCTCTTACTAACTTCGGTGTGGAGACATTCCTGGAGCATTTCCTGAAGATGACCACCTCTCCGCTTCCGAGAACTGCTGACTGCGGACCGATAGATCCGATGAGCGATGATTTTTCAGCCTTTGTATTTAAGATCCAGGCAAATATGAACAAGGCTCACAGAGACCGTATCGCATTTATGAGGATCTGTTCCGGCAAGTTTGACGCGACCAAGGAAGTTTATCATGTTCAGGGTGACAAGAAAATGCGCCTTCTTCAGCCGCAGCAGATGATGGCGGAATCCCGCCATGTTGTGGACGAGGCTTATGCAGGAGATATCATCGGTGTCTTTGATCCGGGTATCTTTTCCATTGGAGATACGATCTGTACGCCTGGAAAGAAATTTGCTTTTGAAGGAATCCCGACTTTCGCACCGGAGCATTTTGCACGTGTACGTCAGATCGATACCATGAAGAGAAAACAGTTTGTAAAAGGTATCAACCAGATCGCTCAGGAAGGTGCGATCCAGATATTCCAGGAGTTTAATACCGGTATGGAAGAGATCATCGTGGGCGTTGTAGGTGTCCTTCAGTTTGATGTCCTGAAATATCGTCTGGAGAATGAGTATAATGTAGATATCCGCCTTGAAACACTTCCATATGAGCATATCCGCTGGATCGCCAACAAGGAAGCTGTGAAAGTAGACAAGATCGTGGGAACTTCAGATATGAAGAAAGTCACAGATCTTAAGGGAAATCCGCTGCTTCTCTTTGTCAATGCATGGAGCGTTGGTATGGTTGAGGACAGAACCCGGATCTGGTACTGACAGAAATTCAGTTAAATTAAGTCCCTTTTTATTTCATAACATTTTTTGGTATAATAGTATAAAATTACGAACAAAAATATTATATCCGTAGGAGGGTTTCCCATGGCAGAAAAAAGAACAACATATAAGATACAGGATCTGGGCGGAATCGGTGAAGTCCACATTGCAGATGAGGTTGTTGCGATCGTTGCAGGACTTGCGGCAACAGACGTGGATGGAGTTGCTTCCATGGCAGGAAATATCACCAATGAGCTGGTAAGTAAACTTGGAAAGAAGAACCTGTCCAAGGGTGTGAGAGTAACCATTCTGGAAGGCGTCGTTACCGTGGATCTGTCACTGAATATCGAGTATGGCAGAAACATTCTTGAGACAAGCAAGAAGGTTCAGGAGAAGTGAATCCGCTATCGAGAATATGACAGGACTTGAGGTTGCAGATGTAAATATTCATATTGCCAGCGTGGATATGGAGAACGAAAAGGAAGTAAACCTTTCCTTTTTCCGTCTTAGGAGGAAATTATGAGAAGAAGAGAACAGAGAGAACATGTATTTAAACTTATGTTTATGACAGAGTTTAATTCAGAAGAAGAGATGACAGAAACAGCTCTCTCTTTATTTTGAGGGTCTTGGAGAACTTTCAGAGCAGGACCAGGAATATATGAAGAAGAAGTATGCACATGTGAAGGAGCATCTGGAAGAGATCGATGCACAGCTGAACAGTGCGAGCCGTGGCTGGAAGACCAAACGTATGAGCCGTGTGGATCTCGCGGCACTTCGTCTGGCAGTATATGAGATGGAATATGATGAGGATGTACCGACAGGAGTAGCGATCAATGAAGCGGTAGAACTTGCCAAGAGATTTGGCGGAGATGCTTCCGGTTCTTTTTGTAAACGGAGTCCTTGGAAAGATCGCATCCGAAAAGGAAGAGAAGAAAAACGAGGAGGAGACTGCTGACACAGAAGAGAAAGCAGCAGAAACCCCAGAAGAGAACGCATGAGAAACGTCTATTCTGTCGGCCAGGTAAACCATTATGTCAAGAATATGTTTACTCAGGATTACTTTCTCCGCAAAGTCTATGTAAAGGGAGAAGTATCCAATTGTAAATATCATACCAGCGGGCATATCTATTTTTCCCTGAAGGATGAAACAGGTACATTAAGCTGTGTGATGTTTGCGGGGCATCGTCGTGGCCTTGCTTTTCGCATGAAGGACGGAGATAAGGTAGTTGTAGGTGGTGCTGTAGACGTATATGAGAGAGACGGGCGTTATCAGCTCTATGCGAAAGAAATCACACTGGAGGGCGCTGGTGCTCTCTATGAGCGGTATCTGGCACTGAAACAGGAGCTTGAGGATATGGGAATGTTTGCCCAGGAATATAAGCAGCCTATTCCTCATTTTATCCATACTCTTGGCGTGGTGACAGCACCTACCGGTGCGGCAGTACAGGATATCCGCAATATTGCAGGCAGAAGGAATCCGTATCTGCAGGTGATCCTCTACCCGGCACTTGTGCAGGGAGAAGGAGCGGCACAGAGTATTGTGAAGGGAATCCGGATGCTGGATGAAGCAGGGGTGGACGTGATCATCGTTGGCCGTGGAGGTGGCTCTATTGAAGATCTCTGGGCTTTTAACGAGGAGAGCGTTGGCCCGTGCTATTTTTGAGTGCAGAACACCTGTGATTTCGGCAGTGGGACATGAGACGGATTTTACCATTGCGGATTTTGTGGCAGACTTACGGGCACCTACACCATCAGCTGCAGCAGAGCTGGCAGTAGATGATTTTCGCAGTGTCCTGGAGAATTTCCGTATGTACGGAGATCGTCTGCAGCGTGCCATGAACAGTAAGACAGCTCTTTTTTCTGCAAGACTTAAGTCCTATGAGACCAGATTTCAGTATCTGAGTCCGGAGTCCATGCTGCGGGAAACGCCAGTATGCATCAGATATGGAGGAACGTCTGCGTTCTTTCATGGAACAGAAGCTTACAGAGAAAAGACATGACTGGCAATATGGATCCAGCGTTTTGAAGGGCTTTCCCCATTAAGAAAGTTAAATGGAGGATATGCTTCGTGTCCGACGAAGGAGGACATGCAGTGACAGAGATCAGCCAGATAAAAAAGGGTGACAGGATTTCATTGCAGTAACCGACGGAGTTATAGAAGCAGTTGCGGATCGCATCAGGAAGGAAGAGCGATAATGGCAGAGACAGAAGAAAAGAAAGAAGAGAGATCCATAGAAGAAACTTTTGGGGAGCTTGATCAGCTTGCCCGGAAGCTTGAGGATAAAGATACCCCTCTGGAAGAGTCTTTCCGTCTCTACAGACAGGGAATGGAGCTTCTTAAGGATCTGAACGGAAGACTGGACACTGTAGAAAAAAAGATGCTTCAGATGAATGAGGATGGGACATTTCGTGAATTTTAATGAAGAAACTGAAAAAAAGAACAGAAGAAGCGGAACGCGTGATCCGGAAATATCTTCCGGAAGAATCCGGTTTTGCGAAAACCATGCAGAGGCCATGAATTACAGTATGACGGCAGGCGGAAAGAGACTTCGTCCGATCCTGATCCGGGAAACCTATCGTCTGTTTGGAGGAGAGGGCGTGCTCTGTGAAACCTTTATGGCGGCGATGGAGATGATCCATACACATTCGCTGATCCACGATGATCTTCCGGCATTGGATAATGATGATTACCGGAGGGGAAGGCTGACTACACATAAGGTATATGGAGAGGCCATGGGCGTTTTAAGCGGCGTGGCACTTTTAAACAGAGCCTATGAGGTGATGATTTCCGCTTTCGACCTGACTGAAGATAAAGAACGTGTGATAGCTGCCATGCGGATCATGGCAGATAAGACAGGCATTAACGGTATGCTTGGAGGACAGAGTGTGGATGTGGAGAATGACGGCAAACCTCTGGAACGTGAGATGCTGGATTATATTTACAAGAACAAGACCTCCGCACTGATCGAGGCTTCTATGATGACCGGCGCCGTGCTGGCAGGGGCATCGGAGGAAGAACTTGAAGTTGTGGAGCAGGCTGCAGAGAACATCGGGCTGGCTTTTCAGATCCAGGATGATATCCTTGATGTGACCAGTACCCAGGAGGAACTGGGAAAACCGATCCACAGTGATGAGAAGAACAATAAGGTTACCTATGTAAGCCTCATGGGAGCCCCGGCAGCAGCCGGCAAGGTTAAAGAACTTTCTGAACATGCGGTAGAGCTTTTAAACAGTCTTGACAGGAAGAACGAATTTCTGGATCTTCTTGTGGAAAGTCTTATCAGCCGCAGGAAATAGAAGGAATAAAGGAAGGATACGAATGATTCTGGAAAAAATTAAAAAGCCAAATGATATTCATAAAGTTTCATTGGAGGATTTTCCGCGCCTTGCCGAGGAAATCAGGAGCTTTTTGATCCAGAGTGTAAGTGAGACAGGCGGCCATCTGGCATCCAATCTGGGTGTGGTGGAGCTGACCCTTGCTCTGCATAATGTGCTTGATTTTCCACAGGATAAACTGATCTGGGATGTGGGACATCAGGCTTATACGCATAAGATTCTTACAGGCAGGAAAGATGGCTTTAAGGATCTTCGTAAAGAGGGAGGCTTAAGTGGCTTCCCGAAGAGAAATGAAAGTGACTGTGATTCTTTTGATACCGGACACAGTTCCAATTCCATTTCCGCAGGACTTGGTTATGTCCGTGCCAGAGATCTGCGGGGAGAGAAACACCATGTGGTTTCTGTCATCGGAGATGGTGCGCTTACCGGCGGAATGGCATATGAAGCATTAAACAATGCAGCTGAGCTGAAGACGAATTTTATTATCATCATCAATGATAACAACATGTCCATTTCCAAGAATGTAGGAGGAATGTCCACCTATTTAAGTGCCCTGCGTACAGCGGAGACTTACACGGGAATGAAAATCGGCGTGACAAAAACGCTCAAAAAAATTCCACATGTTGGAACTGCCGTGGTGGATACGGTCCGCAAAACCAAGAGCAGTATTAAGCAGCTGATCATTCCCGGAATGCTTTTTGAAAATATGGGTCTGACTTATCTGGGGCCAGTAGACGGCCATAATATGCGTCAGATGATGAAGCTTTTTAATGAGGCAAAAAGAGTGGAGGGACCGGTGGTTGTCCATGTCCTTACGGAAAAGGGCAGAGGCTATGGCCCGGCATCTTCTCACCCGGAGCGTTTTCATGGAACCGGTCCTTTTGAGGTCAAAAGTGGAAGACCCCTTGCGGAAAAAACGGCGCCGACATATACGGACTGTTTTTCCAGCGCAATATGTTCTGTGGCAGAGAAGAACCGGAAAGTAGTTGCCATTACGGCTGCCATGCCCGATGGGACCGGACTGAACCGGTTCCGGAAGAAATTCCCGGAGCGTTTTTTTGACGTGGGGATTGCGGAAGAGCATGCGGTAACCTTTGCGGCAGGGCTGGCTCTTGGAGGAATGATCCCGGTTTTTGCGGTCTATTCTTCGTTTTGTCAGAGAGGAATCGATCAGATCCTCCACGATGTATGCATGCAGAACCTTCATGTGATCTTTTGCTATTGACAGGGCAGGCTTTGTGGGGGGCGGACGGAGAAACACATCATGGATGCTTTGACCTTTCCTATCTGTCTATGATTCCCAATATGACTGTTATGGCTCCCAAGAATGGGAAAGAACTAGAAGAGATGCTGAAATTTGCAGTAGAAGAGCTGGATGGTCCCTGTGCGATCCGTTATCCGAAGGGAACGGCATGTACAGATATGGAAGAGCATGATGAACCACTTAAGAGGGGCAGAAGCGAAGTGATCACTCCGGGCAGTGAGATCGCTGTTCTCGGTGTCGGAAGTATGGTTTCTGTCTGTCAGAAAGTCTGTAGGGAGATAAGAGATCACGGAATCGCAAGATCTACATTTGTCAATGTACGTTTTGTAAAGCCGCTGGATACCAGCCTTCTTGACCGGCTTTCACAGAACCACAGTCTTTTGGTCACTGTGGAGGAGAATGTAAAAAGCGGTGGATTCGGAGAACATGTATCTGCTTATATGGAGGCCTGTCATCCGGAAGTTAGAGTGCTTCCTCTGGCAATACCGGATCACTTTATTGAACACGGAACTGTGGACAGTCAGCGGATGAAAACTGGTTTGAATGTACAGGCAGTCCTGGATGCTGTAGAACAGAGCTGGGAAGATATTGGGAATAACAGAAAATAAAAGAGACAGCCTTTGCAGGGAAAAGGACTTGCAGGGTCATTTTACAGCCCGGCACATAAAGAGCCGGGCTGTTGGAGGATAACATGAAAAAAAGACTGGATATCATGATGGTGGAACAGGGACTTGCACCGTCAAGGGAAAAAGCAAAAGCTTATATCATGGCCGGGGAAG
>ENA-OQAR01000378-OQAR01000378.1-human-gut-metagenome-genome-assembly--contig:-NODE-378-length-13392-cov-2.720241_pt1 | contig 13392 bp, 8 predicted proteins | sample MGYA00242738_ERZ504533 | MGnify/ENA primary metagenome ERZ504533 (study PRJEB26092, sample SAMD00036276) | human gut metagenome | host: Homo sapiens | study: EMG produced TPA metagenomics assembly of... | reverse complement strand
TTGAGAAAGTTTTTATTCTCTCCTGCTACTTTTACCGCCGGGTTGGAGTATCAGAACAACTCCCTGCACGATGTTATGACCGGTTATCACCGTGATATGAAACAGGATGTGCGCATTGCCAGCGCTTTTGTGCAGAACGAAATGGAAAATGAATCAGTTTGTATTCCTGGCCGGGTTCCGTCTGGATGACCATAACCTGATTGACAATCCTATCTTCAGCCCCCGTCTGAACCTGCTCTACAAACCGAGTGACAAACTACAGGCACGTATTACCTGGTCTACCGGTTTCCGTGCGCCGCAGGCATACGATGAGGATTTGCATGTTACCGCAGTAGGAGGTGAGGGCGTGCTTATCAAGTTGGCGGAAGGGCTGAAACCGGAGCATTCCAACAGCATCAGCGGCTCCATTGACTGGACGGCGAATATCGGTCATTTCCAGACCAATTTGTTATTGGAAGGGTTCTATACCGGATTGGATGACGTGTTTGTTCTGGAGGATATGGGCCATGACGAGAACGGTAACAAGGTGAAGGAGCGTCGTAACGGTAACGGGGCACGTGTGTATGGCGTGAATCTGGACGGAAAGATTGCACATGGACGTGATGCGGCTTTACAGGTGGGCTTCACGGTGCAGCGCAGCGAATATACTGAGCTGGAGGCATGGAGTGAGAATCCTGAGGTAGCGCCGGTGAAGCGGATGCCCCGTACTCCTGACTATTACGGTTATTTCACATTGACATCTGCTCCGTTCAAGAATTTCGACTGCTCCTTGTCCGGTGTGTACACAGGCCGGATGCATGTGCCGCATTTCGCACCGACAGAGTTGCCCGAGGAATATATAGGACAATATATCGCTAAAGATGAAATGGTGCATACTCCTGATTTCTTTGATTTGAATGTGAAACTGAATTACACATTTTGTATTGAATGACCATATCAAATTGCAGTTTAAACGGTGGAGTACAGAATATTTTTTAATGCTTTCCAAAAGGATTTGGACAAAGGTGGTTATCGTGACTCGGGTTATTTCTATGGGCCTACACAGCCTAGAACGTATTTTGTGGGGATCAAGATTACGAATTGAATAATCTGCTGATTGGTCAATGTGCTAATATGTCAATGGGTTACGCTTTGTTCCACATGGCACATTAGCACATTGTCACATTGACAAATTAGCAGATTGATTTATTACCAACTACTGACAAGTGACTATACTTTTCTGTAATCCGGAATCCCGGATCGGGATAATTATATAAGGGGAAGCGGTGTTCTGTTTCTCCTTCCATATATTTCCACAGACTGGCATATTCTTCTTTCTTCTCGCCCATTTCCTGCAATTGCAGCATATATTGCCAGATAGACTTGTTTTCCTTGATGTATATTTTTTCCATCTGATGAATAATCGGACTATGCTGGCGGGTTGGGTCATGGTCAAATTCCAGTATCCGTTTTCCCTCTTTTGTCATACCGATAGTTACGAAAGTCATGCTCTTGCCTATACCCGGCAGGTTCAGTACGCTGCGGTCTGTTGCTACGAAAGGAATCTGATGGAAGGTGCAGAAACGCTGTACGGCTGCCGCACGGTCTTTACTGTTTCTCAACAGGTTCAAGAACTCCTTTTCTTGCTCTGCGGAGAGTTTTCCCCATACCTTTTCCTCTTCTTTCTCCTGCAAGGAGCGGCTGTTAGGTGCAAATACGGCATAATTCTCCTCAAATCCTTTTACCGAGAAGGTGTAATAGCATAGTACACCCAGCCCATTCAATACTTTGCGCAGCTTGGCGGTGTGTCCGCGACGGGAAGCCGCCACATTATATACTAACTGGTTGGTGATAGTCCACCCGGCTGCCAGTATCTTGCGGATAGCTTCACGCGCTTCGGGTGTTACTTCCAGCGGAGTCTGGAAATGCGTTTTGAATCAGAAATTGGCTGACTCCTACGGCAGATGCCTTTTTCTTTGAACTCGCGTAAGATATCCAATAGCTCGTCATTGATTCGCATGGGCAGATACACAGGGAGCCGACTTCCCAAGCGTACACGCTGGAGCTCGGCATATTTTTCTCCTTCCGCACGGTGCAGGTTTGCATTCCGTTTGCGGACAGCCATTTTGTAGACGGCTTCCAGTATATTGCGCAAGGTCTTGTTCTGGCTCATCAATGCATCGCCTCCCGTAATCAGGATATCCCTGAGCTGAGTGTCGTTCTCGAAATATTCCATCAGTTTTCTCAACCTCTTGTCCCAGCTCTCTTTCGGCTTCAATTCCTCGAAGTTGAAGTTCAGACGTTCACTTTGAAAGTCGTACATGCGCTGGCAGGATGCACATAGGCCGCCGCAGGCACGTCCCATCGAGTCGGGGATAAGAATGGCCACATCGGGATAACGGCGGTGAATGTTGTGCCCGTCCGGCAGCAGCCATCCGGCAGCGTTGGGCTTTCCGTCCTCTACTGCATCTTCTTTTTCCCATGCGTGGATGTTACCGTAAGTTTCTACCAATGGGAAGAGTACAAGATATAGCTGCGTATGGCTTCGTCATCATATCCTTTTCCGGTAGGATTCAATAATGACAAATAATAAGGGGTGATGAAGACAGGCATTCCTTTCTTGCGTGCTTTGTGATAAAGCTGCAAGGTTTCTTCGGACAGGGAGTTGCCTAGCATCCGGTTCAGTTCGGTAGGGCTTTTTACGGCCATTGCCAGATGAAAACGGGCTTCGTTCCACCATTGGCAGACCAGCCGGCGTTTTGTCCTCTTCCGTGCTTCCTTCGGGAAAAAGATAGCGGCTGGAGGGCGCGTGTCTGTTTTCTATTTTCTGGATAAGAAGGGAGATAATACGCTCTTTGTTTTGTCGGCGGATAGCCCGGACATCCTCATTCAGTCCGCTGGGCCAGCGTTTCATCCACTGTTGCACTTGTTTTTCATCAGGTAGCTCCTCTTCTTCGTGATAAAGCCGGTCGAACTGGTGATACAGGTCAATCCATAAATCAACGGAAATCTCTTCATTGATGATACGATTCGTTAAAAAACTTCCAAAGCAGTGAGATGGTTTCTATTTTAATCTCCTGTTCTGTAGAGGCTTCGTAAATGGTTTTTCCATCGTTATCTATCAGTCTTTTAATTTGCCTTGTGGCAGCAGGATTGTAAATAGGACCGGATAATAGATAATCGTTCAGCTTATTCTTGAAAGCTGTTTCATCCTGCTTTCTGAAGCCAATGAAGTGAGTTGGGTTAATCGGGTTTCGAATAGTGTTTTAATGCCATGGGTGGATAACATCTTATTCTTTTGTTTCATAAGCAAACGGTTGTTAAGAAAGTGAATACTATAAATAACATATTTCTCGTAGAAAAGTTATCAAACTGTTAACTTCATGCTGCTAAGATAGTAAAAAAGCTTCTTTTTATGCAAATTCATTAACAAAAAAGACGCTTTTTTATAAATAGCATTATTTTTATAGAGTACATTTTGCTTTGTGCTTTCGTCTTTTTTTTAAAGCCCGGAGCTTTTATCGGGAAACGAAGAAATTCGTAGTTTTGTAGAGCTTTGCTTGTTTGCAGGTCAATCAAGCTGAAGAGAAACCTCATTTTTAATAAATGGAAAAAACAACATAGAAGTAAATAAATGGAACTGAAACAACTTTTTACCTTTGCAGCAGCCTGTTCGCTGGCACTTTCGGTATCGGCGCAAGATAGAGTACACTATACAGGCACGGAGCTGTCTAACCCTACCTGTCATGACGGGCAATTGTCACCCGTGGTAGGGGTACACAATATTCAGGTGATGCGTGCCAACCGGGAACATCCTGCACCCGATAACGGCAATGGATGGACATACAATCATCAGTCCATGTTGGCTTATTGGAACGGACAATTCTATATGCATTATCTTTCCGATCCTTCGGACGAGCATATTCCTCCCTCACAAACTTTCCTGATGACCTCGAAAGACGGTTATCACTGGACAAACCCGGTGACCCTTTTCCCTATCTACCGGGTTCCCGATGGCTATACCAAGCCCGGACGCACAGACAAGGCGAAAGATCTGGATGCCATCATGCATCAGCGTGTAGGCTTTTATGTGTCAAAGAGCGGCCGACTGATAGCTATGGGAAACTATGGCGTGGCGCTGGACAAGAAAGATGACCCGAATGACGGGAACGGAATAGGCCGTGTGGTTCGCGAAATTAAAAAGGACGGTTCCTTCGGCCCCATTTATTTCATTTATTATAACCATGCGTTCAATGAAAAGAATACCTCTTATCCTTATTTTAAACGGAGTAAAGACAAGGAGTTTGTAAAAGCCTGTCAGGAGATTCTGGATAATCCCCGCTACCGTATGCAGTGGGTGGAGGAAGCCGACCGCAATGACCCGTTGATTCCTTTACACAAGGAATACAAAGCGTATTGTGACTATACCTTGCCCGACGGCCGTTTGGTAAGCCTGTGGAAACATGCCCTGACTTCCATCAGCGAGGATGGCGGGAACACATGGGCGCAACCGGTGGAACGTGCGAAAGGTTTTGTAAACAGTAATGCGAAGATTTGGGGGCAGCGTTTGAGTGACGGTACATACGCCACGGTGTATAATCCTTCCGAGTTTCGCTGGCCGCTGGCTATCTCGCTCAGTAAGGACGGGCTGGAATATACGACCTTGAATCTGGTGCACGGCGAGATTACACCGATGCGTTACGGAGGTAATTATAAATCATTCGGTCCTCAGTATGTACGGGGTATTCAGGAAGGTAACGGAACTCCTCCCGATGGTGATTTATGGGTGACTTACAGTATGAATAAAGAGGATATGTGGGTGTCTCATATTCCTGTGCCTGTCCGCGCACACGCCAGCGAGCATGCTGACGACGATTTTGCCGGCTACAAAGATTTGAGCGAACTGACCGACTGGAATTTGTATTCCTTGCAGTGGGCTCCCGTATCACTGGATGGAAAATGGCTGGTGCTGCAAGACAAGGACTTATTCGATTATGCCCGTGTGGAGCGTAAGATACCTGCTACAAAAGAACTGAAAGTATCTTTCGAACTGATGGCGGAACAGAACGATAAAGGACTTTTGCAGATAGAATTTCTGGATGAAAACGGCATTGCCTGTTCCCGTCTGGAACTGACTCCCGATGGACTTTTTCCGTGCCAAAGGAGGTGCGCGGTTTGGTAATTTGTTGAAGTATGAACCGGGCAAGACGTATAAGGTAGAAGTGGAGCTTTCTGTTGCCAACCGCATGGTAATTGTCTATGTGGATGGAAAGAAAGTGGGGCAACGTATGTTCTTTGCTCCCGTTCCGGCCATCGAGAGAGTGATGTTCCGCACCGGAGCGCAACGGACTTATCCTACGGTGGATACTCCGGCGGACTGGTATGGCATTCTGCCGAATGCAGGTGAGCAAGAACCTTTGTGCACCTATCGTATAGCCCATTTCAAGACGGCTTCTGCTGATAAGGATGCCGGTGCAGCCTTCTTGAAATATAAGGATTTCAAGCCCTATGTGGATTATTTCAACAGCATGGAGGATGAGAATATAGCCCAGGCTATTCCCAATGCCCGTGCATCTCAATGGATGGAAGAAAACATTCCTCTTTTCGAGTGCTCTCAAAAAGAACTTTGAGGAAATGTATTATTATCGTTGGTGGACGCTGCGCAAGCATATCAAGGAAACTCCGGTGGGCTATGGCATGACCGAATTTCTGGTAAACCGTTCGTATGCCGATAAATACAATCTGATAGCTTGTGCCATCGGTCATCATATTTATGAGAGCCGCTGGTTGCGTAATCCGGAATACTTGAATCAGATTATCCATACTTGGTATCGGGGTAACGAAGGAGGCCCGATGGCTAAAATGACCAAGTTCAGCTCGTGGAATGCGGATGCGGTACTGGGACGTTACATGGTCGATGGAAACAAGGAGTTCTTGTTGGATATGGTAAAGGATTTGGAAGCGGAATATGCCCGTTGGGAAAAGACAAACCGCCTGCCCAATGGACTTTACTGGCAGGGAGATGTGCAGGATGGTATGGAAGAATCCATCAGCGGAGGCCGTCGTAAGCAATATGCCCGTCCCACTATCAACAGTTATATGTATGGCAACGCCAAAGCACTCTCTCTTATCGGCATCATGACAGGAGATGAGGCATGGCCATGAAATATGGATTGAAAGCCGATTCCATTAAAACATTGGTACAGGATAAGTTGTGGAACACAGACCACCATTCTTTGAAACGATGCGTGGAGATGCGTCCGCCGAGGTACGCGAGGCTATCGGCTATATCCCTTGGTATTTCAATTTGCCGGATGCTTCTTCCAAATACACTGTGGCATGGAAGGAAGTGATGGACGAGAAAGGTTTTTCCGCACCTTACGGACTTACCACTGCCGAGCGCCGTCATCCTGAGTTCCGCACGCATGGCGTAGGTAAGTGTGAATGGGATGGGGCTATCTGGCCGTTTGCATCTGCACAGACTTTGACCGCAATGGCCAATTTCATGAATAATTATCCTCAGACTGTATTGACAGACAGCGTGTATTTCCATCACATGGAACGCTATGTGGAGTCGCAGCATCACCGTGGCCGCCCCTACATAGGCGAGTATCTGGATGAGGTGACCGGTTATTGGTTGAAAGGAGATCAGGAACGCAGCCGTTATTACAATCATTCTACTTTTAATGATTTGATGATTACCGGTTTGATAGGACTCCGTCCGCGCATGGATAACACAGTGGAGGTGAATCCGTTGATTCCCGAAGGAAAGTGGGATTATTTCTGTTTGGATAATGTGTTGTATCATGGCCGTAACCTCACTATTTTGTGGGATAAGGACGGCAGCCGTTACCAGCGTGGAAAAGGTCTGCATATCTATGTGGATGGAAAGGAAGTGGGACACTCCGATACATTGACCCGTGTCCTTTGTGAGAATGTGTTATAATTTTGAATAAAGGGGATGTGTCTTAAAGATAATAAACAGACTGTTGAAAGAAAAATGAATTACAGAAAATTCTTAATAGCTGCTTTGTTAGTTATGTCTTTCGCCGTGCAGGCGAAGGACATAACTGTTACCCGCCTGACGTGTGAGATGCGCGAAGGAAGAGTGACCACCTCTGATACCCCTCGTTTGGGATGGCAGATGAGTTCGCCGGAAAATGGCACGCGGCAGACCGCTTATGAGATAGAGATTCGGGATGTATGGGCAGGAAAAGTAGTCTGGAACAGCGGCAAAGTAAAAATCCGCTCAAAGCCAGTTGGTTTCCTGTGCGGATGCGGTCTTGGAGAAGGACAGGCATTATACTTGGCGTGTCCGTGTCTGGGATGAGGCTGATACGCCTTCGGCATGGAGTGCCCCCTCTGATTTCAGTATCCTGACTTCCGAAGCGGCTTTCGCCGGCAGTGAATGGATTGGGGCCATTACCCGTAAGGATGCCCGCATACCCGAAGGTCGGAAATATCATGGCAGTGAACTGAAAAAGCCTGAGGCAAAGGCCGCCTGGGATGCTGTGGATACTTTGGCAAAGAAAAGTATTTATCTGCGCCGTGAGTTCCATGTGGCAAAGAAAAGTGAAAGACGCCACGGCGTATGTATGTGGCTTGGGCTTTTATGAATTTTCGCTGAATGGAGAAAAAGTGGGAGACAGCGAATTTGCCCCTCTTTGGAGCGACTATGACAAAAAGTGTCTATTATAATACTTATGATGTCACCTCGCAAGTGAAGAAAGGCGGTAACGCCATCGGAGTCCTGCTGGGAAATGGATTTTACAATGTGCAAGGCGGCCGCTATCGTAAACTGCAAATCAGTTTCGGCGCTCCCACGCTTCGTTTTCGGATGGTGGTGAATTATGAAGACGGAACCAGTGAAACGATTGTTTCCGGAAAGGACTGGAAGTACGATTTCAGTCCCGTACTGTTCAATTGCATCTATGGCGGAGAAGATTATGACGCCCGCCGTGAGCAGAAAGGCTGGAACATGTTCGGTTTTAAAGAGCAGGATTGGCATCCTGTCGTGATTCAGGAAGCCCCCAAAGGGTGCTTCGTCCGCAGATAGCGCAACCGGTAAAGATCATGGAGCGTTATGATATCCGGAAAGTGACCAAGCTCACCGCTGAACAGATAACAGCCGCCTGCAAGTCAACCAAACGGACGGTGGATCCGTCTGCCTTTGTGCTGGATATGGGACAGAACCTGGCCGGGTTCCCCGAAATTACCGTCCGTGGAAAGAAAGGGCAGAAAATAACCTTGCTTGTATCCGAATCCCTGACGGACGAGGGAGCTTGCAATCAGCGTCAGACCGGCAGACAACATTATTATGAATATACTTTGAAAGGGGAGGGAGTGGAAACTTGGCATCCTCGTTTCTCCTACTATGGCTTCCGGTATATTCAGGTGGAAGGTGCTGTGCTGAAAGGGCAGAAGAATCCCTTCCGTCTTCCGGTGATCCAGAAGATACAGTCGTGCTTTGTTTATAACTCGGCTCCTAAAATATCCACCTTCGAATGCTCCAACCGCATCTTCAATGATGCCCACCGGCTGATAGAGAAAGCGGTGCGAAGCAACATGCAGTCTGTGTTTACGGATTGTCCGCACCGGGAGAAACTGGGCTGGCTGGAACAGGATCATTTATGCGGTCCCGGTTTGCTGTACAATTATGATTTGACGGGCTTTGTTCCTCAGACTCTTCAGAACATAGCCGATGCACAGCATGCCAACGGCGCGGTTCCTACCACTGCTCCGGAATATGTGGTGTTCGAGGGCCCCGGTATGGATGCTTTTGCCGAATCTCCCGAATGGGGATGTACCTTTGTGGTATTACCTTTCATGTATTATGAGACGTATGGGGATGATTCATTGATTAGAAAATACTATAACGGAATGCGCCGTTTACATTGATTATATGACTACCCGTGCCAATGATGGAATCGTTTCTTTCGGACTGGGTGATTGGTATGATTATGGAGATTTCCGGGCCGATTTTCTCGTAATACGCCTGTTCCTTTGGTAGCTACCGCCCATTATTATATGGTTGTTCGCTATCTGGTGGAGGCGGCACGTATGCTGGATAATAGGTATGATGTAGCATATTACACTCATTTGGGTGAAGAAATTAATAAAGCATTCCATCGGGAGTTTTATCACAAGGACACTCGTCAGTATGGTACGGGAAGCCAGTGCAGCAATGCCTTGCCTTTGTTCCTGGGAATGGTTCCCGCCGATGACAGACAGGCGGTGCTTGATAATCTGGTAGCGGATATAAAACGCCACGGCAACCGGCTGACCACCGGTGATGTGGGTAACCGTTATCTGTTCCAGACTTTGGCGCGTAACGGGTTGAATGAGCTGATGTACACCATGCACAACCATGAAGAAGCACCCGGCTATGGTTTCCAGCTGAAATTCGGAGCTACCACGCTGACCGAGCAATGGGACCCGCGGCAAGGTTCTTCGTGGAATCACTTTATGATGGGGCAGATTGATGAATGGTTCTTCAACTCGCTGGCGGGTATCCGCACCGTTGAGGGAAAACCGGGAATGAAGGAAATAGAAATACGTCCCCGTCCGGTAGGCGATTTGACATACGTCCGTGCCTCTACCCAAACCTTGTACGGAAAAGTTGCGGTAGACTGGACCCGCGAGAATGGAGTCTTTACATTGAAAGTAACGATACCTGTAGGGTGTACGGCACGCGTATTCCTTCCCGATGAAAAAGAGCCGAAGATAGTGGAAAGCGGAACTTATTCTTTTAAGAAATAAACGCGGTTTTCATAGAAAAAGCCCCCTAAGGGTATTTGGTAAAACTAAAATCAACTAATGAACAATATGAATAAACGTACCTTTTTAAGTCTGTTACTATGTGTTTGCTGTCTGTCTTTTCTGCATGCGGAGCGTGTGGATATGCAGCAGGCAGGTGCCGATGTGCAAGGCAGGAAGCTGAACACAGCATTGATTAATTCCACCATCGACCGCCTGAACGCCCATGGTGGAGGAACCCTCTTTTTCCCCGCAGGAACTTATCTCACCGGTTCCATCCACATGAAAAGTAACATCACTCTGGAACTGGAAGCAGGAGCCACCTTGAAATTCTCGGAGAACTTTGACGATTTCCTCCCTTATGTGGAAGTGCGTCATGAGGGAATCATGATGAAAAGTTTCCAACCGCTGATTTATGCCGTGGATGCAGAGAACATCACCATCAAGGGTGAAGGGACACTGGACGGACAGGGCAAAGCATGGTGGACGGAATTTTTCCGCGTCCTTGTAGATCTCCGGGACAACGGCAAGAGAAACATCAACAAGTACCAGCCCATGTTCGAGAAGGAAAACGACCTGAAAGCCCTTTACGCCGAAACCAACGAAGACTGGCACGGCACATTGGACCGTCGTTTCTTCCGTCCCCCTTTCATACATCCCATCCGTTGCAAGAATGTACGGGTAGAGGGCGTGAAGATTATCAACTCTCCCTTTTGGACCGTAAATCCTGAGTTTTGCGATAATGTGACCATTAAGGGCATTACCATCCACAATGTGCCTTCCCCCAATACGGACGGCATCAACCCTGAGTCTTGTAAGAACGTACACATCAGCGACTGCCACATTTCGGTAGGCGACGACTGCATCACCATCAAATCCGGACGTGACCTGCAAGCACGTAAAACTGGGGCGTTCCTTGCGAGAATATCACGATTACCAATTGCACCATGTTGAGCGGACACGGTGGTGTAGTTATCGGCAGCGAGATGAGTGGGGGGAGTGAAGAAAGTGACCATCAGCAATTGTGTCTTTGACGGAACCGACCGGGGGATTCGTCTGAAATCCACCCGTGGTCGCGGAGGCATTGTAGAAGATATCCGTGTAAGCAATATTGTGATGAGTAACATCAAGAAAGAGGCTATCGTCCTCAATCTGAAATATAGCAAGATGCCTGCCGAACCGAAGAGTGACCGTACTCCGGAATTTCGTAATATCTATGTGTCGGGTGTGACGGTCCGTGATGTGAATACCCCCATTATGGTGGTAGGCCTTCCCGAAGCGCCTATTACCGGTATTGTGATGCGTGATGTGTATATTCAGAATGCCAAGCAACGCTGTGTTTTTGAAGACTGCAAGGACTTGGTGCTGGATGATGTGTATGTGGATGGTAAAGAAATAAAATAGACTTCCCGATGAAGAAACAACTATTATGGTGCATGGCGGCACTCTCTTTTTCCGCTGCATCTGCACAAACTTATGAAACCCGGTTCGCACGTCCGTTATCCGATGTGTTGAATGACGTTGCCGCCCGTTTCCAGGTCCGCTTGAAGTATGATATTGATACGGTGGGGCGTATCCTTCCGTATGCCGATTTCCGTATCCGTCCCTATTCATTGGAAGAAACCCTGACTAATGTGCTTTCTCCTTTCGATTATAAATTCGTGAAGCAAAGTGATACCGTGTACAAGTTGAAACCATACGAGTATGCACGCCGCACGGATGTTGATGGAGAAAAAATGTTGTCATATCTTAGTGGCTTGTATACTGATAAAGATCAGTGGGAACAGCGCAGGGAGATACTCCGAAAGGAAGTACGCCAACGTCTGGGATTGGATGATATGCTGAAAGGAACAGTAAAGGATGCAAAGCCTATTCTCTCGAAAGTACGGAAATTCGATGGATATACCGTGCAGAATTTTGCATTGGAGACCTTGCCGGGGCTTTATGTTTGCGGTTCGGTTTATGCACCGCGTTCCAAAGGTAAACATGCACTTATTATTTGCCCCAATGGCCATTTTGGACAGGGACGTTACCGGAAGGACCAACAGCAACGTATGGCTACATTGGCGCGTATGGGGGCTATTTGTGTGGATTATGACTTGTATGGTTGGGGAGAATCCGCTTTGCAGGTAGGTGCGGAAGCGCACCATACCAGTGATGCGCACACCATTCAGGCTATGAACGGATTGCTGATACTGGATGATATGCTGGCAAACCGTAAAGATATAGATCCTGCACGCATCGGCGTGAACGGTGGTTCCGGCGGAGGAACGCAGACGGTGTTGCTTACCGTTTTGGACGACCGTTTTACAGCTGCCGCCCCTGTGGTCAGTCTGGCCTCTCATTTTGATGGCGGTTGCCCGTGTGAAAGTGGCAAGCCCATCCAGCTGGCAGGTGGAGGAACTTGCAATGCGGAACTGGCCGCCCTGTTTGCTCCGCGTCCCATGCTGGTGGTTTCCGACGGAGGAGACTGGACAGCCACGGTTCCTCGTTTTGGAATATCCTTACTTGCAACGCATCTACGGTTTTTATGGTGCGACGGACAAGGTGAGCAATGTACATTTGCCGAAAGAACGTCATGATTTCGGTCCGAACAAGCGGAATGCGGTTTATGATTTCTTTATAGACGTGTTCGGCCTTGACCGGAACATGCTGGATGAAAGTAAAGTAACCATTGAGCCGGAAAACGCATTGAAGAGCTTTGGTGAGAAAGGTGAGAAACTGCCTGCCGGAGCCTTGAGATATAAAGAATGATTTTGTCGTTTATTTATTAGGTTAAGAGTTAGTGTAGAATCTCCCTCTTGCATAGCCTGTGAAGGTGAGCAAGGGGGAACTTTTTTTTAGATATGGGGGATTAATACTTTTTGTCGGGTATATCAGCCTTGTCATGCGGACTGTTAAGTCTTTTTTGTACGGACTGTTACTATAGTCTTCGGCAGTGGACCGTACAGTCTGCTACAGTGGACTGTACGGTCTGCCGTAGTGAAACATACGGACTACTGTCGTAGTCTGTAAAAAGGTAACCGTAAGAAATGCTTTAATGGTACTGAAAAAAAAGACTTAATGGAGCTGAAGCGATGAATTAACTCTGCATTTATGTTATAATCATCTTTAATTCTCCATCCTTGTGGCGCTTTCGGTCGTTTTTCTTGTTTATAGTTGCGGATTCAAACCGGTTTCTACATCGGATTTCAGCCGGGTATAATGGAAAAAGCGGAGGTTATAATAAGATAATGCGTTTCTGTAATATGGCAGCAATCTGTTGTCTCAGTTGCGGGGCGCTGATGGGCTTGGCCATATAGCCGTCGAAGCCGTTTTTCCATGGCCCGTTGTTCATCACTGGCATAGGCGAAAGCGGTAACAGCAATGATAGGTACATCCAAGGATAGTTTTCGTATTTCCCGGGTGGCCTCATAGCCATCCATCACCGGCATATTGATATCCATCAGAATTATCTGAGGGGTATGGAGCTTATACAAATTGACCGCCTCTTTTCCATCCCAGGCATGTACCAGGTTATATTCTCGTTTCAAGATAGATTGGAACAGCCGGTAATTGCTCTCATTGTCTTCGGCGATCAGAGTGGTCAGCTTGTCTTTTTGCACGGAAATGAGTTGATGCTCTTCCTCTTTCTTGTTCTCTGCAGCGGCAGGCTGG
>ENA-OQAR01000377-OQAR01000377.1-human-gut-metagenome-genome-assembly--contig:-NODE-377-length-13410-cov-1.694798_pt1 | contig 13410 bp, 20 predicted proteins | sample MGYA00242738_ERZ504533 | MGnify/ENA primary metagenome ERZ504533 (study PRJEB26092, sample SAMD00036276) | human gut metagenome | host: Homo sapiens | study: EMG produced TPA metagenomics assembly of... | reverse complement strand
TGATATCCTTGGTGTAGTCGTTCTGGCAGCAGACGAGGGTGACCGGGCGGTCCTGCGGGTCCAGCTGGTGCGCCAGCTCATACAGCGGGTGCCAGTAGTCGTAGGCATCCTGCGGGAAGTGCTCCAGATCCGGCTCGTTGCCAAGGCTCCACAGCACCACGCAGGGGTGGTTTTTGTCCCGATGGATCATCTCGGCAAGCACCTGCCGGTGATGCTCCGCAAGGGGGTATTCCTTATAGGGGTTCACCGCTGCCCCGCCGCCGATGCCCACCGCCGGGGTCTCGTCCATGACCAGAATGCCCTCCGGTCGCACAGGTCGTAGAACTCCTCGGCGAGGGATAGTGGCTGGTGCGCACGGCATTGGCGTTTGCCCAGTGGATCAGGTTCACATCCTTCACGTTCAGCACCGGGTCAAAGCCTCGGCCATGGGCGGTAAAGTCCTCGTGCTTGCAAAAGCCCTTGAAATAGAGCGGCTTGCCGTTCAAAAGCACCTGTGTGCCCCGCACCTCAATGCTGCGCACACCAAAGGTCTGGTCGTAGACATCTGCCCCGCAGGTGGCATGCAGGGTGTACAGGTAGGGCGTGCCGGGTCTGGGCTCCCAGAGATGCACTTCCGGATGGTGATTGTGCCTTCTGCACTCTCGGCGCTTGCAACGGCGTTGCCGTCAGCATCCAGCACCGTGACACGGACAGGCGCGCTGCCGGTGGTTTTTACCGCGTACTGCACCGTGCCGTCCACGGCGGGCACTATGGTCACATCCTCGATGTACTCTTTAGGGGTGGTGTAGAGCACCACCGGGCGATGGATGCCCGCATAGTTGAAAAAGTCAAAGTTGGGGCGGTTCTGGGGTGCGGCGGCACGCTTGGCAGCCTCCACACTGGGGATACCCGCGTTGTCCGAGCCAAAGAAGGCCAGCTGCCCGTCCTCGTTGCCCACAGGCAGGGTGCTGTGGTTCACCCGGTTGTCACAGGCTACGGTCAGCAGTGCGGTCTCGCCGGGTTGCAGCAGAGCGGTGACGTCCGCTTCAAAGGGGGTAAAGCCGCCCTTGTGCTGCGCAATGAGCTGGCCGTTCAGCCAGACCTTGGCCGTGTGGGTCACCGAGCCGAACCGCAGCACCACCGCTGCCCGGCGCAGAAGGCGGGCAGGGTGACCTTGCGCTGATACCACACCCAGCCGTAGTGGCGGCGCAGGGCGGTGGTCTGGTCGTTCTGGTCGTTGTAGCTGGCAGGTACCGCGATGGGCTGGGCGTCCGGCAGGGGCTTTGCGGGGTCGAACTGGGTTTCCGCGCAGCTGCCCAGCGCAAACGCCCATGTGCCGTCAAGACTCAGCTTCAAGCGCGCTTCATTCTGTTCAGGATATAACATAACGCTTTCCCTCTATTTCTGCAAAAAATGCGGGGCGCGGGTACTGCCCACGCCCCGCTTACGGGTGATTTGTTTAGCCCTTGATGCCGGTGGATGCCACGCCCTGCACAAAGTACTTTTGCAGGGAGAGGAACACGATCAGCACCGGGATCAGTGCCACCACAGAGGCCGCCATGATCAGGCCGTACTCTGCAGAATACTGGGTGATGAACATACGCAGACCAATCTGGATGGTCTTGAGTTCGGTCTTGGTCAAGTAGATCAGGGGGCCAAGGAAGTCGTTCCATGTGTTCACGAAGGTGAAGATGGTCAGGGTGGACAGGGCGGGCAGGCTGAGGGGCAGCATGATGTGCACCAGATGCCGTACTCGCTCAGGCCATCAATGCGGGCAGCCTCACACAGCTCGGTGGGCACGCCTCGTAGAACTGCTTCATCAGGAACACGCCGAAGGCGCTGAAGGCCTGCAGGCACATAATGGCCAGATGGGTGTTGTTCAAATGCCACGAGCTCATCATCATGAACTGGGGCACCATGTAGGCCTGCCAAGGCACTGCAATGGTGGCAATGTAGCCGAGGAAGAGCGCGTTTTTTGCCCTTGAACTGCATCTTAGCAAAGGCGTAGGCTGCAAAGGAGGAAGTGAACAGCTGCAACAGGGTGACCACCACGGTGATCTTGACCGTGTTTTTCACAAAGGTCAGCAGCGGGATCTGGGTCCAGATGTCCACATAGTTCTGCCAGCGGGGATTTGGGGATCCACTGGATGAGGGAAGCCGAACACGCCTATTCAGCTTAAAGGAGGAGGACAGCATCCACAAAAAAGGCAGTAGCATACAAGCTGTGATGACGATGAGGAAGAAATAGATCAGGAACTTGGAGATGAAATTGCGGGCGCTTCTGGGAAGCGTGGTCTTTAATAACAGCGGTTGCCATGGTTTCTTCCTCCTTTCTCAGTTATCGCCCTTGGAGCCGCGGAACTGGATGATGGTAACGATCAGCACCAGTACGAACAGCACCATGGCAATGGCACTTGCGTAGCCGTATTTCGGGGTATTGACGAAGGCCACATTATAGATGTAGTACACCAGCGTCATGGTAGCAGTGCCGGGGCCGCCCTGCGTGATCATGTACATCTGGTCGTAGACCTTGAAGCCGGAGATGGTGAGCATAATGACCACAAAGAAGGTGGTGGGGCGCAGCTGCGGCAGGGTGATGTGCCAGAACTGCTGCCAGCGGTTTGCACCGTCCAGCTCGGCGGCTTCGTTCAGGTCCGGGTTGCAGCCCTGCAGGCCTGCCAGATAGATGACCATGTAGTAGCCCATGTTCTTCCACACGCTGAACAGGATGACCGTGATCATAGCGGTGTCCTTGCCGGCAGCCCAGCGGGGCAGGTTTTCCACCGCCACGCCGAAGAACTGGTTCAGGATCATGTTGATGGGGCCCATGGAGGGGTTGAAGATCATGTTCCACACCGCTGCCACCGCCACCAGCGAAGCAACGTAAGGGAAGAACGCCACGGCGCGGAAGAAGTTGCGCAGCTTCAGTTCTGGTTCAGCAGCACAGCCATGGCCAGCGAGCAGGCCAGCGTCAGCGGCACCGTGCCAATGACGTAGACGATGGTATTTTTCAGCGCCGCCTGAAAAAAATTTTATCGGTTGGTAAAGAGTTTTACAAAAGTTCTTCAGACCGATAAACTCGATGGCGTGGCGGCCGTCCCATGCGCAGAAAGCCAGCGCAATGGCAAACACCATGGGCACCAGCGTAAACACGCAGAAGCCAATGAAGTTTGGCGCAATGAAGGAATACGCGATCAGGGGAATCGCGGGGTCGATTTTTTTTAGCACTTTACGGGGAGTTTTATTCTGGACAGCAGCACTCGCCATAAAAAGAGCCTCCTTTCCCGGAAGTATAACAGTTTTTCCAAAAAATGAGCGGGGCGGGCGCTGTGCATACCCGCCCCGCTCGGACAGGGCTTTTTTCCGATGCTCGTCATCGGAAAATGAATGGGGAATTGAAAACAATGAAGAAGGAGAACCGCAAACCATTGCGGAAAAACGCTTTATCAGCCGAGAACTGCGGGAACCTGATCGTTCATGTTCTGGATGCCCTCGTCCACGGTCTCGCTCATGGTCATAATGGCATCGTGCTCGGCGTTCAGAATGGTCTCGATATCAGATGCGTACTGGGTGTAGGGCATCTCCAGATAAACGTTGCTGGTGGTCAGTGCATCCACAGAGTTGCTGTCCTCGGGGAAGCCTTCGGTGGACTTGATGATCTCGGCGGTAGCAGCGGAGCCGCAGGCCGGGAAGGTGCCGGTCTTGGCAATGGCCTGTGCGCCCTCTTCAGAGACACACCAGTTGATGAAGTCGGCAGCGGCCTCTGCCTTGGGAGAATCGGCGTTGATGGCCAGGCTGGTCACAGTGCCCAGCGTAGAACCAGCCTCTGCACCAGCGGGGTGCGGATACTTGACGATGCCCCAGTTGAACTTGGTCTCAGCATCCTTCATGTAAGCTTCCAGCGTGGAAATGAACCAGCTGCCCATGTTGACCATTGCGCACTGCTGGTTCTCAAAGGCTGCGGAGTAGTGCAGAGAAGAGGTCTTGAGGTAGCCGTAGTCCATGCAGATGCCGTCCTTCTGCTGGGCAATGACCATATCGTAGGTGGGCTTCATGAAGTCGTATTTGCCGTCGATGATGGTGTTCTTGCCGTCCAGAATGGAGAACAGAGAAGCGGCGGAGCGCCAGGTGTGGTAGTGGCAGCCATAGACCTTGGTGTCGCCGGAGCCGCTGGTCATCTTGCGTGCCAGAGCATCGTAATCTTCCATCGTCAGGTCATTGGAGGGATACTCCACACCGGCCTTATCGAACAGATCCTTGTTGTAGTACAGCACCCAGAAGTCGCTGCGGAAGGGCACGGCGTAGAAGTTGCCGTCGTCGGTGGTCAGCTGCTCGATGGTGCCGTTGAAATCGCCAGTGTCGCGGGTCAGTACCTCGTTCAGGGGCTTGAGGTAGTCCAAATTGATCAGGTTTGCGTAGCCGGGGATATCCTTGATGGTCACGATATCCAGATCGGCGCTGCCAGCCAGCTGGGTGGCCAGAACGGTCATGTAATCGCTGGAGCCCAGATCCACCATCTCGATGGTCACGTCCTTGTGGCTTGCCATGTAGCCGTCGGCCATGGCCTGCCAGTAGGGAGTGGACTCCTTATCCCACACTGACCACTGCAGGGTAACAGGGCCTGCGGCTGCGGAAGCAGCGGTGGAACCGGCAGTGGAGGAAGCAGCGGTGGAGCTTGCAGAAGAGCCGCCACAGGCGCTCAGGGCAGCAGCTGCGCCGCAGGCAGCGGCAGCGGTAAGGAACGAACGACGAGAGATCTTTTTCATAAGTGTGTCCTCCTTCAGGGCAGTGTGTTTGTTCTGTGCAGCGGCCTCCCCCGTGCCGGGGAGCCGCTCGCTTTTGTTGACACTAGGATACCGCACAAACGCAAAAACCGGAATGGAAAAATTCCGGGAAGAGTTGCAGTTTTTCTGTATCTTTTAAAAAAGAAATGTACTTTCTTACACTGGAGTCTGCACTTTCTTGTTCTCTTGCACAGTTTGCATCCGTGACGAGAGAAAAAAGCATATAAAGTACACAATTCTCATGAAAAAAGCCGTTGACAAACCGCGCCGGAATCAGTACTGTATAAAAGGAAAGAATGCAAACTGTCACCAGAAAGGAGGCACCGTTATGAAGAGCAGCCACCGTTTCCCGCTGCGGCGGCAGATCGTGTGGGGAATGCGCTTTTTTCCTTTCTTACCTCTCTGGCCGTGGGCGCGGCGCTGTTCATTCTCTCCAACCAATCATGTGCGTGCCAACTCCCTGCAGGCGGCAGAGTTCAACCTGCGGCTGGTGGCTACCTCCATCGAGACCAGTCTGGAAAGCGCCGATGCTCTTTTGAACTGGGCTTCCATTGACAGCACCGTGCGGCGGTACATCTCGCAGGAAAATATCAACGGCACCCAGACCATTGCCGCCTACGAAGCATGCAGGAAAAATACTATTCCAGCACCCTGTACAGCCATATCCTCCGCTTTTTTTGTTACCAATGAGACGACCGGCATTTGCAGTTCGGCCCGCTGAACTCCTCGGCGGCGCTCAACCGCACCAGCGTAAAGCAGTTTCTCACCAAGGGGTACGGGATGCAGTTCGCCACCGACCCGCTGCTGCCCGGCAGTCCGAGCTGCATCGCCATCAGCCAGCCTGTCCGCTGCGGCAAGGGCACCTTGCACCGGGGCAGCACCTACCTTGCGCTGGATACCGCCATTATCACGACCCGGCAGCAGGTTACAGCCTGACCGACGGCAGCGCGTTGTACTGGGAGATGGGCAGCCGCCTGTGGCAGATCGAAACGGCAGCCTGACCGAGATTGAAAATCCGCTGCGGGAGGTGGACTACACCCTGCGCACCGGCAGCAATAACGGCGTGACAGAGCAGACCGCATGGCAGGGCAAGGTGCAGCTGGACGGCCAGAAGTATTATGTAGTCAAGGTAACACTGAACGGCCGCAGCGCGGCACTGGTACAGCTTTTGCCCGCAAATACCTTTTTGCTGCACTACGGCGTGTACCTGTGGCTGGTCGCCCTTGGCACTGCCATCATCTGGGGACTGAGCTTTTTGATGCAGCACTGGCTGGAGCGGGTCATCACCCGCCCGGTGGAGGCGCTGCAAAAGCGCATCGAAACCGTGGGCAGCGGCAACTTTGCCCCCGACCGCACGGTGGAGTGGAACAACGAGCTGGGCGACATCGGCCGGGGCATCAACCAGCTGGCTGAAAACGTGGACAGCCTGATGACCCGCCGGGTGGAGGACGAACGTCGCAAGCAGGAGCTGGAATACCGGATGCTGCAAACGAGGTGAACCCGCACTTTATCTACAACACCCTCAACAGCATCCGCTGGATGGCTACCATCCAGCACGCGCCCGGCATTGCCGAGATGGTCACCGCCTTTGCACGGCTGACCAAAAGCATCTCCAAAGGCACCAGAAGCTGGTGCCTTTGCAGGAGGAGCTGGCATTGCTCAACGATTACTTTACCATCCAGCAGTACCGCTACGGCGGCGACCTGGAGATTGAGGTCTCCGCATTGAAAGCGAGACCCTTTGCCGGGACTGCATGATTCCCCGGTTCACCTTGCAGCCGCTGGTGGAAAACGCCATCTTCCACGGGCTGGAACCCAAGGGCGGCCACGGCAGCGTGCTGCTGGATATCTCCACCGACCGGATACCGGGGACGTATGCTGCGCATTACCGATGACGGCGTGGGCATGCCGCCGGAGCAGGTAGCTCACCTTCTGGACGAGCCCGCCGAGGGTGCCGAAAAGGCTGAAAAGTTCCGTCATGTCGGCCTGTGGAACGTGAACCGCCGCATCCGGTATTCCTTTGGCGAGGGTTACGGCCTGACCATTGAAAGTGAAGAGGACGTGGGCACCGAGGTCACCATCCGGCTGCCCTATCAACAGAAAGGAGACACCCATGCTGCGGATATTACTGGTGGATGATGAGCCGCTGGTGCTCATCGGCCTGCAGGGGATGCTGGAATGGGAAAAGCTGGGCTATACCGTCTGCGGCACCGCCCGCAACGGAAAGCTGGCGCTGGAACTCATTGAGCGGGAGAAGCCGGATATCGTCATTGCCGACGTAAAAATGCCGGTGATGGACGGGCTTACCCTTGCCCGCACCTGCCGGGAGCGCAACGCCCTGCCCGCCTTTATCATGCTGACCAGCTTTGAAGAATTTGATTACATCAAGCAGGCCATGGGTGCCGGAGTGGTGGATTATCTGGTCAAGCTGGACCTCGACCCCGAAAACCTGCAAACCGCCCTTGCCAAGGCCGCCGAAAAGGTAAAAAAGGAGCGTGCTTTGCTGGGCGAATTGTCAGCACAGGAAAATCTTGCCGAGAGTGTGCGCAGCTATCAGGAGCGTTTTTTTCGTGCGGTTGTACGCCGGGCTGTTCCCGGACGAAGCCGCATTGGAGCAGCCTTTGCAGCACATGGAGCTGAACCTTGCAAGCGACGCCTACCTTGTAGCCAGCTGCGAGATCATCGCCAACACCGCCCTTACCCCCGCCCAGCAGCTGAAGCTGAGTTTTTCCTGCGGGCGGATGCTGGAGACCACCCTGCAAACTACCTGCCTGCTATGTGACCGGGGCGGATGCCATGCGCTGCAATGTGCTTTTCTGCCTGACCGATGCCCAGTGCCAAAAATACCGGACGGTACTGCGCCCGCTGCTGGAACGCGCCAGCCAAATTCTATACAACTATTTCACGGTACGGCTGCTCTGGGCGGTAGGACGCCCCACCGGGCTCCCCTGCTGGGGCTGGGCGCGCGCTGCCCGGGGAAAACGCCCACCTACAGCCCCTGCTCACGGTGGAGCAGCCCATCCAGTTCGTGGAGGTCAACGAGGGCGACGCCACCGCCGGGAAGATGCAGGTGGTGGCACAGGTGCAGGAGTATGTTAAGAATCATCTTTCGGAAAACTGACGCTGGCCGATGTGGCGGCTGTATTCAATTTTTCGCCCAACTACCTCAGCCAGCTGTTCGGCAAATACGGCGACAGCGGCTTTGTGGAGTACATCACCGAGACCCGCATCGCTGCGGCAAAGAGATGCTGGAACAGGGCGATTGAAAGTATACGAGATCGCTGAGAAACTGGGGTACGAGAGCGCTTTCTATTTTTCCAAGGTATTCAAAAAGGTCACGGGGCTCAGCCGCGGGAATACCAGCAAAGTATTTAAAATCGGAGGCTTTTATGATACAGGAACAGCTTGCTCATCTGCCGGAATTTCTTCCCGATTACCGGCCCTTTCCCCCTGTCAAAGAGCACACCGCATGGCAGGGGCTGCCCCTGCGGGCAAAGCAGCGCTTTTTGCAGGCGGGGGAAGCCGCGCTGCAAACGCCCATTGCGCCCCTGCCGCTCTCGCTCTGGCTGGATTTCACCCACACTGGGCGGCGCACCCCATGGGAGACGGCTTACTTTTCCCGCCGGGCGCGGCTGTGCGCGCTGGTAAGTGCCGAGTGTGTGGAGCACAAAGGGCGCTTTCTGGATGAAATTGCCGATACCGTATGGGCGATCTGCGAGGAAAGTGCATGGCAGCTGCCCGCCCACAACAGTTATGTGCGGGACACCCCGCAGCTGCCCCTGCCGGACACCACCCGCCCCATCGTGGATTTATTTGCCGCCGAGACCGGCGCGCTTCTGGCGCTGACCCGGTACTTACTGCCCGATGAGCTGGATACTGCGCGCCGGGCATCACGGCGAGGGATGGAGCGGGAGCTGGACGCCCGCATCCTGACGCCTTATTTTACAAGCCACTTCTGGTGGATGGGCAAACGGCGAAGAGCTATGTGTAACTGGACGAGCTGGTGCACTCAGAATGTGCTGCTCACCGTTTTTCTGCTGCCCACCACCCAGCAGCAGCGAAAAGCTGCCGTCAAGCAGGCAGCCTACAGCCTCGACTGCTTTTTGAAGGACTACGGCGCGGACGGCTGCTGCAACGAGGGTGCGCAGTATTATCGCCACGCCGGACTGACCCTGTGGGGCTGTCTTGAAATTTTATCCAACGTTGCGCCGGAGGCCTTCCGCCCGCTATTCAGAGAAACAAAGATCAAAAAATATCGCGGAGTACATCTGCAATGTCCATGTGGAAGGACCTTACTATCTGAACTTTGGCGATTGCAGCCCCCTGGCCGGGCGCTGCGGTGCACGGGAATACCGCTTTGGACAGGCCGTAGGCAGCGATGCTTTGCAGGCCCTTGCGGCGGCAGATTTCCGCGCCGATGCCGACCCCGACCATTTGCAGAACCCGGACGGCAGCACCCACATCAACCTGTGGTACCGGCTGACCACCGCCTTTGCCGAGCAGGAACTGATGGAATACGCCGCAGTTCCCCAGCATCGTTCTGCAGTATGGTACCCCAGTGTAGGCATTTATGCCGCACGGCAGGGCAGCTGGGTGCTGGGTGCAAAGTTTGGCTCCAACGGCGACAGCCACAACCACAACGATACCGGCAGCATTACCGTGTACAAGGACGGAAGACCGTTTCTCATCGATATCGGAGTGGAGAGCTACACCAAAAAAGACCTTCAGCCCTCAGCGGTATGAGATCTGGACGATGCAGAGCGCATGGCACAACCTGCCCACCTTTGACGGCGTGCAGCAGCTGCCCGGCGCGGAATACGCTGCCCGGGAGGTGTGCACCGAGGAAAATAGCATCACCGGCGAACTGGCGGGCGCGTACCCGCCCATCCCGGGGCTACCACCTACCGCCGCAGCGTATCTGTCAGCGAACAGGGCATCACCCTGCGGGACGAAACAGACTATCCCGGCACAGTAGACCTGACCCTGCTCACCGAGCAGCAACCCGTCCCCACTGCGGACGCTTTGCGGTGGGCACACTGGGCGGCATCCGCTTTGACCCGGACGCCGCAACGGCTGCTGTTACGGCGGTGCCTATCACCGACCCGCGCCTGCGCACCGCATGGCCGGAAACGATCTATAAGATCACCCTGCATTTCCAAAAAATGCTGAAGCTCGAACTGTACTAAGGAGAACTGCCATGGAAACCATCAAGCTGAAAATTCTGGACGAAGCCGGCCACACCCTGATGACCTGTGACGCTGACACCGCCGTATCCCTTGTTTACACCAACTGCTACAAGCCCGCGACCGGGTGGCGCTGGAGATCGACCATCCCGGGCAGTACTGCGTCATCCAGTTCGAGGACACCATGCCCGAAGCCCTTGTGTATGTGGTCAAGCGGGAGATCAACTTCCACATTCCCTTCAGGGAGCAGGCCATCACCTACTCGCCCAAGAGCTTTGCGGGCAGCCGTCACGTTATCCGGGCACGGCTGGCACTGCCGGAAGAGATTGCCGCCCGGCGGAATCTGCCTTCAACTGCTATGACGAGCATGGCGACACCGGTTTTTATCCCCACGCCAGCGCCAACGTAGAAACGCGCGGCGAGGCGGTGTTTGCCGCCCGCAACGCCATCGACGGCATTTTTTGAGAACAGCGCCCACGGCGAGTATCCCTACCAGAGCTGGGGCATCAACCGCGACCCGAACGCAGCCCTGACGCTGGATTTTGGCCGGGAAGTACTGCTGGATGAGCTGCGCATCACCGAGCGGGCAGATTTCCCCCACGACAACTACTGGGTAAAGGCCACGGTGGAATTTTCTGATGGCAGCCAGCTGGACATCCCGCTGGTGAAAAGCGCCAAACCCCAGAGCGTGGCCTTTGAGCCCAAGCGGGTGCGCAGCCTTGTGCTGAAGGATCTGATTCAGGCCGAGGGGACTTCCCCCTTCCCGGCGCTGACCCAAATCGAAGCCTTTGGCACCGAGGTGAAGTAAAATGAGCATCTACAATGCCCTTTATGGGCGGGACGGCCACGGCGTAGGCCCAAACGAGCCGGAGAAAAAAGGCTTTGCACGCTTTTGCCAGATGGTCGGCCGCGACCTCGGCCAGCTGCTGGGCACGAACCTGATGGTCTGCGTGCTCTGCCTGCCTGCCGCACTGGGGGTCTCGCTGGGCGTGACCCTGCTCTCCCTGCCGCTGACGGTGGTGTGCAGTGCGGTCACCGGTCTGCTGACCGGCCCTGCCATGGTGCTGCTGGCAGACTGCGCTCTGCGCAGCTTGCAGAACGACCCCTCCCAGTGGCTGCCCCGGGCAAAGCAGACCCTAGCCGCCCATTGGAAAGCCGCCTGCGGCTTTGGCTGCATTGGCACGCTGGTGCTGGGGCTGCTGTGCTTTGTATCGGCCTTTGTGTTTGAAGCCGCCGCGCAGCAGGGGTATTACCCCGGGCTTCGGCCATTCTCGTTTTTCTGGCGCTGGATTTTCTGGTGCTGGCGGTTCTGGCTACGCTTTGCGCTGCCGTTCTGCCGCTGCAACTGCCCGCCCCGGACAGCTTGCTGCGCCGGGCGGGCAGGCTGCTGGCTGTCGCCCCGGCGCGCTGCGTCCTGGCAGGCGTTCTCATGCTGGCGGGCATCGGCGGCATGATCTTGCTGTTCCCGGTCAGCGTGTTCTGGGCGGTGCTGTTCGGCTTCTGGCTGCCGGGGCTGGCAGCGATGCAGACCCTGTTCCCGGGTTTTGCGGCAGGAATACGGCGAGAGGTGCGCAGCATCCCGCGCCCGCAGCGCCGGATAAGCCCCTGCCGCACAGGAGCAGAAAAAGCGCTCCCGCGCACTGGTGGTATTACAACTGGGGCATCGTGGCGGTGGCGGCAATGGTCATTGTGGGCGTAGCGTATGTGGCGCACGGCCTGCTGACTACCGTAGACCCGGACTACACCGTGGCGGTAGTCACGGCGGAGGCCCTGCCGGACGAGGCCGTGCAGCGCCTGCAGGCTGCGCTGGCAGACTATGCGGAGGACGCCAACGGCGACGGGACTGTGGTGGTGCAGGTGAACAACTACACATGGAGCGCCGATGCCGCCCTGACCGACATGAACGGTCAGATGGCCGGTGCCACCCAGATGAACACCGACCTTGCCAACGGCGAGAGCAAAATCTGGATCTTGGATGACCCGGAGGGCTTCGAACAGGCCTATGGGGCACTGAGCGAAAAGCTGGGCGCGGAATGGCAGACAAAGCTTATCCCGTGGCGCAGCCAGCCCGCCCTTTCCGGGCTGGAACTGGGCAGCTACAACACTGCCGCCGATGGCAGCCAGACTGTTGATATCCAGAGCCGCTTTGCCGGGTACAGCGTGGCAGTGTTTGATGCTTCAGATGCGTTGTGGCAGGCGCTCAATTCGTAAACAGAAACGACCGTCCGTTCTCTTTTTTGTTTATGTGGTATTCTATACACAGAAAAATAGACGGAGCATACCGCCATGAATCCCCATACCACGCTGAATCTTGCCAAGATTGCTCTGTGCGCGGTGGAAACCGTACTGAGGAATACTTCGCCCGATGCAGAGGACTATCCCCCAGCCAGTTGAATAAAAATAACAACGCTGCAAGTGCTTATCGTCAGGCTGTTACAGATGCAGCAGCATAAAAACGGACATCTCTTCAATAAAAAAAGTCAAGTAGACTTCAATTTTGAGCCAAAATAGTAAGACTTCTTATGCTTTACCGTCATAAATTTTTTCAAAATCATCTTGACGCACCTTGCGAAACATGATATTCTCTGTCACAAATCTCACTGATTTTGTGGATTGGTTTGAAACCATCCACAAGATGTGGTCGTGTTCATTTTGAACACAGCCACAGAAAGTGGTTGGTTATCACCGTGAGACCCACCACTTCCGTGAGGAAAAGTCCACGAAGAATTTACCGCCCCGCAACACACCCGATTCATTTTGCCGCCGATTCACCCGACAAAATCCATCGCTGCGCTGCATGGGCGGTATTTTTCTTTTTCACAAATAAAATCTTATGTAGTTGTTCAATCTTCCAAAATTTGTTTTTTGTTGTTGACTGTACAACTGTAAAGTGTTATTCTTGCGCTTGAAAGAAGCAGAACGTAGTGTCCGCACTGCGCTCAGCTTTCTTCATATTGTACCTTGAATCTTGCATAAGCCGTCTGAACGTGATATCGTGCCATGACCTCACACTTTCTGTGAGCGAGCCGGACAACGCCGCTGCACAAACAGGGGCAGGAACTTCGTTCGGAGCAAACGGTGACTCCCTTACATGAGCAGCACCACCTCTACTTATTTTTTGCGCCTTAACAATTCGGAAACAATTACCCAGAAACGGTTTTGAGCGCAGCGGTAGAGGGCAAGAACCGTCCCGTGGCCACAAAATTTTCAATTCTTGAAAAATGTTGTGCTCCACCGGGACTTCACATCTGCAACTCTTGCGAGTTTTGATGTGATCTTGTTGGGGCGTACCTGCCCCAAACCCTGCTCATATTCGCACCTTGCGGTGCGAAAGAACGGCGTGTCGTGCTTACATAGCTCCACCGAGGAGCTAGCGAAACGACAGGAGGTTCAATGAACAAAACGAATGTCAAAACGAAACCCAGCACGACCCACCGCCACGACACGCCGAACAACAAAACGCAC
>ENA-OQAR01000376-OQAR01000376.1-human-gut-metagenome-genome-assembly--contig:-NODE-376-length-13413-cov-3.090697_pt1 | contig 13413 bp, 15 predicted proteins | sample MGYA00242738_ERZ504533 | MGnify/ENA primary metagenome ERZ504533 (study PRJEB26092, sample SAMD00036276) | human gut metagenome | host: Homo sapiens | study: EMG produced TPA metagenomics assembly of... | reverse complement strand
GGCTTGTCGGACGCTTGTGGAATCGTTTTCGGGGGATAATCCCATCCAGTATCCCGAAAGGCTGTACCACAGTCCGATCCATTTGATTTTTATTTTCTTTTTTGTATGACATGATTTTTTCCATCCCGACGGGAAACGTTGTTTATCCGGTATGAAATCGGTCAGTTGCCTGTTCTTGTGGGCGAGATGACCGTCGTCAATCAGTACATACCGGATAGGAATACCGGATGCCTCTATCGTTTTCATATCGTTTATTACCTTGGATTCGTTTATATCATCATGATAATGTTCCCATGTACACCAACCGAGATAGCGGAAAGCTTCGAAATATTCCTTGGCTGTGCGGCTTTTTTAAGTCGGCGGCTTCTGTATTTTTCATCAGCGCTTGATAGGCTTGCCGAATGGTTGAATAAATATCTTTTCCTTGTCGGATGAGTAGAAGAGGGACTTCCGGTTTCAGATAGTCTTTTCCTAAGGTGGATACATATAGGGTGACAGAGCCGTTATCGTTTACTTGCAGCCAGCTTAAACTGTTACGGCCGGCAATGGCTTTGGCAAACAAGTATTCTCCGTTTGTCAGTTCCAGCAGTAATGCATCTCCCAACGTAGATGGGGCTGCATTGGAAGGTATTCCCGGATAGCGGGTGTCGGTTAATTCTTTTAAATCGTTGAACACCCAAGGTAGGAGCCGGTTGGTATTGTTGGGCCATTCAAAATCTCCCGGACGGGAGTCTCGGCTGAAGAAAATACCTCGGACGTACCCGGGTAACCGTACCGGACAGGCAATAGTCTGGGTTTGTCCGGGTATGGATTTCTTATAGGGTATGGGAGAAGAAATGGAAGTTAAATCAATCGTATCTGTCATTGACAAAGCGTTTGTGTTCTTGAAAGACTTTCCTTTTTCATATGTGTAATCTGTTTGCCCGAAGGATTTCGGACAAACAAATACATTGCAAATCAGGATACAAATGAATATTGCTTTATATTCTCTCATGATTTTTTATTTGAGGGTTACGTTATAGGCACTGAAATGTCTGATTTCGGGTAAGGCAACGGATTGGGTTACGGTGAGGCGCAAGGCGGTGGTTTCTACCGGTTCGAAGTGTGCAATGCGTTTGTGTCCCACAGACTCGCCGGAGCACACTGTCTGCCATTTTCCGTTGACTTTCGCTTCTATCTTGTATTGGCGTATTCTTTCGCCTTTGGCAATGTCTTCTTGGATGATGCAGTAGTTGACCGGTTGTTTTTCATTCAGATTCAGCGTAAGCCGTTGCCTCCGGCCTTGGGTTTCCGCCAATGGTGTACCAAAGCGCCGGTTTATTTCTTCTCCCCATTCTTTTAAACGCTGTTCGTCACCTGCCGGCAATAGCCCATCAGGATCGGGGGTCAGCCCGATGATTAACGTAGCGTTGCGGCCCACTGATTTTTCGTACATATCCATCAACGTTGTCAATGGATAGATATTATTCTCGTCATCGGGTTCCCAAAACCATTCGTGGCGGCCGTTGGCACCACGCAGGGGGCTGTCTGCCATAGCCGGTACCCAGTATTTTCCTTCGGGGTCACCTTGTTTTAATAAGGCTATTTGGTCTTTTTGGCTTTCAATACGTTTATGATGTGAACAGGGGGCCGGGAAAGTGGACCAGCAGGGGTATCCCACTGTGCCGGTTTCTGAACCTCCCCAGCGGAAATCAGCACGGTCTATGTTGTGGTAGAACAGGCAGTCGGGTTGGTATTTATTGACGATGGGTTCCACATCAGGACCGTCACCTCGTGGGTCATCGCTCCGCCATCAAACCAAATCATATATAAATCTCCATAGCGGGTGCAAAGTTCTTCCACCATTTTCTCGCAGAAGCGTTATACCACGCCTGTCGGTTGGCGGCAAATTCTCCGTCACCGGCTACCTTGAAATTATGGATACCCAGAAGTGAATTCCACCGGATGCCCTACATAGATGCCCGGCTGGATACCATACTTACGGCAGGAGTTGACAAAGTCGCGGACAATGTCTCCTTTGCCGTCACGCCATTTACAGCTTTCAGGCAGTATGGGTTTACGTCACTTTGCCACAATCCGAAGCCGGTTTCATGCGTGGCTGTGAGTACGGCGAATTTGCAGCCTGCGGCTTTGGCTGCCTGAATCCATTGGTCAGTATCCAGTTGGGTAGGATTAAATATATTATAATCTTCAATGGGGCTGATACGGTTATTGCCTTGTCCGTAGCGGATGCCGTCGAATACGTGGAGGTCATAATGAAATACGGCTCCCATTTCCGCTTCATGCCATTTCAATTGATGCGGTTTGGGTATAATGACTTCCGGTTGTGCAACACTCAGTACACAGTTCATAAGGAAGAGAAGGGATGTATATAGTATCTTCATAGGTTATAAATAATTAAAAAATGGATCTTCTGTTTTTGCAGCCATGTTTTTAATTGGCTTTTCAATCGGTTTACCAGTTTGGGATGCTGCATAGCTATATTATTCATTTGGTAAGGGTCTGATCTCCTGTCGAATAGAATAATCTTATCTACCTTACCATCGGTGCATGGATAGTAAACGTATGTGTAGCGGTGCGTAATCCCCGGTAGCCTGTTGCCGGATTGGATGACTGTATGTAATAATAGGGTTGGACAATGCGGTTGTTTTCTTTTCCGTAGAGGAGAACGGAAGCAAGGTTGAATGTTTGTACTTCTTCCGGTATTTGTTGCTGAAAGCCCATGATGGAAAGCAGGGTCGGATACAAGTCGGCAAAAGCTATCATGGTTGTTCGGTCGGTTTTCGGCTTTATTTTTTCCGGCCATGAGATAAGGACTGGAATTCGCATGGATTCCTCATAAAAGATATCTTTTCCGGCTTGTTCATGAGCCCCCATGCAGATGCCGTGGTCAGAAGTGAATACTACAATAGTATTTTTAAATAAACCCAACGTTTCAATTCGTTGATTATCCGACCTATATTTTCATCGACTCCGGTCATGCAGGCATAGTAATTGCGGATATTGTTTCGGAAATAGTCACCCATTTCAGTGCCTTTGGCGGGAATGTCGGGACGGTTGGCACATAATGCCTCTACATTCAGGTTTTTATACATCTCCTTGTATCGGTCGGGTACCAACTCGTAACCGGTGTGTGGAGGGTTCATGGATACGACTAAGGCAAATGGCTGCGTTTTATCTATATATCCGTTGAGGTACTCAATCGCTTTGTCGGCTTCATACTCCGGTCCCCATTGATTGACATAATAAAAACTGTCCCGGGGAGCGTCAGTGTCCCAGTACATGGGTTTTAAATGGTAGTCGTAAGTACCATAAGCGGTCCAATAGTCAAAACCGTGCCGGCGTTCTTTTGGACACCATTCGTTCCAAGCAACTGTACCATGGTTGTTGTAAGTATCTATGTATGGTTCATGAGGAGCATCCAGATGCCATTTGCCGATATATCCTGTTTGGTATCCATTGGCTTTAAGTATATCACTCCAGCAGCGTGCATCTTGTGGAAGTTCTACTCCATAAGGAGCGTTGGCAGAATTGCAATTGCCTGTTACTTTGTTCTTATGCGGATACATGCCTGTCATCAACATGCCTCGTGCCGGTGAAGATACGGGATAGCTGCTGACAGCATTGGTGAAATTCACACCTTCAGGGCCAGTTGGTCCAGGCAAGGTGTTTTTGACAGGTTCTTTTCCGAGACAACCTAAAGCATCTCCTCTCCACTGATCTGCCATGATGAAGACCAGGTTAGGTTTTTCTTGAGCTTGTAAATAGATAGAAGTCAAGAACGGAAAGATGAAAAATGTTTTTTTATATAAAAATTTCATATTAATTCGGTATGATATTGGTAAAGGGTGTGTTCAAAGGTACAATAAGAATACATTGTAACGAATTAAACTACACCCTTTTTGAGTTATTTTATCTAAACCTATTGCAGAGCATATTGATTGGCACCGACAGGCCAGCCTGGATTTTGATAAACAACGGAAGTGGAAATATCGCCTCCTTTCTCAGGGGTTGAAAGACGGAATACGTCATAAGAGATAGGGGTCAGGTAATTCGCTTCTTCAAAGTTGTAGCCATTGTTGGTAATGATCAGTTCGTTGGCAAAATGCGGACGTAAATATTTAGAATTACTAACCACTAAGCCGGCAGCCAATTGTTTCACATAGTAAGGCTCTTTTTGATACTCTTGCCAATTGAATCCTTCTGTTTGATAGTTTTCATTTTATCTAGTGAACGCCAGCGTAAAAGATCATCTTTACGCATGCCTTCTGCTATAAATTCGCAACATCGTTCACGGCGGATATTATATAAAGTTTTGTCTATCATCTGACTTCCGGACCAAACAGCCAGATCGTTTTCTTTACTTAGATCTGTTGCATCGATAGTTTTTTGGAAGTTTTTCTGATACGCCGGCACGCTTTCTCAAAGCTCTCCAGTATTTTTTGCTATAATCATCTAGATTTTTGTTTTTCATATAGTCAGCTTCCATATAGTTGAGATATGCTTCGCTGGCGCGGAATATCATATAAGCCAAAGGTGAATTATCCGCTGGAGCTACATTGCTGTCTCTCCATCCTTTACGAACTAAATATCCTGTAGCTGTTCTGCTTAAGTTTTGATAAGCTTGTAGTAGATTTGCATAGACCATTCTTCCGTCTTGGTCCATATTACCACCTCTCCAAACCATATCACCCGGTTTGAAAGTTGATTCTACAAGGCGTAAATCACGATTCTCCATTACATCGGGGATACTTTTGTCGCCTTTGTATTCTGTATTTTCTGGTGCATAAATAGGCAGGCCATTGGTAGTTAGGAAGTTTCAACCATGGATCGTGTATAACCTCCACCTTGTCCCACACAGCCTTCACCGTTTTCATTGTATATGCTATGATAATTGCCTTCTACTAAGCTATTCACTTTGGCATCCGCACTATACATACGCCATAATAATACCTCTTTGTTGGAAGAAAGATCATATTGATTGAACATATTCATATAATCTTCTATTTTATCAGAGATTTGTATTGCTTCTGCCACTTCTTTGGCAGATGCCATCGCTTCAGTCAGGAAGAAATCTATTTCAGTATTAAGGTTGCCATTGAAAGTACCGCCCGGCCAGCCCCGGACCACCTGGTACTCGTGCGGTTCCTTGATGGTAGGTTTCCCAACTTGCTTCATACAGGGCTACACGTGATTTAAATAGATAGGCACACTCTCTGTTCAGACGGTGATTGGTCAGATTATTACTGCGCGGTAATAATCGGGCAATGGCTTCGTTCAGGTCTTCTAGAATAAATCGGGCCACTTCATTACGTGGCTTACGTTTGTTTGCTTCCACATTGGCGGCATAATCATCTGCGCTAAGTTCTGATTTGATAATGGGAAAATCTCCGAATTTCCTCAAATATTCGAAATAGATGTAAGCTCTGAAGAAGTAAATCTCACCGATATATTGCTGAGTTTCGCGGGTATCTTCCAGTTCCCCTTTTTGGATATTTTCCAAAGCGTAATATAACAATCGGTTACAGTCGCGCAAATGTCCTTGCCGATTATAACTTCCTGTGGCGGCAACTTTGATACGTTGCGGTAGAAAGAAATCTACAGGATCTGTTCCTGCTTGGTTATCACTTGGTTTGATCGTTGGTAAAAAGATTGGTGTCTTTGAAATCGGGCAATAGTTCGTATTTCTTGTTACAATAAGCCTGCAATTGGCTTGGTTCTGTGAAAAAACCTTCATTCACATTGTCTGTCAATGGTTCTCTATCTAGAAAATCGTTACATGAGCTTATAGCGAATGAAGTTGCTATTATAGGGAGTATGATGTATTTTAATTTCATGATTATGATTTATTTAAAGTTTATAATGTAATATTAATTCCACATGATAGAGTATAGCTTAACGGATAACTCATACCGTTTGGTAAATTAGTTCTGGATCAAAATTTTTACTCATCTTGGTACCAGTCCATAAATTATCTCCGGAGAAGAATAGTCGTACTTTCTCCAGGTTAGCTTTTTGTATCCATGCTTTAGGCAACGTGTAACCTATTTGTATGTTTTTCAAGCGGATGTAAGCTGCATTCTGCAAGTAACGACTTTGTACCTGCTGGTTTTGTTTACTTCCAATAATGGGGCGCGGATAATAAGCATTGAGATTTGCTCCCATTTCATCTCCTTCAGGACGGAAGTAATCCATGTGTTCTTCGTATCCGGTGGAATCCCATTGCCCCCCGTTGATACCCCAGAAAATCATACCTTTAGAATAAGCGGTTCTGTCGTCGCCTCCTACCCAACGTCACGTTTGCTACGCCCTGGAACATTTAGATTGATATCAAATCCTTTATAGTCAGCTCCTAATGAGAAGCCAAAACGAAAGCGGGGTGTGTAATTTCCAATAATGGTTAAATCTTTCGGATCAGTGGCAGACGTACCTTTTTCTATGGCAGGATTGTCATCCAGGTTAGCGTACATGATATCACCGGCTTTCCAAATATTGTTTCCTACATTGGGTAATTTGCTTTGGTCATGTTGGGCTATCCATGATTGCATTTCTTCATCGGTTTTTGCTATGCCTACTGTTTTGAATCCCCATATTTCGCCTAATTTTTTCCCTTTCCAATAATTTTCAATGGTGTTTCCGTCTTCATCTTTGGTGTAAAATGTTTTATCAGGATTGGGATATTCTGTTACTTCTGTTTGAGCATCAGATAGATTGAAAGAAGCATGATACCCTACTTTACCAATTCTGTCCTGCCAAGTTAGTTGTAATTCCCAGCCTTTGGTTCGTAAAGAGGTATTATTCATTTTGGGAGCTGATGCTCCTACTAATGGAGTTATTTCTTCGGCAGGTCCTACCATGTCTTTGGTATCACGAATGTAGTATTCAACGTATCCGTTCAGACGATTGTTAAATGCACCAAAGTCAAGTCCTGCATTATAGCTGGTGACACGTTCCCATGTGAGCAAGGAACTGACGAGACCGGGGGAAGATGCTATATTGGACTTGTTGGCTAAGTCAAGCAGCCAGCGTCCGCCGGCATCTACGCTACCTACAGTTATATTTTGAATAGAATAAGTAGGATAATAATTATCTGTATTCTGATTGCCTAGGCTACCGTAAGAAAAACGTAGTTTTAACAGGTTGACATATGCTTCTGCCGGACTCCAGAATGCTTCGCGGGCGATGTTCCAACCTATAGAAACAGAGGGAAATGTGCCCCATCGTTGGTTACCGCGGAAGCGTGAAGTCCCATCGCGACGAATGTTTCCTTCTAATAGGTATCGTCCTTCGTAGTCATAATTTAAACGGGCAAAATATCCCATTGTAGCCCATTCTTTTGAGGAGCCTTTCAAATCACTTGTACCAGTGGCCGTATTGATACTGGGGACATTTTCGTTGATGACATCATAGCGTTTGCCGATTAATTCGTTGATGTAATAATATTCGGTATTCATACCTGCTGTAACTTTGAAATTGTGCTTGTTCCAGGAATATTCATAATCTGCATATAGTGAAGTTGTCATCATGGAAGTTTGCTGTGTTTGACTTTGCACAAATGTCTTTCCTGCTGCTAAATCGGGGTCTCCTCCTAACCATGCTTCTTCCACGGGTTGGTTGTCACGGGTATAGAGATAGACTTTATTTACATTATATTGGTGGCGGTAGCTTTCTGTCCGTAGAGTCGCCTGTCCGTGAATACCTAATCCTTTTAATGGAGTCAGATGGAAACCTCCGGAAGTGAAGTAGGTGTCTTTACTGCTGTTTGAACGCCCTCCAGAAGTTAATTGCATTAATTTAGGATTACGTGTATAGTGTCCGTTGTTGTCATAGAGAGGCATCATGGGATATAATTTGGTCGTTTCTGCAAAGAAACGATCGCCATAGAGTTTCACAAAAGTTGGCATTTCTATATCTGAACGTATAAAACGAGCGTTAAAATCTAAACTTAGCCATTTGGTGACTTGTCCTGTTACCTTTCCACTGATGTTATAACGTTTTTTGTTTTCGTCAGAGTAATTCATCTGCCCGTTTTGAGAAAGGAAAGCTCCCGATAGATAGTATTTAACTTTCTCACCTCCTCCGGAGATACTTAGATTATGTTCTTGTCCGAAAGATGTTTTGTCAATGAAGTTTCTTGGCCAGTTTTGATTATCATTGGAAGCGACGTTGAAAGGGAAAAAAATTGTTTCCTTGTGAACCATTGGGGTCTGAGGTGTATGGGTATTCACTCGCCATGTATTTCTGAATGCGGTCTATCGTATCATCAGTGAAAATAAAAGTGGTGCCGCTTCCTGAATTTTTTTGTGCTGCATTGAAATACTTGGCAAAGCGGTAGGAGTCGAGCATGTCAGGAATGTTGGTGGGGCGTGACCATCTGAAATTGTTTGAATACTGAATGGTGGCTTTTCCTGCTTCTCCTGATTTGGTTGTAACCAAGATTACGCCAAATGGAGCGCGTGAACCGTAAATGGCAGATGCGGCAGCATCTTTTAACACGGAAATGTTAGCGATATCCTGCGGATTTAACGAGTTTATGTCTCCTTCGGCTCCATCAATTAAAACTAAAGGTGAGGCACTGGATCCGGTATTCAAATTTCCTGTTCCACGAATATTCATGGTGGGATTATAGTCTAATCGTCCACCTTTGTCATTCATGTCAATGTTCAATCCTGGCATCACTCCTTGAAGAGCTTGTGAAACTGAAGTGACAGGACGTGATTCCAGTGTTTTTTTATCCACGGTAGCAACTGCTCCTGTTAAGTTCACTTTCTTTTGCGTACCAAAGCCTACTACCACAACTTCGTCCAGCGTTTGCGTATCTTCCGCTAAAGAGATTTGATAAAAAGTTTGGTTGCCATTGATTGTAAATTCTTGGGGGGTATACCCGATAAAGGAAACAATTAGCACACTGCTTTTTGAGGCTTGGATTGTGAATTTTCCATCCAGATCAGTAACCGTTCCGTTGGTAGTACCTTTGACAACTACACTAGCACCGATAATGGGCTCATTGAGCTTTTTATCCGTGACTACACCGGTGATGCTGAATTGCTGGGCGTACAGGAATGTACAGTTGCAAAGCAATATCAAAAATAGAATTGAGATTTTTTTCATGCTTCTCTGTTTTTTAATTAGACATTAGGTTAATACATTGCAAATGTATGTTAATCAATGAAATCGTTTTGTACATGTTCATTTCATTCAGTATGCACGTTTTAATGCATCTCTATATTTTTTTGGTGAATCTTTTGTTGTTATCTCTTTTTTTTATTTTATTCCTTTGCTACAAGTAATGAATTAAATATGAACCTTAAAATCTTATCACTGCTTATAATTGAAGTATGTATATTGCTGCCGGATGTGTGTTATGCTTTTTTTTTTCAAAAGAATGTGCATCTGCTCAATATGCAAAACGGATTGGCCGACAATACCGTATCTGCTGTTTATAAGGATAAAGAAGGCTTCATTTGGTTTGGAACCCGAAACGGGTTGAGCCGTTATGACGGTAGGCGGATTACAAATTTTTGAAAGGAGTAGGAGTTATCCTAGTATTTCAAACTTAAAGGAGGTTTTTGACGGGGTGCTGGCATTTGTGGATAATGGTGTCTTTTCTGCATTTGATTTGAAAAAAGAACGGTTTTTGTCTGTGGTTTCTTCTTCGGGACAGGGCATTCCATCTCGAGGGATGTTGCAGAAGAATGATTCGTTGGTTTGGGTGATTTCCGGAAGTGAGTTACATTTAATGAAGCGGTGCGCATCAAAAGAAGGTGAACTTCGGCTCCGGGTTGAAGAAAAATATACAGGCTGGGATAATCAGGATAATCTTTTGGTTGCCATAACTTATTCTTCGGATAAAAAAAAGTATCTGCCTGATTGATGAAAAAGGTAGAATTATCTTGCTGGATGTGACAAACCTGAGTTTCTTTCGGGTGATTGACTTGGGTCGTACCGGTAGTCTGTCTGTAAATTCTGTTTTGTATGATGATGGCCGGATATGGATTTCTACAATTGCTCATGGGGTTATTTATTACAATGAACGAACCGGGAAAATCAAGCAGTTGACTTATCATGTGGCTCCGGTATCCGACAGACTTTCTCATACAGATGTTTTCGGTGTTATCAGATTAAATGAGAATAAATATCTGGCCGTAACGTGGAATGGATATACGGTGATGACAATAGATAAAAATAATCAGGACGAGATATTGACAGAAGTTTATAGTAACACTTCTTCTTTGATGTACCGCAATCTTGAAACGAGGATGATTGCGGCTTATTACGATTCACATGGTATTCTGTGGATTGGTACGGATGGTGGAGGAGTTATCTGGTCGGATTTGCGTATGCAGTTTTATAATTGTTTTTATCAGGACAGGCATAATGAGATTTGTTCTATTGTAGCGGATGACGATCATTATCTTTGGTTGGCAACATACCATAAAGGAATTATGCGGAGCCGGACAGCGTTTGGTACTTCGGAAAAAACAGACTTCTTTCAAGTAGGAGATCAAGATGTGAAAAAACAACAGACAGTGTTGTGCAGTCTGAAAGATGAGAAAGGGAATTTATGGTTTGGGAATTCAGATGGTTCATTGACCTGTTATTATAAAAAAGAACGCTCATTCAAGATATTGCGATTGATCACGGAAGATGGTGACCTTAACAAATCATCTGTCTGGGCCTTATTTCTTGATAGCAAAGGCCGTTTTTGGATTGGTACACATAAAGGACTTTGGTTATTCGACCGTGAAACGAACAGGGGTAAGAAGATACATTTCAAAGTATCCGGATTACAGAACTTGTCTCCTCTTTATATTCGTGCTATGGCTGAAACCGACGATCATACGCTTTGGCTGGGCACTGCGAATTATGGTATATGTAAAGTGATAAATGAAAAAGAACTGCAGACCGGCTATGAAAAGAAGTATGGTATGGCTGAGAATTCCGTTCGTTCATTATTAGCTTCGTCTGATGGTAATCTGTATGTCGGATACATGGCCGGTCTGGCAGTTTTCTCTCCCGGACAGGATGCGATAACTCATGTATATACTACCCGGGATGGATTGTGCAGTAACTTTATTGGTTGCATGACTGAGGATGCGGACGGGCAAATCTGGTTGGGCTCTAATTCAGGTATTTCCCGTTATAGCCGTCATCAGCATTTGTTTTATAATTATTACATTGCAGGCAGTAACCGTTCTGTCCTGCATTGGGAGGATGTCCTGTTTTGGGGAAATAATAAAAATCTTACTTATTTTAACCCCGATGACATTAAAGCGTTTACCACTTCCGAATCTGTCGTGATTACCGGATTGGAGGTAAATAATAAACCTGTAGAGATAGGAAGAGAGGTCAATGGGCAGACCATTCTTTCACAAAGTATTTTCTATACGCCTTTTGTCCGGTTGAATCATGCGAATCGTGACTTTGCGCTGACGTTCAATAACCTTTCTTATTCTGAAAGCCAGCAGAAGTATAGTTACAGGCTTCGTCCTTATCAGCCTGGTTGCTTGTGGCCAACGGAGGGGAAAAAGTTTCGTATGCTAACCTTCCTGCCGGGGAATATGTTTTTGAGGTGAAAAATATTTATCCGGATGAAAGAGACAGTAAAATAACCTCGTTGAGAGTAGAGATTTTTGCCTCATTGGAGTGAAACTTTCTTTTTCCGCTTCTGTATGATGGTGCTGGGAGGGATAATAGTTTATATGGTTATGCAGCGTATTAAATTACGGCAAAAGAGGTTGGAGCACGAGTTGCGCTTGGAACATGAGATATTTGCTGCTACTGTAGAGCGTGACAAGGAGAAGCAGATTCGGATGGAACGCGAGAATTTCTTTACGAATGCAGCTCACGAGTTGCGTACACCTTTAACTTTAATCTTATCTCCCCTGCAGGAATTGTTAGGAACCGTCCGCCCTTCAGACACCGTCTATACTAAACTGGCTGCCATGTATCGCAATGGAACCTCTTTGCAGACATTGGTCGATCATTTGCTTTATGTGCAGAAGATTGAAGCAGGTATGATTAAACTCCGGATTTCGAAAGTCGATATAGTGGTATTGGCAAAGCAGATAACCGATCCTTTTCATGAACTGGCAGAAACAGAAGGGATTAACTTTACGGTTGAATCGCTGAATGAGCCACTTTTGCTATGGATAGACGTGGAAAAAATAAGTTCGGCTATCCGTAATTTATTATCTAATGCGTTTAAGTATACATCTCCGAATGGAAAGGTGATTTTTAAGATGAACCGTATCGAGATAGATGGATATTCATTTTGCAGTATAATCATATCGGATACAGGTAAAGGAATACCGGAAGAGTTACGGGGGAGGATTTTTGAATCATTTATTACCGGAGAAAATACACCTTTGTTTTCTAATAAGGTAGGTATAGGCTTGCGTATTGTTAAAAATACGATGGATCTTCATCATGGCACGGTGAATTTGGACAGTACTCTCGGAAAGGGTAGCACTTTCACATTATTGATTCCTGAGGGAAATGCACATTTTGCAGAGGACCGGTATGAGATTGTTGGTGCTCCGGAGATGGAGGAATATGCTCTTCCGTTACCGGTAATGCAGGCGGAAGGGCAGGAAGACAAGCCTCGAATAAAAAAACATCTCTTCTTGTTATTGAGGACAATGAGGAAATCCGGCATTATGTCTGTTCTTTATTCTGTAAAGATTATGCCGTATATGAGGCGGCAAACGGTGAAGAGGGGGTTGATGTGGCAATGAGTAAAATTCCGGATTGATTATTTCTGATATAATGATGCCTGTAAAAGATGGGTTTACCTGTTGCCGGGAATTGCGTGAGCAGCCTCGGACAGCACATATCCCTATTTTGATGCTGACGGCAAAGGCTGAGGATGCGGATGTGTTGCAGGCTTCAAAAATAGGTGTGGATGATTATATGATGAAACCCTTCAATCCGGAGGTATTGAAGGCAAAAGTCCGGAACCTGATACTCCAGCGGGAACGCCTGAAGAGGATATATACAAAGACGTTGATGTTGAAGCAGCAGGAAAGTGAACCGGAAGCGGATGGGAATAATGCTCCGGATGATTTTATACAGCAAATTATTCATGTCATAGAAGCTAATCTGGCGAATGAGAACTTTAATGTAAAAATGTTGGCGGAGCAATTGAATATGAGTCAGCCTACCCTTTATAGAAAAATAAAGCAACGTAGCGAACTGGCTGCTATTGATATGATTCGGAGTGTACGGATGAGCAAGGCTGCCTCCCTTATTATGGAGAACAGGTATTCCATTCAGGAAATAGCCGAAATGGTAGGATATAGTGATACACGTACGCTCCGAAAGCATTTTACCGAGCAATTCGGAGTGTCTCCATCCAAGTATATGGAAAAGGATTGAATCTGCTTCTTATCCGAAGCAGATTCCCATCCGTTT
>ENA-OQAR01000375-OQAR01000375.1-human-gut-metagenome-genome-assembly--contig:-NODE-375-length-13422-cov-4.599624_pt1 | contig 13422 bp, 18 predicted proteins | sample MGYA00242738_ERZ504533 | MGnify/ENA primary metagenome ERZ504533 (study PRJEB26092, sample SAMD00036276) | human gut metagenome | host: Homo sapiens | study: EMG produced TPA metagenomics assembly of... | reverse complement strand
AGCTGCCGGTTTTTATTTATTCTACAGTTCAGTCAAAATTCAGCGGGAAAGTTTTCCCCTCCGGGATGCATGGCCCAGTTCCGTTTTTGGGGGGGTGATCATGCGGTTTCAGGGTATTTTTTATATCATGTTCCCCAATCCAGCAGCAGGACGGGGACCGCAACGCTGCCAATGCGGCTGTGGACGATTTGGCGGTACATAGCATCCGCGGTTCGCTGATCCATATCCGGCTTGCGGGTATAAACGCAGAACAGGCCATACTGGGCCAGCACATCCAGCCAGTCGGTATTCACGGCCTGGGCGGCATCTGCCCGCCCCATTTCCACCAAAAAGCCATAGAACATCTGTTTGCTGCGCATGGCGTTGGCTGCGCGGCAGGCTTCGGTGGTAATTTCCGGCTCATGCAGGCACAGCAGTGTGATCACGTTATTGCACCCGGCAACGCGTTCCATGGTTGCTTCATTAAATTTCTGGGCATCAAACAGAACAAAGAACACGCTATGGGTATGGCTTTGCAGCATGGCGACCGTTTTCGGGGTAAGGTCCTCGTCCGCATACAGCACCCAGGCATAGCTGGAACCGGCCTCTGCCTGAATAATGGCATCGTCCAGCTCCGGGGCGCTGCAAAAGCCCACATTCAGCCAGGAACGGGTCTCCCCGTTCTGCTTGCGGTTGTTGGAAGCACAGCTGATGATGGCATCAAACCCAAGGTTGATGCCTGCGGTGCAGATGGCATCCTCGTTGACCTGTGCCACAAGGTTGTTGATCAATTTATAATATAGGCTGTCGGTGCGCTGCAAGACGGTCTGCGCATGGTCAAAAAAGCGCTTTAAGTCCGGACGCTGCGCCAAAAGGGCGCACATATCCACATAGTTACGCAGCTGGCGGAAGCCATCGCGCCGCACATCGCGCACTGCGCGGTGGGCCAGCGTCATGGCAAAGCTGCGGGAGTTTTTCCAAATCAGGTTTCATGGTATCCTTCTTTCGCACCGCGGAGCAGCGCGGCCGTTACAGTGTATGCGGGCAGCGGTACAGCGCTGCCCCTGGGGCATTCCCCTAGGGTGTATCTGAAAAGTGAAAAGTCGAAAATTCAGTCTGTTTCTACAAACACAGCGGGATTTTGCGCTAAAAAGCCTTAAACCCTGCTTGTGTTTGCGAAATATCCGTCATTTTCTTTGTTTTCAGATATACCTTAGGCAATACCGCATAATTCTAAGTGCCGATACGGCGAGCGAGGTGCGGCAGCTGCTAAGCCAAAAAGCGCAGATAATACTGGATGTCTTATCGAGCATTTTTGGCAACGCAGATGCCGTGCCGCAGCCGCCGAAGCGGTGCTTAAGCCGCTAGGCGGGAATTGTGCGGTGTTGCCCTTAATAATAGAATAGCACGCGCGGGCGCGTGTGCTATAGATAAATGCGGGAAAATGTACTAGATTATTTCACAGTGCACCCGCTTTTGTTCAATTTTGAAGCAAATCCGCCGTTATTTCAGTTCCACAACGGTCACGCCGCTCTCGCCCTCACCATAGCGGCCAAGGCGGAAGGATTTGACCCCGCGGTGGGTGCGCAGGTGCTTTTGGATGGCGTTGCGCAGCGCGCCGGTGCCGTTGCCGTGGATGATATACACGGTGTTCTGGTTGCTGAGCATGGCGTGGTCCAAAAAGCGGTCCACTTCGGCCAGGGCTTCCTCCACGGTGTAGCCCAGCAGGTTCAGCTCCATGCTGGACTTGCGGTCATGGTTCAGCTCCACGTGGGTGCGGGTGCGCGGCGGTTCCTGCTTTTGGGTGCGCTTATCCATCTTATCGGGGGCGCACAGGCCGGTCAGGGGGACCTTGGTTTTCAAAATACCGGCGCGCACTTCCACCATGCCGTTTTTGTCCGGGCGGGAAAGCACCACGGCGTGCTGGTCCAGCTCCGCGATCACAACCTCCTGGCCGGGCTTGACCTCTTTCAGCGGCACGAACTGGCGCTTGGGCTGCTTTTTCTCGGTACGGTTCAGCAGCTGCTCTGTATCCTTGCGGGCAATTTCGCGGGCGCGCACAGCACGGGCGGCGGCGTTGGTCTTTTCATCTTTCTGGATGCGGCGCAGCTCGTCCGTCAGGGCATATGCCTGGTTCTGCACATTCTGCATCAGCTCATGGGCTTTGCGGCGGGTGGCTTCCAGCTCTTCCTCGCCCTGTTTGATCAGGGCATCACGCTTTTTCTCGGCGCTTTCCAGGGCATGCTCTGCTTCATAGCGGGCCTTTTCGGCTTCGTCCTCAGCGGCTTTCAGCTGCAGCTTCAAATCATCCAGCTGGGCCAGAACGCTGTCCAGCCGCTTATCATCGTTGGACATATGATTACGGGCGGCATCGATGACGCTTTCCGGAATGCCCAGCTTGGCACTGATGAGGAACGCGTTGGACTTACCGGGCACGCCCACGCTGAGCTTGTAGGTGGGGGCCAGGCTTTCCACATCAAACTCACAGCTGGCGTTCACCACGCCAGGGGTTTCCAGCGCGTAAATTTTCAGCTCGGCGTAGTGGGTGGTGGCCATCAGCAGGGTGCCCTGCTTACGCAGCCTTTCCAGAATGCTGACGGCCAGCGCTGCGCCCTCTGCCGGGTCGGTACCGGCACCAAGTTCGTCGATCAGGGTCAGGGTATCGGGGCCGGCCAGCTCCAGAATGCCGGTGATCCGCTTCATATGGCCGGAGAAGGTGGACAGGCTCTGTTCAATGCTCTGTTCATCGCCGATATCCACCAGGTATTCATCAAAATGGCAGACGGTACTGCTTTCGTGCGCCGGGATCAAGAAGCCGTGCTGGGCCATCGCGTTCAGCAGGCCGGCCGTTTTGATGCTGACGGTTTTGCCGCCGGTGTTGGGGCCGGTGATGACAAGGGTATCATATTTTTCGCCCAGGGCAATATCCACGGGCACGACCTTTTTCTTGTCGATCAGCGGGTGGCGGGCTTTTTTCAGTGCAAAGCGGCAGCTATCGTTCACCTGCGGCATAAAGGCGTTCTGCTCCACCGCAAGGCGGGCTTTGGCCAGCAGCAGGTCAATTTGCAGCATAGCGTCATAGCTGTAGCTGAACTGCGGCTCCAGCGATGCCACCTGGCCGGAGAACGCCGTCAGAATGCGGGTGATTTCCTCCTGCTCTTGGGCGTGCAGCTGCATAATGCGGGCGTTGGCTTCCACCACAGCGGTTGGCTCCACAAACACGGTGGAGCCAGTGGAGGAAACATCGTGGATGACGCCGCCGACTTCGCCGCGGTACTCGGCACGAACCGGCACAACATAGCGGCCGTTGCGGATGGAAACCACAGCATCCTGCAAAAAATTTGTTGGTGGTAGAGTTTTTGATGATGGCATCCAGCTTGGTGCGGATGCTGTCCTCCGTCGCGCGGATCTTGCGGCGCAGGTCGCGCAGGGTAACGGAGGCGGTATCGGCCATTTCTTCCGGCGAAATGATGCACTCGCCGATCTGCTTTTCCAGCACCGGCTGAGGAGCCAGGGCAAAGAACAGGTCATCGGTGGGCAGCATATCGTGGTCGGTCAGGCCGTACCACTGGGCCAGGCCGGAAAAATTGCGCAGCGCTGCAGCAATTTCCAGCAGCTCGCCCATCGAAAGAATGCCGCCCTTGGCCGCATGGGCCACCACGCGGCGCACTTCATGCACAGCGCCAAAGCGCGGGCTGCCGTTTTTCAGCAGCAGGGCGTTGATGGCGTTGGTCTGGGCCAGGGCGTAGCGCTCCTCCTCCGTTGTGGCAAACGGCTCAATGGCGCGCATCATCTCTTTGGTTTCCGCACAGGTGCACAGCTGCACCGCACGGGCAATAATTTTATCCAGTTCCAGGGTTGTACGGTAGGAAACGTCCATAGATAAATTGGTTACTCCTGTTGGGTCAGATGGGTCAAAAATCTTGTTTTATCGTATCATCTATCATGCACGGTTATTCCAGCACACCGTGCAAAAATTCAAGGCTTTTGGGCTGATAGTCCAGGTGAGCCGCCACATACTGTTCACACACACGGCCCAGGCGGCGCTGGCTTTGATCTGTCAGGGTAAAGTTGAACAGTTTGGCATCCTCTGCCAAACAGATATGCCGCAGCGCATACAGTGCACCGGGGTCCAGGTTGGGGGGCACGGTGCTCTTTGGCGGCGCAGTCGGCGCACAGCAGACGGCCCGCTACCGGATCCAGGTAAAAATCACAGCCGTCATACCGGGCGCATACATCGCAGGCCAGCACCCCCGGCATGTATCCCGCCTGGGTCATGGTGCGCATTTCATAGATGGCTTTCAGCTGGCGCAGCGGGCGTTTTTGCTCAGCGGTCATGTACAGGGTGTTCAGCAGCAGGCGCAGGCAGTCCGCCGATTCCGGCGGCTCCGGCGCCAGCGTGATGGTCAGCTCCGAAAGATAGGCTGCCAAGGCGGTGCCTTCCACGGTTTTGCTTAACCCGTGGAACACCTTGCTGACAGCCGCGCTGTCAATAAAATTGGTTTTGCGGCCCAGTGTAATGGCAAATTCTGAATAACAGAAAAGCCCGCAGGCACTGAACAGCTTGTTTTTCAGCCGCAGGCTGCCGCGGGCGGATGCTGACAGCACCCCGTTACCCGGTGTCAGCACTGTCAGGATCTGGTCGGCTTCGCCCACCCGGACCGCACGCAGGACAAGCCCCATTGTGTTGATCTGCATTGTTTTCCCCCGTGGTTATGCCATGCGGCGCAGTGCTGCGGTAATCAAGGTAGTCATAAATACTGCCGCTGGCAGCAAATTTCTGCCACTGTGCGGCGCGGATTCCGTCGGTTTCAGCATTTCCTGGCATGATGGCCCGCCCCCTTTACGGATTAGCTTGCCACCATCATACCGATCCATGCGTGGAAAAGTTGTCCAACCGTGTGGTTGGACAGGGTTCGCGCAGTCTCCCCGCTGTTACGGCTTGGCAAAACCGAGGTTATCCAGCAGGCGGTCGTTATCGCGCCAGTCCTCACGCACCTTTACCCAGCATTGCAGGTTCACGCGGGCGCCCAGCAGTTCCTCGCAGTCCATGCGGGCGGCGGAGGCAATCTTTTTCAGCATCTGGCCGCCCTTGCCAATGATCATGCCCTTATGGCTCTTGCGCTCGCAGCAAATCTCCACGCTGATGTCGATCAAATCGCTGTCCGGGCGTCTTTGAAGCTTTCCACCGTAACGGCAATGCCGTGGGGGATTTCTTCCCGCATGAACAGCAGGGCTTTTTCACGCACCAGCTCGGCCACCAGCTCTTTTTCCGGCATATCGGTAAAAGCATCGTCGTCAAAGTAATGCGGGCCGGGGTTGGCGTACTGCTTCAGCAGCGGGAACAATTCTTCACAGCCGGTGCCATCCTTGGCGGAAACGGTGACGATCGCATCAAAAATACCGAACTCTTCCACCTGCTTTTTGCGGGCTTCCAGCGCGGCAAAATCATTCAGCAGGTCCACCTTGTTGATGACCGCGATTGCCGGACCTGCTTTGCGCAGTGCTTCCACCATGCCAAGCTCGGATTCGGTAAATTCCCCGGTAGGCTCAAACAGCATCAGGGTCACATCCACATCCTTCAGGCTGGCGGCTGCGGTCTGGGTCATGCGGGAATCCAGCCGGTTGCGCGGCTTATGGATGCCGGGGGTATCCAGCAGCACATACTGTACCGGCCCCTTGGTGATAATGCCGGTAATACGGTTGCGGGTCGTTTGTGCCTTTTGGGTCACGATGGCAACTTTTTCGCCAACCAGGTGGTTGGTCAGGCTGGATTTGCCCACGTTGGGGCGGCCCACAAGGGCCACAAACACGCTGGAGGGCATTTCAGGTTCATTGTGGTTCTTCTGCATTCGTACCTTCTCTTTCAATCTGCTGCAATCTGCGGGCTATTTGGCCCGGTTGGGTTCACCCGTGCTGCACGGTTGGGCAGCCGGGCCTATTTTTCTTCGGTTTTATTTTCTTTTGGGGGTTTTGACCTGTTCCTGCTTGCCAAGGCGGAAGGTGAACAGGTAGGCCAGCACCAGCGAAAGCACCCAAAGCGCCGTGCTGAGCGGCGTCGCCGTCACGCTGGTCCAGATGGCGTTCAGAGCAGCCGCGTTGCCAAACAGGCAGATGCCCACGACCACCGCACCAAACGCTGTGACCAGCACGCCTCCAGCCGCCATATCTTTGGCGCACCGGCGCTCCACCAGTGGGTGGTATCCGGCTTATCCACTGCGCGCTCCACGGCGGAATTCATCAGCTCCATGCCAAGCATCATAAACACGCAGATGGCCAGCAGCGCCACGCCGGTGGCGTCAATGTGCGCCATGTGCGCCGCGGCAAATACATACAGTGCCGCACACAGGTGGAAGCGGAAGTTGCGTTCCTCCAAAACAGCTGCGCAGATGCCGTGCCATGCGTAAACAAAGCCGTGCCCAAACCGGGCAAGGTCCGTCAGCATGCGATTCTTTTTCTTGGGCTTCATGTACAGCTCACACTTCGTCGTTGGTGTAGCTGACAGTGCGCGGCAGGCCCAGCTGCATCAGAACAGCTTCCTCTTTCTCGCGCATACGTACTGCTTCCAGCCCGCTGGATTCATGGTCATAGCCCAGCAGGTGCAGCATGGAATGTACCGTCAGATAGGCAACTTCACGCTGCAGGCTGTGGCCGTACAGTTCGGCCTGTTCCATGGCGCGCTCCATAGAAATCACGATATCGCCCAGAATCTTGCAGCCGTTGTCCTCGTCGATATCATACTCCCCGTTTTCTGCCATGGGGAAGCTGAGCACATCGGTGGGGGCATCCTTATCCCGGTACTGCTTGTTCAGCTCGTGGATGCGGGCGTTATCCACAAAGGTCACGCTGATCTCTGCCGGGCCGTCAAAGTTTTCGTATTCCAGCACCGCATTGCAGCTGCGGCGGATCAGGATGCGAAGCCCCGAAGGAACTTTGACCGCGTTCTGCTCATTGGTGATCAATACTTTGTTAGACATAGGAAATCTGCCTCCTGACTGTGCTTTTGTTCGGTGCCGTTGGGCACCGTTTATAAATCATTTTTATTTTTATACTCTATCCGTTACGCATTTGCCGTTTCCGGCTTGGCCTGCGGGGCCCGCTTGGGCGGCTGGGCGGCACGCTCATAGGCTTTTACGATCTGCTGTACCAGGCGGTGGCGCACAACGTCCTTTTCGGTCAGGTAAACCTGCGCAATGCCGTCAATCCCCTTTAATATATGCAGGGCATCCACCAGGCCGCTTCGGGTCTTTTCCGGCAGGTCCACCTGGGTCACATCGCCCGTCACTACCACTTTGCTGCCCACACCCATGCGGGTCAGGAACATCTTCATCTGTTCGGGGGTGGTGTTCTGGGCTTCATCCAGGATGATAAAGGCATCGTCCAGCGTGCGGCCGCGCATGTAGGCCAGCGGGGCCACCTCAATGGCCTGCTTTTCTACCAGCTTCTGGAAGGTTTCCGCCCCCAGCAGGTCAAACAGGCCGTCATACAGCGGGCGCAGATAGGGGTCCACCTTATTTTGCAAATCGCCGGGCAGAAAGCCCAGCTTCTCCCCCGCTTCCACGGCGGGGCGGGTCAAAATAATGCGGCTGACGTCTTTTGACTTGAACGCCTTGACCGCCATGGCCACAGCCAGGTAAGTTTTGCCCGTACCGGCAGGCCCCACGCCAAAGGTGATGGAGTTGGCGCGGATGGCGGAGAGGTACTCTTTCTGGCCCAGCGTTTTGGGGTGGATGGGGCGGCCTTTGGCGGTAACGGCGACAAAATCATCGTTCAGTTCCCGCAGGCGCTTTTCCTCGCCGCCGCGGGCCAGGCTGATGCAGTAGCGCACCGTCTGTTCCTCCAGCGGGGTGTGGTTCTGCATCAGGGTCACCATGCCGTCCACTGCATGCACAGCAGCTTCCACGTCTTTTGGCTCACCGGTAAACTTTAACAGGGAGCGCGGCAGACCGCCGTGACGTGGAACTCATTTCCAGCAGTTTTACGTTCTGGTCACAGTTGCCAAAAATGGCGGCGGCCAGTTCGATGCTGTCTAATTCGACTGATTTTTCGGCCAATATGGTACCTCCTGTGCAGCCAGGCGTCAGCCGCCGGGCCAGCCCGCACGCTTTTACGCCTGTTTTTGCGGTTTTTGTGGTAAAAGATTACAGATAGCCATAATCTTTCAATTTGATTATAGCACAGTTTTGTCGAAAATAAACTATGAATGTTGCACAAAATTTTAACCTCCTGCATGTTAAAATCCACGCAGGGGATGATTGTAACCTTTTTTGGTCGTCATGAACAAAAGTATCCCACCCAGAATATTTTTTCAACTTTTGCCCCCGTTTCCCCTTGACTTGTGCCAAAAATCCAGTATACTATTATTGTTGTGCTGGTGTGGCTCAGTTGGTAGAGCAGCTGATTCGTAATCAGCAGGTCGCCGGTTCAAGTCCGGCCACCAGCTCCAAGTGAAAAGCCCCCGATACATCGTTGAAAACACGATGCGTCGGGGCTTTCTTTTTGCCTATATTCAAGTTGGTTTTGACGCGAATGGTCATAATTTGGGCATAAATCTTTTCAAAACAGCTTTTTCACCCTATATTTTGCCGCTGGCGAATCCTTTCAAAAACGTTGCCCAGCGCATCCGCTGCCGCCGCATCAGACGAACGAATCATAGCGGCATAGATGTTTGTGGTCGTAGAAACCTGCGCATGACCCAATCGTCCCGCAACCGTCGTTGCAGGAACATGGGCCGCAATCAACAGCGCTGCATTGGAGTGGCGCAGACTATGGAAGCGGCAGGGTGGCAGACCATGCTCCCGCAAAAACACCGGGAACCACGAAGAAACCTTGTCGGGGTCAAACGGCTTGCCGTCGGGTTTGGTAAACAGCAAATCATTCTTGACGCGCTTGCCGCCCTCTATGGTGATTTCCCGCAACCAGTATGTACCGACTTTCAGACGCTCCCGTATCTGCCATTGCTTATAATCTTTCAATAACACTACACAGTCGTCGCTTAGCTTTATGCAGCGGCGGCTCTTTTTTGTTTTCGGCAAATCAAACACGGGGCCTTTATGCGCAATGAACGATAAATTTCGATTGATAGCCATGACACCCGCGTCAAGGTCGATGTCTGCCCAACGCAAGCCGCAGATTTCGCCCCGCCGGGCTCCTGTGAACAAAGCAAGCTGCACAATCACAGAAAGCTGTGTTGGCGCGTCTGGTAAGGCTTCCAGCAAAGAGGCAATCTGACCTTCATCCAAAAATTCAACATCGGTTTCGTCCAGCTTTGGCGGCGTGACTCGTTCGCATGGGTTGCTGTCCATCAACTGCCATTTAACAGCGGTGCCAAACATGGACGACAGCATTAAATGATAATGCCGCTGGCTCCTGGTACTCAAAGTCTCTGCGCTGGTACAGGTAAAGGCCTTTGTAAAAGCCCACCCGGCGGCAGTGGCTATCTTTTCGGCTGAACGCTTAGAGACATTACGCCCGCACATTGCTTCCGTAAGTGTGCGCTGTGATACATTAGCGGCATGTAGCAGGGCCAGCCGTGTGCCTTTTGGGAAAGCCGTAATAAATGCAGACCGTGCCTTATATTTTCCATCTTCGCGGATTCCGGCTGCGCCAGCTGGTTATAAAATTCCTGAATATGGCCGGGCCGAAGGTTTGCCAACTTAATATGCCCGATGGCAGCAGAGACACGCGGCAGCATCTTTTGATAGTCGGATACAGTGTGTGGCTTTAACTGCTTTTCACAGTAAGTTTTCATCCAGTGTTCAGCAAGGCCGTCAACCGTCAAATCATTGGCAACAAACAATCCCTCTTGAACGCGCCGCTCAAAGTCATCGGCAAACTCCTGTACGGCTTTTGCTTCTTTCCGTGCACTTAGTTTTGGCGGCGGTGTGAATGTGGCCGAGCGGTAGATATACCGCCCATCAGCGCCCACCCCGGCGGAGACCTTGACGCGGTAGGATGCGGAGCCGTCTTTATTTATCCGTTTTGTTATGTTTGCCACTGTCTCCGCTCCTTTTCAATACAGAATCCAATATGCTTGTATCTTCAATATCATCGTATTCGCATTCACGAATGCGGAAAACATTGTCCACAAAACGCATTGAAAGCATCTTTAGCTTCAAACCTTGCCATTCTAAAAATTTTTTATAATGCTCCGAACTATCCACGCCTCTTTCAGCATCCGCTAGGGCTTTAGAAATAGATGTATCAGCATATTCCAAATTAGAAAACACAATATCTGCATCCAATGATTCAAAAAACAGAGACGCGAATTCTTTATAGCTTTTTTCTGTCTTGTTATGAAGTGTATTTACGGATTCGGGGCTTAGGCCTGTAAATTTGCATACAGCAGATAGATTCACATCAACATTACGGGGAGCATTTTCGATTAGTAACCAATCAATAGAAATGTCAAAACAATCAGCTATTTTCTTTAACGACACAGCATCCGGAGAGCTTTCTCCGCTGCACCAATTTCCTACAGTTTGTCTAGTAACGCCGACAATTTCGGCAAGTCTGTCTTGCGTGATATTCAGATTTTCACTTATTAACTGGCGTAGTCGTTTTGGAAACGTATCATTGTAATCAAACGTTTTCTTTCTTCTTGGCATTATGTTTCCTCCGAAAATAAAGTTTACACTTATTTTGCAATATGTATCGAGATGCTAAAAACAATACACGCAATACTCTTTTTCATAAAAAGACTGCTGTGTGTAGATTTTGGAAAGATTTACAACGTTATACGCAAATAAACTTTGCATTTTCGCTTTTATAGTTGTTTTTTATTATTGTTTTATGATACGATTAGTTTAGCACAAACCGCTTGTGCTTGCAATATAAAAACGAAAATAAAATAAACAAAGTGATCATTTGGAGGCGCTTATGTCAGTAGAATTTCCACGCATGGCAACAATCTCACAAGCACACGAAGAATCCGGGATTCCCACATACCGCATTCGGCAGCTCTGCAAGACCGGGCAGGTGCGCAGTGTCCAGTGCGGGCGCAAGATACTTGTGAACCTGTCGAGCCTTGCAGCTTGGATGCAGGGAGACACAGAGCCACAGCAGCCCGGTATCCGCCGGGTGGAGTTATGACAACAAAAAAGCCGCCCCGGTGCTGGAACACCGAAAGCGGCAAAGGCGGGAACAATGCAGCGCATAGCTTTTCCCGCCTCCAGTATATCAAAATTGGAGGTTGATGCAATGAACGTTTTGGATTTTTTGGGGCACGGCGCAGAAAACGCCATCCCTGCCGACACGCTGGCCGCCATGTTGCAGGTATCCCCGCGCAAGCTGCGCAGTTTGATTCTGCGTGAACGCGACGCGGGCGAACTCATCTTGTACCGTCCAGGCGGGCGCGGTGGATACTTTCTGCCGTCACTCGACGAGGAACAGGCTAAAGCGGAAATGCTGAGCTTTTACAATGTACAGGCCGCACGCTGCAAGCACGGTTTAGCAGCTATTGCGCCCGTTCGCCGAGCTTTGGGTATCCCGGCGGGACAGCTGAAAAATTGATATAACGGAAGGAAAGTAACATGTCAGACGTTAAAGAGAAGCATCCGACATGGTTTAAGATGAAAATCGAACGCCGACAGCTTGTAAAGCAACTCGAACCTAAAACGGCAGTCAATGTGCTGCTGGCCTGCTGGGACTACTTAGAGACGGGTGAATATCCTACCAATCTTTCAGCACTGGAACAAATTGCATTTTCGGCATTTTTCCCCGATATGGAGGAAGCATGGGAAAAATACAACAAGCGCGTCAATAGCGGCAAGAACGGTGGCCGACCTCCAAAGACCGATTAAAAACCGTATGGTTCCATACGGTATCATACGGCACAGAATCAGAAACAGAATCAGAAACAGAATCAGAAACAGAAGAAGAATCCCGCAAAATGCGGGTATCAAGGGCGGCAAAGTGCCGCTGTAAAGGGTTCATTTTGCAATGAACGTCCCGTCATAGGCGGAATCAAGGGCGCGCTAAAGCGCACCGCGATTGCTGTTAACACACGAGGAAAAGCAAATGCAATTCGACTTTGAGCAATTCACAAAACGGTTTAAACGGGCTTATCCCGTAGCAAGGTACGGCAGACGCAAACAAAATGATGGCAACGATTGTGATCTGTTCTCTTACGATGAGGCTTTAGAGGTGTTCCGGGAGTACTTCCTGGCGTATGAGTATTACACGGGAACGGCACACCCACAACTAAAGCGTGAAAAGATAATTGACATCCTTTTCAATCTTGATTTGGTATTTCATAACGCAATACCTTCCTGCGCCGCGAACTCTTCCAGGCTGATGCTTTCGTGCTTGTCGGGCAAATCATCGTTTAGATAATCGTCAACCAGCTTTTCACAGAAACGATCATCTTCTAGTTCATCGTCAAACTCTACGCCGCGCAGGAACATCAAAATAGCCTGCATCTTGTAATCCGGCAAGGTATCAATAATCTGCTTTGCCTGCTCTCTCTCGCTCATAATAGCGCCCCCTTTACGGTTTCTCTTTATTTAACTGTTGGCTGATTGCCGCCACAATATACGCATTCAGGCTAACTCCCTCTGCATCGGCAGCGGCTTGAACTTCATCCTTTGTCGGGCTGGTATCTTTTTTCAACACGAGGTTTACACGGTCATAGGCTTTAGCATTCCATTTGTTATTCGCCTTTGTTCTTGCTGTTCCCAATGGTTACACCTCCTCTTACATATTATAGCACGCAATCTGTACTTGCGCAAGTGTACAATTTGTACTTATGCAAGTGTATACCTTTGTGCAATTTGCATATTGAATGTACTTGCGCAATGGTATATAATAAAGATGTCGAAAGGGAAAAGGTCAAGGTAGTCGTCAAGCGAAAGCCCACCAGAAATACCAGACAAGACGCGGACAGGATTGCAAGAACCGCCACAGAGCGTGCAGACAGCACCGAGCCCCCGCGCACCCGAAAGCCCCAAGACAAAAAAGAAAGCGTCCCGCAAAAGGCCGACCAAAGCACCGCGAGACGCAACCCCACAAATAGGGCAAGCCTATTATAGCACGGTTTGCCCCACAAAGTAAAGGAGCAAGCTATGAAGTATGATTTATCCGCCATTATGAGCCGTGCGTGGGCGATTTTCCGCAAGGGCGGGCTGGCATTTGCCGAAGCCCTGCACAGAGCTTGGCAGAGCGCCAAAGCCCGCCCACAGAACGCGGCAGCGATTGCAGCAGCCAAAGCAGCCGCCGGGATTGCAGAGGATTGCAAAACGTGGGCAGAGTGGAAAGTGGCAGGCTATGAAGTCATTCACGGCAGCAAGGCGCTTTTCCGCGCCGTCCTAATCTGGGCAAGTCACGGCGATGGCAAGACGTACACGGCAAGTTTTTTCGGCGCAAGCAAGTGCAGCCGATTGAAGCATAACAGAAAGGATAAAAAATGCTTACCTATTTGACCGAATCCGAACGAGACATCCTATG
>ENA-OQAR01000374-OQAR01000374.1-human-gut-metagenome-genome-assembly--contig:-NODE-374-length-13423-cov-1.778730_pt1 | contig 13423 bp, 21 predicted proteins | sample MGYA00242738_ERZ504533 | MGnify/ENA primary metagenome ERZ504533 (study PRJEB26092, sample SAMD00036276) | human gut metagenome | host: Homo sapiens | study: EMG produced TPA metagenomics assembly of... | reverse complement strand
TTCCGACGTACATGACTCAAAATCCATTGTTAAATCCCAATGTTAAACCTCCAATTTTCGATAAAGCGTAAAAAGTTGAAAAATTTGGAGATTCTAGGGATACTTTGCGGCCAGTTCCAGCCACGAAAAGAGGGCAAACATAAAACCTGCTCCTTTTCGGGAGCAGGCCATCTGAAGCTATAAAAAATAGCCGGACAACAGCCGACCGAAAGATTGAAGATCTTTCAGTCAAGCTGCTGCCCGGCTATTTGGTGCTACGTTTCATACATCACCCGGAGGTGACGGCCCGTTGCTCGGTGCGAACAGTCCATATTCAGAGTGCTTTGCACCCGATTCTTATGAAACCAATGCTTACTTGGCTCGAATGGAAAGGTTGAGCCATAACATTTCCCGGCAACGCCAGCATTTTTATGTGGATGAATCCAGTGCAGTCGGCGGTCATTCGATAAAGTTTTAAGTTGCACTTGGGGCAAAAACTGCCAGTGTTCCGTAATTGCTTTCTTCTTATGATCGAGCATGACTTTCCCTCCCAAATATAAAGTTTGCTGCTATATCATAGGAGAAACGGTGGACTGCGGCACTTTTGGCTCCAAAAGCGCAAAAACGCCAGCCTCCCATGGCGGGAAGCTGGCGCAATATAACACGTCGGCACGATTGTGGATGGTGGAACGGAACGATTGTGCTTGCTTTGGGGCGTCTGGCTTACGGCAGCAGACAGGCTTTTTTTGATGCGTTACCCCAATAAAAAAATCACAGTTACCTCCACAAACGGCAACTGTGATCAGATGGCGCGAGAATCGCCCAGGCGAGTTACCGTTTTTTTATAACTCGACCGGGAAATGTAAAAATCGGCACGATAGGACAAAATCACTGGAATGATGATGTTATACCGTTCTTTCCGCAAGAACGATACAATACTATTGAGGTGATGATGATGCCGAATGCGGATGCGATTGCTTTAGGAAAGCAGATAAAGGCTGTCCGAAAAGCGATGAAAATGACACAAGAGCAACTGGCACTGAAAAGTAATGTTTCGGTGAAGTATATCGCCAATATTGAAAATGGAAAACAGAATCCTTCTTTTGACATTTTAAGTGCAATTCTCCATGTTCTGCCACTTTCCTTGGATTCGGTTATCAACCCGAACTTATCAGAAGCAGAGCGCGAATGTCGAGAGTTAGAATCGATTTATTTTGCTTGTCCGCCAGAAATGCGAAAAACTCTGTTGGACGCCACAAGGTCACTTGCAATCCATTTGACAGAACTTTCAGAACAGAACAAAAACACCTAAGCTGCCAGAGTGGACGTTACGCTTCTCTCTGCGTTCTTTTGTCTGAATACGCAATATTCTAACAGGTCATTCAATAAAATCACGTGAAAAAGCAAACGAATTACACAATAATTTTTCTCGTAATCAGTCTCGTTGTGGATTTTTGGACCTCTTTTTTCAATGGCAAGATCATTTTTCTAGCGTATCATATAGTTCTTGTGGGGGTACGGCATAAGACTGCGTAGAAGTTGATAGGAGCACCCTCATTAAAAAGCCGTACATACCCCCATCGACATGGGAGAACCTCTAAATAGGATGCCGTTTGCAAAAAATCTTCAAACTCTCTCAGAACATCTTCGAAGGATTGCATCTTACCGCCTCCTAAAATCTTTTTTCTATATTTTAGAAAAGATTATTTCCGATTGCAAGGATGTCAATTTTTATCTATCCAGCTAACGATAAAAGCATACTCAAGGTTTAAGTTACCCATTGAGTATGGCTTTTATCGTTATAAGGAATCTTTTTTCACTGAAATGTTCGGCATAAATTGGTAGCCGAGGTTTGGAGATCGTTCGGATATAGACAGGTGCAGCTCTATCATCCTCGATTTTTGCCGGATGCGTCCAATTGTATTGGTAACAGCAGTCAGGCAGCTTTCACTATCCTGATGCCACACGGCTTCAAATATCTGCTCTTTTGTAACAATTGCCCCGGATGCCGTGCCATTAAACTTAAACGCCATATTCGTAACGGCTCATGTACACTTCCTGTCCGTTTTGAAACACGACGGTGTTCTAAGTTTATTTCCAGACCGGGATAATTCAAGGTGTCTGGCGCAGCACGGTTCGTTTCAATCCACTCAAAAATCGTCTGCTGCTTGGGGCAGGCAGTTGGTCTTTCGTGATACGAACAATAACTTCAATTTTTTGCATAGAAGTGATTCTCATTTAATCGTTCCCGGACGCATGAAGTTTCATCTTTACCTTCGATCAAGCCGATATTTTTTGCTCTGTGTTCCACATAGCAGCATATTTTCCGCCTTTCGCAAGGAATTTCTCGTGGGTTCCCGATTCAGCAATCCTGCGGTGCTTTTCGTAGATCTGCTCCGCCACTTCCCGGCCCACATCGGTCAGATGCAGGAAATAGTCACTGTCCATCGTCAGGACCCCCCCGTCCCGCAGGGTTGCCACCGCATGGCACACGCTGGGCTTTGAAACCTCCACGTACCGAGCAACATCCACGAAACGCACCATGCCCTGCTTCTTTTGGAGAATCAGCACAGCCTCCAGATAATCCTCCCCGGACGCATGAATCTTCATCAGTTCCTCCTTTATGCTTATTGTTGAATCCTCCAGCCCTCAGCCTGTTCCCGAATCTTAATAAATTCCTGATAGATTCCCTTTTGAGCCAGCAATTCCTTATGGGTTCCTTTCTGCACGACGGTTCCACCATCAATGACAAGAATTTGATCCGCATTTTCAATCGTCGCCAGTCTATGGGCAATCGTTATGATTGTTTTACCATGTGTCAGTGCGGAAATAGCCTCTTGAATCAAATGCTCATTCTCTGGGTCAATGCTGGCCGTGGCCTCATCCAAAATAACAATCGGCGCATCTTTCAGCATGGCTCTGGCAATCGAAATCCGCTGCTTTTCACCGCCGGAAAGAGAAGAACCGCCCTCACCAATGACGGTATCATATCCATCTGGCAGGGCCATAATAAAAGTCATGGCAGCGCGCTTTTTTTGCAGCGGCAATCATCTGTTCCTCCGAAGCGTCCGGGATGCCGAATTTGATATTGTTACGGATCGTATCCCGGAACAGATATACATTCTGGAACACCATACTGATATTTTTTTAGTAAGCTGTCACAGGTAAATTCTCGAATATCTGTTTCTCCTAAAAGTGATTTTTCCGGCGTCAACATCATAAAAGCGTGCAATCAGGCTGCACAGGGTAGACTTGCCGCTCCCGGAGACCTACAATCGCTGTTGTGGTATTCTGCGGAATCGTGAAATTCACATCATGCAATACAGTCCGTTTATCGTAACCAAAGGATACATCCTGAAAAGTAATGTCATACGAGGTCGGTGTAATATCTTTTCCGTCTTGGTCGATATATTCTGCATTTTCCAGAGCTTCCAGCTTATTCATAGCGGAATCTATAAGACCCAGCATGTGAGCCGCGTCGTTAATGGTTTCCACGCTTCCAAAGATTACGAAAGAAAACAGAACAAACATCAGGAAATAAGCAAGACTCATTTGCCCGTTAAGTGTCTGCCATGCACAGATAAACACAATCCCCATAGATGCCAGTTTTAAGGAGAACAGGTGCAGGCAGTTAAATGGCGTATAGCCTTTTCTACTTTGATATGAATATTTTTCAATCTTTATTTGCCTTGCGAAAACTCTCGATAGAAGCCCCTTCCTGTCCAAACGACTTAACGATGGACAGCCCGCGGATATATTCAATCGCAGAGCCAGACATATCCTCCATGGCCTGGTGCGTAATAGCAGCGGTCTTTTCACTGTGCCTGCTGATACCATGTAAAGCTAATGCGGAAAAGGCAACACCGACAACAGAAACCACTGCCGCGGCTGGACTCAGGAAAAGGAAGCACAGGAGAATTGCAATAAATTTTGCATATCCGTTGATGATGATGTCAACCATCTTCATTCCCTGTAATTCGAGTGTGGATAGCTCTGTAGTAACACCTGTCAGAATATCGCCCACGCTGTTTTTAGAAAAATATCCCAGAGGAACCCTTTTTAGCACATCGCCCAAATGGATTCGCTGTCCTGCGGCCACTTCATAACCAATGCTTTCCTGCAACACCGCCCGCAGATAAGAGAGTAGAAAGTTAAGCGCAATCGAGCCAACAATAATCCAAAGTGTCTGCCAGATCAGGGCGGATTCTATTGTGCTGCCTGTCCAATAAGCCGCGATTGTTTTTATCAAGAGCATAAGCAGCAGCCATTGTAGGGATCGCCGTAGACAGGCTGCTGAAAAAGGAAAAAACAGAGCCAAGGTAGAGGCGTCCCTTATATTTCCCCGCCCATTGAATGATCCGTTTCATAGACTTAAACATGAGCGACCACCTCCTTCTTTTCACTCACAGACCAATTCTTCGCCCCGATGTGCGCTTTCCACATATCCGCATAAAGCGGACACCGCTTCAACAATTCTTCCTGCTTTCCGCAATCCACAATCCGGCCTTTTTTTCAACACGACAATCTGATCTGCGTTCTGAATGGTGGAAAGGCGGTGGGCGATCACAAGAAGAGTTTTACCCTTTGATAACGCCATGATAGATTTCTGAATTTTATCTTCGTTCTGCGGGTCAGTAAATGCTGTCGCTTCATCCAAAATAACAATCGGGGCATTTTTTTAGGATCGCCCTCGCAATCGCAATTCGCTGTTTTTTCGCCGCCGGACAGCCTCTTTCCGGCATCACCGGCAGGGGTATCATATCCTTTGTCCAAACGCACAATAAATTCATCACAGCAGGCCGCTTTCGCCGCCGCATATACTTCTTCATCTGTGGCGTTTGGATTTCCAAGACGGATGTTTTCTTTCAGGGAGCAATTAAACAGGAAGTTATCCTGCGTCACAAAACTGACCAGTTCGGAAAGCTGGCGTATAGACAACTCTTTGATATTCTTCCCCCCAATGGTAATGTTGCCGCCTGTCACGTCCCAAAACCTTGCAATCAGACGGGCAATCGTTGATTTACCGCCGCCAGACGGTCCTACAAGTGCCGTAAAACTTCCCCTCTGGCAATTCCAAGTTCACATCATGCAGTACTTCATTTTGCTCGGAGCCGTCATAGGAAAAGGTTACATGCTCCAATACAATATCATTGCGGGGTATGGATACGATTTTCCCTGAATCCAGCACACAGGCAGGTTCAAAAGTTCATTTGCCGCCTCTACTGCATATTCCATAGACTTTGCTTCGTTAATGAAAGTGGTTGCTTTCATCAACGGCCCAACAATGCTGAGGGAAAGAATAATCCCCATTGCAAGCTCTGCGGGGGAAATACTTCCATTCTGTACCAGCAGAAGGCCGACAGGAAGAACCCCCAGTAGCGTTGTGGGCATAATCGCCATCATCAGGTTCATCGTTTTCCATGTGCTCTTAAACCATGCCAGGGTAAACTCTTTGAACGACTGGACAGCATTAACAAATTTTTCATAGGAGCTTGTGCTTTGATTAAAAGCCTTTACAACCTCGATGCCTTCCACATACTCAATAATAATACTGTTGACATGGTTATTTGCCTCCATATAAGCGGCGTACTGACTGTTATAATTCCTCATAAGGAAAAACATAGGAATCATGGCCAGCACCGGAGCAATCAGAACCGCCAATCCCATGCGCCAGTCAATGACCATCATCCAGGTAAAAATTGCAACAGGGAGTAGGAGGTTAGAAGTCAATTCCGGGATCATGTGTGCCAAAGGCGGCTCTAAATCCTCCACCTTATCCATGATGATATTTTTCAGATAGCCGATTCGCCGCCCCATCACTTCGCCGAGAGGCGCTTTCATCAGCCGGTCCGCAATTTAAGCCGGATTCCTTCCAAAATGGTATAGGCTGAAATATGCGCCAGGATCGTAGAGATTCCATGGCAGGCAACCCGCAGCAGGTAGCCCGCTGCTCCAACCAGACACCAAATCAGAATGCCATTCAGGGTCACATTCTGATTGATAAATGCCAGCAGGATTTCATATACAGCCCAAAAAGGAATGAAACCATCCCTCGCAACGCTCAGAATGGCGCAGAATACCGAAAGAGCCATTTTCCCCTTGCATGGTGCGGCGAAGGAAAACAGAATTTTCACCCAATTATCTTTTTGCTGCTTCATTACAATCACCTTCCTTCTTTTTAGTCAGCAAAGAAAAAAGGATGGGTAGTCTTTGCTAACCATCCTTATTGTAGCAGTATTCAATTCTTCTTTCCTCTCCAAAACGGCATTTATGCACCGTTTAGAAAAAAGATTTTCGATATTCCATCGGCGTCTGCCCTATCACCTGCCGGAAAGCTGTTGCAAATTACTGGGGCTTTCATATCCCACAGCTCCGGCAATTTCCGCAATCCCTTTTTGTAATCCTGCCGGAGCATTGTGGCAGCAACGTTCATCCGATAACGGCGAAGATAGGAATACATGGAATCTCCGTATATTTCCTTAAAGCAGGTTTTCATCCCCGTCAACGAAATCTGGAATCGTTCAGCTAATTCATCCATCGTGTAATGCTCCTGCAAATTTGCCGTAATAAGATCATGGATCGCTTTGATTTTTCTACCTGACCTTTATAGAAATAAGGGCGATCTTCTTTGGAATCAGAAACTGCAAAGCGTCCAGATATAAAAGCAGCTCCAGGGCTTTTACTTTATAGTAGTCACTTTTGATCTGCTGCGGGACAAAGTAAAGCTCTGAAAAAATATGTTCAATTCCTGGCTCATTATGAATCACAAACGGTTTCTTGTCATTGCAATACTTTTTTGAAGCTCGTACAAATCAACAGAAATCCGCCAAAAAAGTCTTTCAGCGCCGGCACAGCAATGTCCAGATCAAATCCCAGAGTCATCCCATGATAGTGGCAGAGTGGAAAGCAGAACCGTCCCGAATGGAACGCCGGTCATCCACACGCATCTCATTCTCTTGCAAATAGCTATACGCATGATTGTCAATCTCGCTTTCGATCCGTCCCTCCCTGCAATGGTCTATATAGAGAAGCGAACTGTCCGTACTACTCTGAAAGTAGGAGGTACATTCTTTCAGGTGCATATCGCTATACATCACAAAAGCGCCATCAAAATTTGTGGGCTGTCATGGTTCCCTCGCCGCTCTCGTCAAAAAGCTGCAGGACAACGCAATCCTCAGTTTCAATGACATTTTTAACATTTGAGCCGCAGTTTATTTTACCATCAAACAGTTTGATTTCCGCCGCCTCCTTCCATCATAAAGAAATTAAATAACCGTTCCCGTCCTTCCGTATCCTGGAGGAAATAGCTTTCCTCCAATCTGCCGTTTTCCAGATGGATCACATAATTGCAGCACCTGAGTATAAATTCAGGATCATGGGTTACAATCACAATGGTTTTTCCTGAATCGGCAAGTCCTTTGACCGAATCGGCCACCTGCCTCATATGAAAGAGATCAAGGCCGCTGGTAGGTTCGTCAAATAGTATAACCGGACGTCAGAGGCAATCGCAGAAGCAATCGCCACACGTTGTTTTTGCCCTCCCGAAAGCCCCATCGGATGGCAGGCTTTGTACGGGAGCAAATCCATTTCTGTCAAGATAGCCTCTGCCTTTGCCACATTTTCAGGCGATTCATCGGAATCTTTCCCCGGCATACTTAACAGGACTTCCTCTAAAACGCTCTCCGTAAAAAGCTGATGATTTACATCCTGCATGACCATATAGCATAGCTTCAGCCGCTGTTTGCTTGAATAGGAAGTACCATCTTTTTCGAGGATACCTTTACATCTTTTTTCCAATCCGCATAAGCAACGAGATAGTGTCGTTTTTTCCGGCTCCATTGTGCCCGATGACCGCCGTTACATTTCCGGCAGGAAGCTCTATATTTTCCAGAGAAAGCGTTTCCGGCTGTTTCTTGTATGCGAAATGGAAGTGGTTCAGTTTCCATATCCCCTGCCCTGAATGTAGACTGGCAGGCTCAATGTCTGCAAACTCACCCAGGCCAAGAGGTCGTAATCCCATTTTAGCTTTTTCCGCCGCCGGAATCAACTGAAATTCCGGCAAAGTATAATCCCCTTGTATTTCCCCGTCGCTTAAATATATGATTCTGTCTGCCAGATCATAAAGATAGTAGAGCCGGTGCTCCGCAATAATAATTGTTTTGCCCTGTGACTTCAATATTTTTAACAGTTTCCGAAAATCAGCGATGGAATAGGCGTCAAGGTTGGAAGATGGCTCGTCCAAAACAAATACATCCGGTTCCACAGCGGCGGCAGATCCACAGGCGATTTTTTGCTTTTCCCCACCGGAAAGGGAGAAAACACTTCTGTCCAGCAGATTTGTAAGGTTCAACTGCTCTGAGACCAGCTTTACCCGCTTTCGGATTTCTGCTTCTTCCAATCCATGGTTTTCACATCCAAAGGCAATTTCGCTGGTCGTATCCACATTAAAAAAAAAATTGAGAACGTGGATTCTGAAAAACAGAACCCACTTTTTTTGATATATCAAACAGGGAAAGCCCGCTCATATCTTCTCCATCAAGCATGACAGTGCCTTCCAGCTTTCCATCGTAATAATGAGGAATCAGTCCGTTAAACAGCCGTGTCAGTGTGGTTTTACCGCAGCCCGATGTTCCGCAGAGCAGTACAAAATCCCCGTCGTTAATAGACAGGTCAATATTTCTTAATGTTCCGTGTCCTTTCCTGTCCCCAATGTCAGTTTCATTTGGAGGGTAGGAAAAGAAACTTTTTTTACATTCGATCATAGGCCTACCTCCCTGTAATCATCGTGACAATAGGAATTGCAAAAGCCACCACACATAGCAGCAGGAAAAAAAACATCCTGCACATGAAAGCCGATTTCGCAGATGTTTGTCCTCTTGACCGGACCGCCCAATCCTCTTGTCAGGGCTGCCGCATTTAATTCTTCCCCGATCTTGACGGAACACATGATAACAGGGACAAGCCTATATTCCAGCATTGCACTGGCTTTGCCCCCGCCAAAACGAATTCCTCTCATTTTCATAGCGTCCCCTATGGCATTATATTCTTCTACAACAGTAGGGAAAAATCGGAATATCACGGACATAGGAATGATGATCTGCTCCGGTAAATGCAGCTTCTTCATGGCGGCAACAAACTCGCTGACCGTCGTCGTCCTGACCGTGATGTATCCCATCATAATCCCCGGCACAAACCGCATAAAGAAACCGCAGATTGCAACAACAAGAAAGTTAGGAAGGCCGGACAGGTGGGGGAGCGCCCATAGTTGCAATATATAGCTGCCGCCATATAAAAACAAAATAGATAACCGATCCCTTCCCACGATTTTTCCGTGAGCAGCAGGATCAATGGAACAGCAGCCAAAATAGGAGCAAACTGTTTAGAAGCAGCCCACCTCCGCCGCTCAAGACAAAGAGGGCAATCGTGATAAGCAATGCCAACTTTGTCCGAGGGTCTAACGACAGGCCGTTTCCTTTTTTTTGCTTGCTAACAATTCACGGCGCATTATGCAATACCCGCACGCTTAAAGTGCTTTTTGAAAATTTTCTGGCCGATCACACCGCCGATCACGCCGCAAACGAATCCGGCAATCAAAAGAAGGGGGAGCGTATATGCCGAGATATAGCTCATAATGGAATCTGCATACTCTTGTCCATAACCGCTGATTAGCTGCTGATAGTAGCTGTCCCGTGTTGCAACAATGGGGATGTAGTTTCCGATAATCCACATAGAAAAAAACACCATGCGATATGATTCCTTTTTTGCACTCTTATAATCGCCGGATTTCAAAAACAAGATCAGCCAGGACACCGAACACGGCACCGGTAATAATGCTCCAATACCCCATGCCGGTCAGCAACATTAAAATACCGCAGATCAGTCCTGTCAGCGATACCATTCCAAACTTCTGGACTTTAGAATAATACAGCATCATTACGATTCCGCCAATCAGCGGAACCAGCACGATCAGAAGAGGAAGAAAAATAGGGATAAATCCCAGCATGGCAATCGCCATCATCACCACAAAATAGATCGCAGTGAAGATTCCAACATTTGATAAGGTCTTTTCCTTGTAGTTTATGCTGCCGATTTTCTTCTCCTGCAAGAAAATCAGTGTCTTGGACATTTCTTTCAGATTGTACTTTTTTGCCCACCGTGCATAGCCGATGTTCTTGCCCTCGGCCAGCTTTGCCTGCACATCCACCAGAAGATTGAACGGTTTCTCTTTTGGCGGCTGCTTCTGATGTGGGCGATGCTCGGCTTCTCCGGCAATCACCGCTTTCAGTTCTTCTTCGCTGTATCCTGTGCCGAGCGTCCTAAAACGAATGAATCGTTTTTGTCGCTTTCCCTTGACAGAGGTGTATTTTCCGCGCTTGACCTCATAGCCCTGTTGCTCCAGCTTTTGCAGAAAATCTTCGTAGCCTTTGGGCTTTTCCGCCAGAATGTTGTCGAGCACACTGCATAGATGGTCACGTTGCTTTCCTTGGGTGGGTAAAGTGTGCGCTTTTGCCGCTCCCGGTAGGGCTTTTTCTCAATGACGGAGAGCTGATGCTCTAAGCAAATCAGGTCGCTCAGCCGCTGCACGGCCAGCCCGGACAATAAAAATCCCGGAATTTCCGGTGCTGTCCAGTGCGGTAGAGTTGTAAATAATGTGATTGTGAATATGCTCCCGGTCTGTGTGAGTGGCAACAATAAAGCGTACTTGCCTTTGGTAAAACGCATCGCCAGTTCATAGCCTACCTTGTTGGCTTCCTCGGCGGTGATTTCACCGGGTTTGAATGACTGTCGAATCTGATAGGCGATTACATCACTTCTCTGCCTGCGCCCAGTGGCAAGTTCATACTGCCGCTTGGACAGCATAAATTCTTCGTCCACCGTCAGAGGACTGCACTCGTAGCTGCTGACCAGTTCGCCCTGTTCGGTCTTCTCCGGGTTTTTGTGCATAGTCTGTGCGGCTTTTCAAGCAGGCCACAACCGATTTTCCTTTGTTTTTGTGCAGCGCAATCAAGCGTGTTGCGGCCATTGCCCACCACCTCCCACAGTTTTTATCCTTATATAATATGTATCCCCACAGCCGAAGCCGTGGGGCAAAAATCAGAAACCAGCCAGCCAGGAGAGAATCTGTTTGCTAATGGCAATCAGTTCATCCAACCGAATGCGCAAATCTTCCAAATCGGCAGCATAGACCTGACCGCTTTCATTGGCAGCTTTGGCATACTGGTTCAGGTTATTACTGCACATTTGCAGAAGATGGGCCATGCGGCGCAGCTCTGGCAAATCGAGATGCAGACAGTAGCCATCCAGTGCCATCTTGCGCAGATAGGAGCCGATGCTCAAAATACCGCTGGATTCCATCTTGCTCCAGATGCGTTCCAGTTCCTGCTTACTGACGCGGAAATGAAGCTGCTGGTCACGGCGGTCATTCATCGGGCATCACCATCCTTATCCAGATAACTTTTGAACGGTTTGACAGGTTCGGCCTTATCTGACTTTTCTTCCAGAGCCGCCAGCACTGAGGGACGGCGAGGTTCATCCGCCTTTTCTTCCTCGCCCTGTTCCGGCTCGTGCTTTTCGTCTGCATCCAACTGGGCGTTCAGTTCCGCAAGGCGCGCGACTTTTCGGCCAGTTCTTCCTCCTGCGGGAACGGCTTCTCCACTTCGATCTGCGCTGCGGCCTGCTGCTGTTTGAGGGTGGCCAGTTCGTTTTCGGCAGAAGTGATGCGCGCCGGGAAATTATTCAGAGAGTTGTCCAGACGGATGATGCAGCCGAGTGGGTCTTTGCCCAGTGCTACCGAGTATTTTCGCTGGCCTTTCAAAAGAGCCTGATACTCGCTGTGGTAGGTGTCGAACCGCAGGGACAGTTCAAAGCCGCGATAGCTGCCAATCACTTTTTTCTTCACTGTTGGGCAGTTCGGAGCAAGCGAGGAGAAGCCGCTCACCAGCAGTCTTTTTCTCATCGTAGGCCATGCCTTTGATGGTAATGCCGCAGAAGCCCTCTTTCTCCTGCGGATGCACGGCGGCAAGTTCCGCATCCGATTTCAACCCAGTAATATAGGCAGTCGTTTCCTGAATGTCAGCCGGGAATTTTGTGAGCAGCTTATCTTCCAGACGGAACTTCTGGCTTTGGTGGTCGGCTTTCAGAACTTTTGAGCTTTGCGACCTGCACATCCAAATCCATCTTCTCTTTGATGAGCGGATTTCCAGCACACAATGCCTTGATCTCCGCATAGGACAATGCCTGTTCGTCCACATCATCACAGGAGCGCACCGGAGATTTGGAAGTCATAATCTGCGAGATAAACCGCTGTTTATTCTCAAGGGTCTGAAAGAGGTACGAATCGAACGTACCTTCTGTGACATAGTTATAAATCTGGACTTGCTTATTTTGGTTGCCCTGCCGGATAATTCTACCGTTGCGCTGGGTCATGTCGCTGGGCTTCCATCCAACGTCCAAGTGATGCACCGCCGCAAGCCGCTGTTGGACGTTCGTTCCGGCTCCCATTTTTGCGGTGCTGCCCAGCAGAATCCGCACATCGCCAGAGCGTACTTTGGAGAACAATGCGGCCTTTTTTGCTTCGGTGTCGGCGTTGTGGATGAACTCAACTTCGTTTTCCGGCACCCCGGCGGCGACCAATTTTTTGCGAATATCATCGTAGACGTTGAAGTTGCCATCGTTCTTTGGTGTCGAGAGGTCGCGAGAACAGAAGTTAGTGTCAGCTTCTGCTCCTTGCCATCTTCCCAGATTTGCAGCACGTTCCGAACGCAGGTGTTCAGCTTGCTGTTGGGGTCGTCCGGCAGCATGGGATTCATCAGGCGAACATCCAGACCAATCTTCCGGCCATCGTTGGTGACGCAGAGCATATTGTCCTCGGAAGCATCCACTGCGCCAGAATGGATTTTTGCGGCGCGCTTGCTCAGTTCCTGCACCATTTCTTTCTGCATCTCGGACGGTTTGGCCACCACGGTTTCAAACTTTGCATCCGGCACAGGCAGATGAAGCTGGTCGCTGGTTTTAATGTCAGCCACCTCTTTGAACATCGACATCAACTCCGGGAGGTTGAAAAACTTTGCAAATCTCGTCCTTGCCCGGTAGCCCGTACCCTCCGGGGCCAGTTCGATGGCGGTGGTGGTTTCGCCAAAGGTCGATGCCCAGCAGTCGAAATGCGTCAGCCCTTTCTGCTGGAGTGTGCTGTATTGCAGATAGCGCATGACCGTATACAACTCGCTCATGGAGTTGCTCACAGGGGTTCCCGTTGCAAATACCACACCGCGTCCGCCTGTGATCTCGTCCAGATAGCGGCACTTGCCGAACATATCGGAAGATTTCTGCGCTTCGCTGGTGGATAATCCTGCGACATTGCGCATTTTTTGTCGTGAGGAAAAGGTTCTTTGTAAAAAATGCGACTCGTCCACAAAAAAGCCTATCTACGCCCAACTGCTCAAAG
>ENA-OQAR01000373-OQAR01000373.1-human-gut-metagenome-genome-assembly--contig:-NODE-373-length-13462-cov-1.975403_pt1 | contig 13462 bp, 17 predicted proteins | sample MGYA00242738_ERZ504533 | MGnify/ENA primary metagenome ERZ504533 (study PRJEB26092, sample SAMD00036276) | human gut metagenome | host: Homo sapiens | study: EMG produced TPA metagenomics assembly of... | reverse complement strand
TAAATATTAATATAATATATAAATTTAAATTAAAGGAGGTTTTTACTATGGAAATTGGAGGCTTTTTCCCCTTATCAACCTGTTGACTCTGAGCCAAACAACTATGTGGAGCATACCTGCCCTGATCCCGGGGGACACCGCTCATCTAATGTCCGGCCGTTGTGCCATTTTATTACTGTCTGAGGGATCTGATGTTAACAGATCAAAAGCGTGTGGCATATCTGCTTCCTATGACTGCGAAACAGTTCTGGGCTGCTTTGTAAAAGCAGGATATGAAATTCATTATTATGATTTTGACAAAAATCTTTCCCCTGTGTTTGAGGAAGAGATGATCCCGCAGATCAGTGTTCTCCTTGTCTGTGGATACTATGGTTATCCTACCTATGATGAGAACTTTGTCAAAAAATGTAAAGCCAGTGGCGTTTCTGTAATAGTGGATACTACCCATACAGCATTTTCTCCATTGCCGGCCTGTCCGGATTCTGACTATATTGCCGTCAGTCTCCGAAAATGGATGGGTGTTGCCTCCGGTGGTCTTGCCATCAAGCGAAAGGGCACCTTTGGCGTAAAACCTATTCCTATCAATAAAGAACAGTTTTCCCTTAGAGATCAGGCTCTTCAATCCCGAGAGACCTACGAGCATACAGGAAATGAGGACTATAATAAAGAAGGCAATGATGTTTTCTGGAAAGCGGAATTTATGCTTCGTGAAATTTTCGATATCCAGGAAGGGGATGAAGCTTCCCTTAAAACGATTCTTCATTATCCATTCCGGGATGCGATCCGTAAACGCCAGGAAAATTACCATTACCTTCTGGAACACCTGCCGGAACGCTCCGATATCCGCCCGGTATTTCCTTATCTTTCAGATGATATCTGTCCTATGTTTTTCCCTTTCTTTGTGGAAAACCGGGACGCCCTTATCAAGCATCTGGCAGACAGGCACATTCCGCCTAAAGTATACTGGCCTGTACCACCTTTTGTAAAGGTTGAAGACTATCCAGGAGCTCAATATATTTATTCCCATATCATGTCTGTCAGCTGTGATGAGCGCTTTAACACGGACGATATGCAGAAAATTGTAGAAGCCTTGAAAACTATTAAAGATCTTAAAGCATTTTGAGAATATCCGTTTGATAAATCTAATCAGGCTACAGACTGGAAATCACCAGTCTATGGCTTCTTCATCTTCTCAGGTTGACATCCCATCTGTCGTTTGCTACACTAAAATCACATATCTGACAAAGGAATGGGAAGTATGAAGAAGAAAAAATTATAATCTATAAACCTGTTACTAATAATGGTAATCTTATGGAGAAAAAGTTGTTTGTCAATACTATCATAGCCGCATATAATGCACAGGCAGTTTAATCCGGAATTGATGTTTGTAAAGCAGTCAGACAGAAATGCTGCACAGGAAAAGACTGTTTATTACACTCTTGACAATGTTAACTTCAATGAATCCCAGGAGCTTATTAAAAAACAAACCACTTGAGTTCCATTTGAAGTGACAGATTCCAACCTGGTTGGTACTTCCTTTGCCGGAACAAACACAAAAGACCTGAAACTTTAATTGTACATAGAGTCTGATGACGGTACAAAAATTGAAGGAATTGGAGGAGAAAACACAAAGGTAAAAGAAATACATCTTCCGGTATATAAAGCTAGTGAAAAGCAGGCAGAATATGAAGATGGATATGTATATGTTAACAGTGGAAACGTATATGACTTTACCTTGAATGAACTACAAAACTATGAGAGTTATTTAAAAACAAGTGCAGGTTACAAGGGAAAGGTTACCCTGTATGCGAAAATTTCATGCAAGTACATTTACTACTGCACGGAAAAAGAAGCGCAATCCATTGCACAGATAAACATCTGTCAACGACAGCTCTTTGATCTGGATTGAGGTAAAAACTTTATAACCCCAAATTCTGAAAGCCTCAGACTGGTACAGTACAGCTACCCCGGTCCGGGGCTTTTGAAATGCGGAGATTATTGCCATGAGTATATTTGAGTATGACAAAGAGGAAGAAGAACAGAAACTTCAGGCAACTTATGAAAAGATTGGCGAAAAGCGAGGTGAAAAGCAAGGTGAATTAAAAAAGGCAAAAAGCATAGCCATTTCGCTTGCGCAGGAAGGAGAACCTGTAGAAAGAATAGCAAGAACCCTTGGTGAAACGGAAAAAACGATTAAAGAATGGCTGGCTGAAACGCATTAAAATTGGTTCCGCAGTATCATCAACTGAATGTTACTGTGGAACCTTTTTATATCTGTCTGCTATTTTAGCGGGTAAGTCGGATTTTATCTGCGTATCCCTGACAGTTCGTCTTCTATCCACTTATCTGTGTTGAAGTTACTGTCAAAGAACCTGACAATCACGCCGTAAGGTTCTGTATCGCTGTTGAATGCGTTGGCTTCATCAGTGTCTACGTGCATTGCCAGGTGATAATTTCTGTGGACTCTGACTACTACATCTGCGTAGATAAGTGCGCGTCCGTAGCTTTTGGTCAGGACGAAGACTTCGTCATTGTCTTTGATATGCAGGGCAAGTGCTTCATCCGGAGTCATGTGGATGTGGCGTTTGGCTACGATGACCCCTTTGGGGATTTCGATATCACCGCATGGACCGGATAAAATACAGCCGGGAGTTCCTTCGATATCACCGGACTGGCGTATCACGCTTGGAATCCCCAGTTTTCTGGTGTCTGTAAGAGACATTTCTACCTGCGTGTCGCTGCGGAAAGGACCGAGAAGTGCCATGTTTTCGAAAGTACCTTTCGGTCCTTTGACAGTTACTCGTTCCCGGCACAGATATTGTCCGGGCTGGCTTAATTCTTTGATAAAATGTGGTTTGCTTCCTTCTCCGAATAATTTTTCAAAATCTTCCTGCGAGATATGCAGATGTCTGGCAGAAGTTTCTATAGGTATTTTGATGCTCATTTATTACAATACTCCCTCAATATGTTACTTGTATATGTCTGTCCGACATTCTGTTGTCTGATGGGATACAGAGCAGTTATACTTACTTTTTAGTGTATCTCTTTAATTGGAAATATGCAATGTTTATCTTGTAAGAAGGACAATTTTTATTATAAAATAGTGTTAACTTACTTTTATCGGTTTACAAGGAGAAGTGTTCTGGGCTATAATAAGATACATTAGAATAACAGTTACTGTTCACACACCACTATCCCGAGACATACAAGCCAAAAATCCATTGCCGCAGGCAATTCGGAATGAATTTTGGCTAAGTTACTGTGAACGGAGTGAACAGTAACGAATAACAATTCTAAATGTGACAAAACAGAATGAAATAGTAATGTAATATCAGACTTATAGAATAATAACCAAGAAGGATTATTGAATGAGCAAAAAGAGATTTTCCGGGCTGCGTCTGATTCTTATGGTGCCTGTGGTGGTGCTTTTGGCCGGTGGACTGATCATCGGCGGAAGAGCTTTGCAGGAACCGGGGGGAAGTAAGGACTCTTAAGAGACAGGAGGTAGCGCAGACGGATGAAGGACATCAGGAGTATTATTTCGGCCTTCTTAATGAGAATGAACAGAGAGGCTACCGCGAGATCCTGGAGGGGATCAGAAGCTTTGAGGATAAATTTTATCTGTCTCTCTCAGGAGATAATGAGATAGACAGAGTGTATATGCAGTGCTGAAGGATCATCCGGAGCTGTTCTGGGTACATAACCGGGAGAAAGTTTATAAGACGACTTATTCGGGCAGAGATTACTGTCAGTTTTCTCCGGGATATACTTATACAGAGGAGCAGAGACAGGAGATCACGCAGGCTATGGAGAATGCGTATCAGGAGGTGTTATCGCAGATCCGGATGGTGCTGATGATTACACGAAGGTAATGACTGTTTATACTTATGTCATAGACAATACAGAATATGTGATCTCTGATGATGACCAGAGTATAGCAGGAGCTTTCTGGAAGAAACAGGCGGTATGTGCGGGCTATGCGGGAGCAGTGCAGTATCTGCTGGAGCGTCTGGATATCCCCCTGTATTTATGTGGAGGGTGATGCTGCAAACAGTACCCAGGGACATGCCTGGAATATTGTAGAGCTGAACGGACAGTATTATTATGTGGATGCCACCAATGGGGGACCAGCCGGACTTCTGGAGGGTGATGCCACGCTGCTGGCAGAGCATAAGACAACAATCTATGATTATCTGTGTCCGTTCCCACAGGAGTACGAGGAGAATTATACGGCCTCTGATGAGTTTCCTGTTCCTGCGTGTACAGCGACTGACATGAATTTCTATGTGAGAAACGGCGCCTGTTTTGATACCTATGACTGGAGCAGTGTATATGACCTGTGCAGACTGCGCATTGACAGTGATGCTGCGGTGGTACGCTTTAAGTTTGGCAGCCAGGGGGCTTATGATGAGGCATATATGGATCTGATCGACAGTAATCATATCCAGGATATCGCAAAATATTATATGGAAGTCCATGGGCTGTCACAGATTTCCTACCATTACGGCGTGATCGACAATATGAAGACCTTATACTTCATGTTCTGACAGGTTTAGCTCAGATGTGTCAGTTTGATGATAAGGAACGCTATAAATATATAACTAAAAGGAGTGACTGAAAATTATGGTTAATATGACAGATATATTTGGAAATGCGCTGAGTATTGCCGGGAGTTTTATGGATTCAGATCTGGTGAACCGTTTTATGATGGTAATATTTGCAGTGATCCTTGTGTTTGGAGTGCTGAACTGTATTCTGGGATACAGGCTTCTGCGTTTCTGGATGATGCTGGGAGGTTTTCTGGTAGGCGGCGGTCTTGCGCTGGTGGTTGTACATACAATGGGAATACAGGAGAAATCAACAATGCTGATCGCAGCACTGGCGGCAGGAGTTGTGTTCGCAGTGATTGCATTTCTGATTTATAAGGCAGGTGTGTTTATCCTGGCAGCAGGTATCGGCTGGGCGGCCAGTATTTATTTCCTGCATCCTACCAGCTCCGCAGTATTTTTTGCATGTATTCTGATCGGCGTAGCTCTTGGTTCCATGGCGGTGAAATACTGCAGGGAAGTGCTGATCGTGGCTACAAGTTTGATCGGTGGTATTATGGCAGGGGTTTCCCTTGCACAGCTTGGAAATCTGGCAGATATTCCCTATGGACTGGGAATGAGTGTGGGATTTGCAGTTCTGGGTATGTTGATTCAGTTTGCTATCAACAAACCGGTTTCTGATGAAGAGGATGAAGAAACGGTTGATGAAGAAAGCACTGAGCAGATTTACAGGCGAAATCAGGACCTGAGACAAGACCAGAGTTTTAAGCAGTCTCAGGACAGAGACATGGAGGAATCAATATATGCCAGAGGACAGAAAGGACAGGCGAGAAAAAATGGCAAAAGAAGCTAAGACAAATGCAATGAGAATGCTGGACAGACAGAAAGTTAAATATGAGGCGTTCTCCTATGAATGTGATGAATTTATTGACGGGATCCACAGTGCGGATAAGATCGGTGCTCCCTATGACCAGTCTTTTAAGACTCTGGTAATGGAAGGAAAGAGCGGCGGTTATTTCGTTTTTGTAGTTCCGATTGAAAAGGAAGTTGACCGTAAGGCGGCTGCAAAGGCTGTCGGTGAGAAGACAGTGGACATGATCCATGTGAAGGATATCACAAAGATTACCGGATATGTGAGAGGCGGCTGCAGTCCGCTGGGAATGAAGAAACCTTATCCTGTTGTGTTTGATGCATCTGCAGGAGAATTTGAGGAGATTTATGTGAGTGGCGGTCGTATCGGACTGACACTGAAGGTTCCCCTTGCTGATCTGCTTAAGGTGACAGGCGGAAAGCTGGCGGATATTATCATGAAGACAGAATAAAATAACAGGGTACGGCTAAGCCGTACCCTGTATTTTATTCTTTAGTTATCGGAAGCGTCCTCTTCGTTGATCTCGAATACGTGACGTTTCTTAGCCATCTCATCACTTGCCAGATATTCATCGTAAGTAGTGATCTTGTCGATCATGGTTCCGTTTGGAAGGATTTCCATGATACGGTTGGCTGTTGTCTGTACGAACTGATGGTCATGTGAGGTGAAAAGGATAACACCCGGGAATTTGATCAGACCGTTGTTCAGTGCTGTGATGCTCTCCATATCGAGGTGGTTGGTTGGCTCATCCAGGATCAGGATATTTGCACCGGAGATCATCATCTTGGAAAGAAGACAGCGGACTTTCTCACCACCGGAAAGAACGCGTACACGTTTTGATGCCGTCTTCACCGGGGAAGAGCATACGTCCGAGGAATCCACGAACATAAGTAGCATCCTTTATCTCGGAATACTGTGTCAGCCAGTCTGTAATAGTAAGGTCATTATCGAACTCTGCAGTGTTGTCCTTAGGGAAATATGCCTGGGAAGTGGTAACACCCCATTTATAATTTCCTTCATCCGGTTCCATTTCACCAACTAAGATCTTGAACAGAGTAGTGATTGCCTGTTCGTTGGCACCGACGAAAGCTACCTTGTCATCATGTCCGAGTGTGAAAGAAATGTTATCCAGAACTTTTACACCGTCGATGGTCTTGGAAAGGTTCTCCACCATAAGGACTTCGTTACCGATCTCGCGGTTTGGACGGAAGTCGATGTATGGGTATTTACGGCTGGACGGACGCATATCGTCAAGCTGGATCTTTTCCAGGGCACGTTTACGGGAAGTCGCCTGTTTGGACTTGGAAGCGTTGGCACTGAATCGGGAAATAAATTCCTGAAGTTCTTTGATCTTTTCTTCTTTCTTCTTGTTGGCTTCCTTCATCTGTTTGATGAGGAGCTGGCTGGACTCAAACCAGAAGTCATAGTTTCCGGCATAGAGCTGAATCTTGCCGTAGTCGATGTCTGCTGTATGAGTACATACTTTATTTAAGAAGTAACGGTCATGGGATACAACGATGACAGTGTTGTCAAAGTTGATCAGGAATTCTTCGAGCCATTCAATAGCAGGCAGATCAAGGTGGTTGGTAGGCTCATCCAGAAGAAGAATGTCCGGATTACCAAACAGTGCCTGCGCCAGAAGAACTTTGACCTTCTGGCTTCCTGTAAGGTCAGCCATCTGGGAATAGTGGAGATCGGTTTCAATTCCAAGACCATTCAGAAGAGTAGCAGCATCAGATTCTGCTTCCCATCCGTTCATCTCTGCAAATTCGCCTTCCAGTTCACTGGCACGGATACCGTCTTCATCAGTGAAGTCCGCTTTTGCATAGATAGCATCTTTTTCTTTCATGATCTCATACAGTCTCTTGTTACCCATGATAACAGTATCCAGAACTGTATATGCATCATATTTGAAGTGATCCTGCTGCAGGAAAGAGAGACGCTGGCCGGGAGTGATAACAACGTCACCGTTGGTAGGCTCTAACTGTCCGGAAAGGATCTTAAGGAATGTGGACTTACCGGCACCGTTTGCACCGATGAGACCGTAGCAGTTGCCCTCAGTAAATTTGATATTTACATCTTCGAAGAGGGCCTTTTTACCTACGCGCAATGTAATATTGTTTGCTGAAATCATATCATACCTCTTTTTCGTGAAATTATTGTTTTGCAGTAACTGTCCGGCAGATTGTTTATGGAAAACGTATCTTCGCAGGAACAGTTACATTATTTCCTATTATATAAGTTACAACCGTTTATCATTGTACCGTAAATTGGGAAATTTGCAACTGTTTTTTTGCTTTTTTGGGTTCTTTTATTTACAAAAAAAAAGAAGCACTGTTATAATATAGAATAAATATAGCCTCTTGACGGACAGAAATATGAGGCATTGATATGACAGAAATAACGATTACTGTTTCCATTGTTTTATACAGAACAGCGATGTGGACAGTAAAGGATAATTAATTTTAGAGAGGTTGCAAAGACTATGTTTATTACAAGAGAGTGCGATTATGCAGTTCGAGTGGTACGTGCGCTTTGGGGAGAGAGCAGACTGAGCGTATCCGATATCTGTGAGAAAGAAGCGATCACCGCTCCTTTTGCCTATAAGATCCTGAAGAAACTTCAGAAGGCAGAGATCGTGAAGGGATACAGAGGCGTACATGGTGGTTATTCTCTGAACAGGGGACTGGATGAGCTGACTTTATATGAGGTTTATTCGGCGATTGATCCGGATATGTTTATCATCGAATGTCTGGATCCGAAATATAACTGTGTCAGAGACGGACAGGATGGATTGCCATGTCTGGTACATAGAGAATTGTTATCTGTACAGGATGAACTGATAAGTCTCCTTAAGAGAAAAACAATACAGCAGATCATGGAGGAGGCGTAGAGCCTCCTTTTTTTTACTGATATACTGAATAAACTGCAGAGCAGTTGTCCGGTGCAGAGCTGCGCAGCGAAGCGAAGCGGATGATTTTATCTGCCTGATTTGTCCGAAATTGGCATATCTGCATAATGTTAGTCATATACAACTCAAAAAAATGCACATATTTTGCTACTGAAATAACAGAAAATCCCTGCTTTGTACCTCAGAAGATACAAAATATGTCAAAACAAATTGGACACAGGCAGAAGATTATGTTATAATCTACAATGAAATTTTGAGGTATATTTTACTTATGCCTTGAAATAAATAATTAATTTTCATCAACCTTTAAGGAGGAAAAACAAACTATGGCAAGAAAGATGAAAACCATGGATGGTAACCATGCAGCTGCTCATGCTTCATATGCATACTCAGATGTAGCCGCTATTTACCCGATCACTCCTTCATCTGTTATGGCGGAAGCAACAGATGAATGGGCAACCCAGGGAAGAAAGAACATTTTTCGGACAGGAAGTTCAGGTAACTGAAATGCAGTCTGAGGCTGGTGCAGCAGGTGCTGTACACGGATCTCTGGCAGCAGGTGCTTTAACAACAACATATACAGCATCTCAGGGTCTGTTACTTATGATCCCGAACCTTTACAAAATTGCCGGTGAGCAGTTACCTGCAGTATTCAACGTATCTGCACGTGCACTTGCTTCTCATGCACTTTCAATTTTTCGGAGATCATTCAGACGTTATGGCCTGTCGTCAGACCGGATGCGCAATGCTCTGCGAATCTTCTGTACAGGAAGTTATGGACTTAACACCTGTTGCTCACCTTTCAGCAATCAAAGGTAAAGTTCCGTTCATCAACTTCTTCGATGGATTCCGTACATCTCACGAGATTCAGAAGATTGAAACATGGGATTATGAAGATCTGAAGGATATGGCAGATATGGATGCAATCGCTGCATTCCGTAACCATGCCCTGAATCCGAATCACCCATGTCAGAGAGGTTCCGCTCAGAACCCGGATATCTTCTTCCAGGCAAGAGAAGCATGTAACCCATACTACGATGCTCTTCCGGCAGTAGTACAGGAATACATGGATAAAGTTAACGCTAAGATCGGTACAGATTACAAATTATTCAACTACTACGGAGCTGCTGATGCAGAACACGTAATCGTTGCTATGGGATCTGTAAACGATACAATCGAGGAGACAATCGACTACCTTGCAGCAGCAGGAAAGAAAGTCGGTGTTGTTAAAGTTCGTCTTTACAGACCATTCTGCGCACAGGCACTCATCGATGCAATTCCGGAATCTGTAAAACAGATCACAGTTCTTGACAGAACTAAAGAGCCGGGTGCACTTGGCGAGCCACTGTACCTTGACGTTGTAGCAGCATTAAAAGACAGCAAATTCGGCGGCGTAAAAGTATTCTCCGGACGTATGGTTTAGGTTCCAAAGATACTACACCTGCACAGATCGTAGCTGTTTATGAGAACACTGCTAAAGAAAAAATTCACAATCGGTATCGTTGATGATGTTACTAACCTTTCCCTTGAGACAGGTGCTCCGATCGTAACAACTCCTGAAGGAACAACAAACTGTAAATTCTGGGGTCTGGGAGCTGATGGTACTGTAGGTGCCAACAAGAACTCCATCAAGATCATCGGTGACAACACAGACATGTACGCACAGGCTTACTTTGATTATGACTCCAAGAAGTCCGGTGGTGTTACAATGTCCCACTTACGTTTCGGTAAGAAACCGATCAAATCCACATACCTGATCCACAAAGCAAACTTCGTAGCATGTCATAATCCATCCTACGTAAACAAATACAACATGGTTCAGGAACTTGTTGACGGTGGTACATTCCTCCTTAACTGTGCATGGGATATGGAAGGTCTTGAGAAACATTTACCAGGACAGGTAAAAGCTTTCATCGCTAACCACAATATCAAATTCTACACAATCGACGGTGTTAAGATCGGTATTGAAACTGGCATGGGACCAACACGTATCAACACAATCCTTCAGTCTGCATTCTTCAAACTGACAGGAATCATTCCAGAAGATCAGGCAATCGACCTTATGAAAGCTGCTGCCAAGGCAACATACGGACGTAAAGGTGATGATGTCGTACAGAAGAACTGGGCAGCTATCGACGCTGGTGCTAAACAGGTTGTAGAGATCCAGGTTCCGGAAAGCTGGAAGAACGCTGAGGACGAAGGTCTTCATATGACTCATGCAACAGAAGGACGTCAGGATGTTATCGATTTCGTTAACAATATCCAGGCTAAAGTTAATGCTCAGGAAGGTAACTCCTTACCTGTATCTGCATTCAAGGATTATGTAGACGGTACTACACCATCAGGTGCAGCTGCATATGAGAAACGTGGTATCGCAGTTAACGTTCCTGTATGGAATCCGGAAAACTGTATCCAGTGTAACAGATGTGCTTATGTCTGCCCGCACGCAGTTATCCGTCCTGTAGCTCTGACAGCTGAAGAAGCAGCTAATGCTCCTGAAGGCATGAAGACATTAGACCTTACAGGTATGAAAGAATATAAATTCACAATGTCCGTATCCGCACTTGACTGTACAGGATGTGGTTCTTGTGTAAACGTTTGCCCAGGTAAGAAGGGTGCGAAAGCACTTGCTATGGAAAACCTTGAAGCAAGCGCAGACGAGCAGAAATACTTTGACTACACAGTTAAACTGCCGGTTAAAGAAGATGTTATCGCTAAATTTAAAGAAGCAACTGTTAAAGGCAGCCAGTTCAAACAGCCTCTGCTTGAGTTCTCTGGAGCTTGTGCAGGATGTGGTGAAACACCATACGCTAAACTGATCACTCAGCTGTTCGGTGACAGAATGTACATCGCAAACGCAACAGGAATGTTCTTCTATCTGGGGTAACTGCCTCACCATCTACACCATACACAGTAAACGCTAAGGGACAGGGTCCTGCATGGTCCAACTCTCTGTTCGAAGATAACGCTGAGTTTGGTTATGGTATGCTTCTTGCTCAGAGAGCTATCCGCGATGGCTTAAAAGCAAAAGTTGAAGACGTTGTTGCTAACGGAACAAACGAAGACGTTAAGGCAGCTGGTCAGGAATGGCTGGATACATTTGCTGTAGGTGCTACAAACGGCGCTGCTACAGACAAACTTGTTGCTGCTCTTGAAGCTTGCGGATGTGACAAAGCAAAAGAAATCCTTGCTCAGAAAGATTTCCTGGCTAAGAAATCCCAGTGGATCTTCGGTGGTGACGGATGGGCTTACGATATCGGATTCGGTGGTGTTGACCATGTTCTCGCTAGTGGACGTGACATCAACGTTATGGTATTCGATACAGAGGTTTATTCTAACACAGGTGGACAGTCTTCCAAGTCTACACCTACAGGTGCTATCGCTCAGTTCGCTGCAGGCGGTAAAGAGACTAAGAAGAAAGATATGGCTTCCATCGCTATGAGCTATGGCTATGTATACGTTGCTCAGATTTCCATGGGTGCTGACTTCAACCAGACTGTAAAAGCTATTGCAGAGGCTGAGGCTTATCCGGGACCATCTCTGATCATCGCTTATGCTCCATGTATCAATCATGGTATTAAGAAGGTATGGCAAAAGCTCAGACAGAGGAAGAATTAGCAGTTAAGGTTGGATACTGGCATAACTTCAGATTCAATCCTGCAGCTGAAGGAAACAAGTTCTCTCTTGATTCCAAGGCTCCGAGCATGGAAGATTATCAGGCATTCCTTGACGGTGAGGTTCGTTACAACTCTCTGAAACGTCAGAATCCTGAGAAGGCTGCAAGACTGTTTGCTAAGAATGAGGCTGAGGCTAAGGCTAGATTTGAATATCTGCAGAAGCTGATCGCTCTTCATAGCGCTGAATAATCTTTTCGGTTTTGAACGACTGTAAACAAGTTTATAAATCATTAAAAATAAATAGATAGAGCTATTTATAGTGTCCAGACGATATATGTGGGCCGCGGTACTTTTTGTATCGCGGTCCTTTTTATGTATTGCTTAAAAAGGGGACGCCGGGGAATGGCAGAACATCTGAGGCTCAGTCTCGGAACCATGTAATTTCTAAGTATTTGAAAAACCGCTAAAAACATTCAGAAATTGCTCAAACTCGCTTCGCTCAAACAGTGAGCAATTTCTGAATAACGCGGCTTTCCAAATACTAAGAAATTACATGAACCCTCGAGATTCGCCTCAGATGTTCTGTCATTCCCGGCTGGTTGTTGGCTGATTTTAAATACTTTTCGTCGTTCTTAAACAATGAAATAATGTTGGCTATAAATTTGACAAGTATTGGATATTTGTCTATAATCAGTGAGAACTTTATAACTCGGTTTAGAATGATAGAATATAAAGGAGCGGTTATGAGGAAATTTGTGAGCAGGGATAGTAAGAAGGATTTCTACTTATTATATACGCTTGTATTTGGGGTTATTTCTTTTTTTATCTATTATCAGTTTGCGGGTAATGGGGAAGTCTTTTGGTGTGGAGTCATGATGGGATTCCGCAGCATTTGAATTCTCTGGCGTATTATGGGCGGTATCTGAGGGAGGTTCTGCATACGATTTTTGTAGAGCATAAGCTGGAATTGCCTATGTGGGATATGAATATCGGGTATGGTTCAGATATTCTTACAACTTTGCATTATTATGTGATCGGGGATCCGCTGACTTTGTTGTCTGTGTTTGTGCCGGCGGATAAGACGGAGGTTTTGTATGAGGTTCTGATTTTTCTGAGGATCTATCTGGCAGGGATTTCTTTTAGTGTTTTTTGTTTTTATCATAAGAATCCGAAGCAGGCGACGTTTATGGGAACGTTGATCTATATTTTTGCGGGATGGACGATTTATGCGGCTATGAAGCATCCGTATTTTTCCAATCCTATGATTTATCTGCCACTGGTTCTGATGGGGATTGATAAGATTTATAAGAGGGAGAAGCCATGGCTGTTTATCTGGGCGACTGCGGTTTCGGCTATGTCGAATTTCTATTTCTTTTATATGATCTGTATTTTTATGTTTATTTATGCGGCTTTCCGGTATTTTGGGATTTTCAGTGAGAGAAGTGTGAAGGATGTTCTGAGATGGCTGGTGAAGTTTTATCGGCTATTATGTGGTGGCTTTGATGATCGCGGCGGT
>ENA-OQAR01000372-OQAR01000372.1-human-gut-metagenome-genome-assembly--contig:-NODE-372-length-13488-cov-2.821645_pt1 | contig 13488 bp, 21 predicted proteins | sample MGYA00242738_ERZ504533 | MGnify/ENA primary metagenome ERZ504533 (study PRJEB26092, sample SAMD00036276) | human gut metagenome | host: Homo sapiens | study: EMG produced TPA metagenomics assembly of... | reverse complement strand
GGTTTTTCAGGATTCCAGGGCTTTTCCAGGAGAAAAGGGAAGGAACGAACGAATGGTAATCAAAAACGTATCACTGGATATTGTCTGCGGAATCACAAGCAAGATCCCGGACACAGGAAGGCCGGAGGGTAGGCTTTTGCGGGAAAATCAATGTAGGGAAATCCTCCCTGATCAATGGTCTGATGAACCGCAAGGCCCTGGCAAGAACCAGTGCACAGCCTGGAAAACACAGACCATCAATTTTATAATATCAATGAAGCAATGTATCTCGTAGACCTGCCAGGCTACGGCTATGCCAAGTTTCCGCGGCAGAGAAGGAAAAATGGGGAAAAATGATCGAGGGCTATCTTCACAATTCCAAAGAGCTCCGTGCAGTTTTTCTTCTGGTGGATATCCGCCACAAACCTTCTGCCAATGACAAGCAGATGTATGACTGGATCTGCCACAATGGATATGAGCCGGTGATCATCGCAACCAAACTTGATAAACTGAAACGCAGCCAGGTGGCAAAAAGCCTCAAGGAGATCCGTATTGGACTGGGCCTTCCGAAAGAAGGAAAAATCCTTCCTTTTTCTGCAGAAACCAAGCAGGGAAGAGACGAGATATGGGCACTGATCGACGAGTTGACCGGACTTGCTGAACCGGCAGCTACAGAGGATTAAGGAGAACAAAAAGATGGGAATTATCAAGGCGCTCAAGCTGGGATTTGACTATCAGAGATATGATGACGATGGCAATGTAGTAGACATGCAGCGTGCAGTCAATGATGTAAACCTGGACATTGAAGCAGGAGAATTTGTGGCAGTTCTGGGACATAATGGCTCTGGAAAATCCACACTGGCAAAGCATATGAATGCGCTTCTGATCCCAACAGAGGGAACCATGCTGGTGGACGGGATTGATACTGCCAGAGAGACCAAACTCTGGAAAGTACGCCAGAAGGCTGGAATGGTATTTCAGAATCCGGACAACCAGATCATAGGAACTGTTGTGGAAGAAGATGTGGGGTTTGGCCCGGAAAATATGGGAATCCCTACGGATGATATCTGGAAACGGGTGAATGACAGCCTGGAAAAAGTTGGCATGACAGCTTATCGCTATCAGTCACCAAACAAACTTTCCGGAGGCCAGAAACAGCGTGTAGCCATTGCCGGTGTGATGGCCATGCGTCCGCGATGTATCATTCTGGATGAGCCAACCGCCATGCTGGACCCCAACGGACGGAAAGAAGTTCTGGAGGCTGTGAGGGAACTGAACCGTAAGGAAAAAGTAACCGTTATCCTGATCACGCATTACATGGAGGAAGTGATCCATGCAGACCGTGTCTATGTCATGGACAGTGGAAATGTTGTGATGCAGGGAAATCCAAAAGAGATCTTTTCCCAGGTGGATACCCTCAAAAAAATACGGCCTGGATGTACCGCAGGTAACACTTCTTGCATATGAACTGAAGAAATCCGGTGTGGATGTTCCGGATGGAATACTGACTACAGAGGAGCTGGTGAGCGCATTATGTCAATCGAATTAAAAAATGTAACCTATACCTACAGCCCCGGGACAGCCTATGAGAGCCATGCGCTGAAAGATGTCAGCCTGGTGATCCCGGACGGCCAGTTTTATCGGGATCATCGGACACACAGGAAGCGGAAAATCCACGCTGATCCAGCATCTGAATGCACTGGTACAGCCTACATCCGGACAGGTTCTGTATAACGGAGAAGATGTGTGGGCGGAAAAATACGACCGGAAGCAGCTACGCAGCGAAGTTGGCCTGGTGTTCCAGTATCCGGAGCATCAGCTTTTTGAGAATGATGTGATTTCCGATGTGTGTTTTGGACCTATGAATCAGGGACTTTCCAGAGAGGAAGCGGAGAAGGAAGCGAAGCAGGCACTGACACATGTTGGAGTAAAAGAATCCAATTTCAAAAAATCTCCTTTTGAACTTTCCGGAGGCCAGAAGAAACGAGTGGCCATTGCAGGCGTGCTCGCCATGAATCCGAAGATCCTGATCCTGGATGAGCCTACAGCAGGTCTTGACCCGAAGCAGGGATGATATCCTGGATCAGATCGCGGAACTTCATAAAGTGAGAGGAATCACCATTGTTCTGGTGTCCCACAGCATGGAAGACATTGCGAAATATGTGGAACGGCTTATTGTTATGAACCACGGAGAAGCGGTATTTGATGATACTCCCAAGAAAGTTTTTTCCCATTATAAAGAACTGGAAACCATGGGACTTGCAGCACCGCAGATCACTTATATCATGCATGCTTTGAAGGGGCATGGACTGAATGTGGATGCAGATGCCACAACAGTGGAAGAGGCCAGAGACAGCATTCTTGCTGCGTTGAAAGCTTCAGATTCTCCGCTGTTGAAAGAAGGAGGAGCGGAAAAATGATCAGAGATATTACCATTGGCCAGTATTATCCGGCAAAATCCGTTCTTCACAGACTGGATCCCCGGACCAAATTCCTGGGAACTCTGGGATTTCTGATTTCCGTGTTCCTGTTCCATACGTTTCTTGGATATGCGGTGGCAACGGTATTTCTGGTGGCCATGATCGCAATTTCAAAAGTTCCTGTGAAATTCATGTTCAAAGGTCTGAAGGCCATTGTGATGATCCTTCTGATCACCGTTGTGTTCAATATTATCCTGACGCCAGGTGAAGTACTGTGGCGTTTTGGAATCATCAAGGTTACGAAGGAAGGTCTTGTTCTTGCTGGAAGAATGGCGATCCGTCTTGTTTACCTTGTGATCGGCTCATCCATTATGACACTGACTACCACACCGAATCATCTGACAGACGGTCTTGAGAGACTTCTCCGCCCGCTGAATAAGATCCATGTGCCGGTTCATGAGATTGCAATGATGATGTCCATTGCCCTTCGGTTTATTCCGATCCTTCTGGAGGAGACTGATAAGATCATGAAGGCACAGATCGCCAGAGGTGCGGATTTTGAAAACGGAAACCTGATCCAGAAGGCAAAAAACATGGTACCACTTCTTGTACCGCTGTTTTATTTCTGCGTTCCGCCGTGCCAATGACCTTGCCATGGCTATGGAAAGCCAGATGTTACCACGGCGGTGATCACAGAACGCAGATGAAACCGCTGCATTATGAAAAGAGAGATTACATTGCATTTGTGATCCTTGTGGCATATCTTGCAGTTGGAGTGGCGTTCCGTGTAGTGGGACTGTAACCGAGCCAGGCGGATTCCTGTGAGACTGTGAGTATTCAGCTATGGATAAGCAGTGTCAGAAGATGCCTGCATCAGGAGGTATATTATTTTATGAAACGAGTAGGACTTGTAGTGGCTTACGATGGAACGCATTATTCCGGCTGGCAGACACAGCCAAACGGAACGACCATTCAGGGTGTCTTAAACGATACCTTAAGTGAGCTGCTTGGAGAAAAGATTGAGACCATCGGTGCCAGCCGTACAGATGCAGGGGTACATGCTCTTGGAAATGTGGCGGTTTTTGATACCGAGTCCAGGATCCCGGGGAAAAATTTTTCCTATGCACTGAACCAGAGACTTCCGGAAGATATCCGTATCCAGCTTTCTGAAGAGGTGGAACCGGATTTTCATCCCCGTTACTGTGACAGTGAAAAAACATATGAGTACCGTATCCTGAACCGGAAATTCCCGGTTCCCACAGAAAGACTGTATTCGTATTTCTATCATTACAAGCTGGATGTGGATAAGATGAAGGAGGCAACCTCCTATCTGATCGGGCGCATGATTTTGCCAGTTTCTGTGGTTCCGGTGCCCAGGTGAAGACAACTATCCGAACGATTACTTCCATGGACGTGTGGAGAGACGGGGATATGGTGACCATCCGTGTTTCCGGAACCGGATTCCTTTACAATATGGTGCGTATCATTTCCGGAACCTGATCGAGATTGGAAACGGACAGTATCCTCCGGAACGGATGGATAAGATCCTCAAAGCCTGTGACCGGGCTGCGGCAGGTCCAACAGCTCCGGCTCAGGGACTGACCCTGATGGGAATCGAGTTTTTCTGAAAAAGGTACGAAAAAGAGGCACTGAAATGAAAAATACGCAGGATCTGCTGCATGGAAATATTAAGAGTGAACTGATCGCACTGACCATTCCTCTGGTACTGGGAAATATCCTGCAGCAGTTTTACAACACCATAGATTCTTTTATTGTGGGAAGATATGTGGGAACAGAAGCCTTTGCAGGCATTGGCGTTGCAGGCAGTATCATGAACCTGTTTATCTTTATCCTCAATGGTGGATGTAATGGAATGTCCATTATTTTTTGCAGAACTCTACGGGCAGAAAAAATTTATGAAAAACTTCGAAAAGAAAGCTTCCTTTCGCTGAGCGCGGGAGGGGGCTTTACCATTGTTTTGAGTATTGTAAGCCTTCTGGTTCTGTATCCGGTGCTGGGCCTGATCCAGACACCGCCGGAGGTAGAGCCTTATGTTGTGGCTTATCTTCAGATCATTTTTATCGGACTTCCTGCCACCTTCCTTTATAACTGGTGCTCTGCAGTGCTCCGGGCTGCCGGAGATACGGAAACGCCGCTGTGGACTCTTTTTATTGCCATGTGCATGAATCTGGCACTGGATGTTGCTTTTGTACCGGGACTGCATATGGGAACTGCCGGAACCGCTCTGGCAACTGTGATCGCCCAGCTTTTTTCCGCAGGCGTATGTCTGTGGATCATGAGGAAAAAACATCCCATTTTCTTCTTCAGCCGGAAAGATATGGGGATGGATCTGCCGCTTCTGAAGAGAACAGCCAATTTCGGTGCTGTGTCGGCACTTCACCAGTCCAGCATTTACATTGGAAAGATGCTGGTCCAGGGAGCGGTAAACTCCGGCGGAACAGAGATCATTTCCGCATATACGGCGACCACCAGGATCGAAGGATTTTCCAATTCCTTCGGAGACAGCGGTTCCACAGCCATCTCTGTATTTGTGGCCCAGAACCGTGGCGCAGGAGATAAAAAGAGAGCGCTGAAAGGATTTCATCAGGGGCTTGGGCTGATGATCGTATTTGTCATCATTTTGTCGGCACTGCAGGCAGCTCTGACAAGAGGAGCAGTACAGCTTCTTATGGGAAATCCGTCAGAAACTGTAATGAAAAATGCAGTTCTGTATATGAATGTGGTATCTGTCTTTTACATCCTGAATTTCATCGGAAACGCAGGGGTGGGATTCTTCCGTGGAATCGGAAAGATTTCCGTTCCGGTGATCGGAAGCACACTGCATATTTCCATCCGTGTGGTTCTGTCCTATCTTCTGATCGGCAGGGATGGGGCTTGAGGCTGTCGCCTTTGCCACAGGGATCGGCTGGATCAGCGTTGTGCTGTATCAGATTCGTAGTTTACCGGAAGGAGAGAAAAAACAGGAATTTTTGTTGAAAATTACAAGAAAAAACAGTTGACAGCCAAGGTACCTTATAATATAATAACTCAATGTGACGTAGTGCGAAGATGCTAGAGCCAATAGCCCCGGCGACGGCATTTTATCAGCGGTTTCGGACATTTCCGCGATTTATTTTGCACCCGCGTTTCCATTTACTTTTTTCGCGGAAGTACCGCGGTTTGAGAAACATTATCGTTGATAAATAACAGGAGGTAGGACCATGCAGACTTATATGGCTAATCCGGATAAAATCGAAAGAAAATGGTATGTAGTTGACGCAGAGGGTTGCACTCTGGGACGTCTGGCATCCGGTGTTGCAAGTGTTTTAAGAGGAAAGAACAAACCTCAGTTTACACCGCACGTTGACACAGGAGATTATGTAATCGTTGTAAACGCTGATAAGATCAAAGTTACAGGCAAGAAGCTTGAGCAGAAGATTTATTATAACCACTCCGACTATGTTGGTGGAATGAAAGAAACCACATTAAAAGAAATGTTAGCAAAGAAACCTGAGAAGGTTATCGAGCTCGCAGTTAAGGGAATGCTTCCGAAAGGACCTCTTGGAAGAGCTATGAACAAGAAACTTTTCGTATACGCAGGACCAGAGCACAAACATGAGGCTCAGAAGCCTGAAGTTTTAACATTTTAATAGGAGGTAGAAAACATTGGCTAGCGCAAAATTCTACGGAACAGGAAGAAGAAAGAAATCAATCGCAAGAGTTTACCTGGTACCTGGAACAGGTAAAATCACTATCAATAAAAGAGACATCGATGAGTACTTCGGACTTGAGACTCTGAAAGTTATCGTTCGTCAGCCACTGGCTTTAACAGAGACAGAGGGTAAATTCGACGTGATCGTTAACGTTCGCGGCGGTGGATACACAGGACAGGCTGGAGCAATCCGTCATGGCCTTTCCAGAGCCCTTCTCGAGGCAGACAACGACTACAGACCAGCTCTTAAAGCTGCTGGATTCCTTACACGTGATCCACGTATGAAAGAGCGTAAGAAATACGGTCTCAAAGCTGCTCGTAGACTCCGCAGTTCTCCAAACGATAATCAGACCGACATATCGAATATCAGAACATCAGACCCTGGGAACCTATGGTTCCTGGGGCTTTTTATGTAAGAAAAGGACATTATCCTTTCTTTTGACATTTCCCCCATTTTTTGATACTATATTATCATACGGACTTCCCATAGGCGCGATCCTGTGGGAGTTTTTTTTTACACAGGAATTTAAGGAGGGTTTTATGGATGAGTGAAGTGAAAAAATCCGTCACAGCCATCATCAGCGGGGACGTTTTTTCCGGGAAGATCGGTTATGTGCTGGCTGTTGCCGGATCTGCGGTAGGTTTGGGAAATATCTGGCGTTTTCCTTACCTGGCGGCGAAGTACGGCGGAGGAATGTTCCTGCTGGTTTATATCCTGCTGACCGTGTCATTTGGATATGTGCTGATCATGTCGGAGACAGCGCTGGGAAGAATGACGCGTAAGAGTCCGGTCGGAGCATTTGAACATTTTTGGAAAGAGCGCACCGTTTAAGATCGGTGGATGCTGAACGCCGTGATCCCGATGCTGATCGTGCCGTATTACAGCACCATCGGTGGATGGGTTATCAAGTATCTGGTGGAGTATTTAAGAGGAAATGTGCAGAAGGTTTCCGAAGATGGTTATTTTGGAAGTTTTATTGCGGATTCCTGGCAGGTGGAAGCCTGGTTTCTGGTGTTTGCAGTGCTGGTATTTGCCATCATCCTTGGCGGCGTAAAAAATGGCGTAGAACTTATGTCAAAGATCATGATGCCGGTTCTGGTAGTTCTGGCTGTGATTGTTGCCATTTATTCAATGACACGGCCAGGAGCTATGGAAGGAGTAAAATATTTCCTGATTCCGAACTTTAAGAATTTTTCCTGGATGACAGTTGTGACAGCCATGGGTCAGATGTTTTATTCGCTTTCTATTGCAATGGGTATCTTATATACCTATGGTTCCTATATGCATAAGAAACTGGATATGGAACAGTCTACCACACAGGTGGAAATCTTTGACACAGGGATTGCCATCCTTGCAGGACTTATGATCATTCCGGCTGTGTTTGCTTTTTCCGGCGGAAATCCGGAGACTCTGCAGGCGGGGCCATCGCTGATGTTTATCACACTGCCGAAGGTTTTTGCAACCATGGGAGTAGGAACGGCGCAGGAATCCTCTTTTTCGTGCTGGTCCTTCTTGCGGCACTTACCAGTGCGGTTTCTCTGATGGAGACAAGTGTATCTACCTTTATGGATGAGCTTCACTGGGGCCGGGCGAAATGCTGTATCCTGATGGCTGTGATCATGCTTGTGATCGGTACTGCATCTTCCATGGGATATGGAGTGCTGGATTTCCTGAAGATTTTCGGAATGAATTTCCTGGATTTCTTTGACTTTATGACAAACTCCGTGATGATGCCGCTGGCAGCACTTGCCACCTGTTTCCTGGTAACACGTGTTGTGGGATATGACAGGATTGCAGCGGAGATCGAGCAGTCTTCGAAATTCCGCAGAAAAGGGCTGTACAAGTTTTATTAAGTATCTGGCACCTGTCTGCCTGATCATTGTACTGTTAAGTTCCATTGCAAAACGTGCTTGGAATCATCAGTATGTAAAAAATAAGTTATAAAAAAGATCAGGTGAGAATGAATGTTGAATGAAATCATTCTCATCTGATCTTTTTTTATGCCATAGATAGTTACGCTGTAGGCAAGGAAAGCTGGTTTCAGTGCTCCCATATATTGATTTAACGTGCTATATCAGTCGTTAACCTTCCAGTTAGCCAGCAGTTTCAGCTCGATCCTTGTTCCATCCGGAAGAGAAAACCAGTGGTCATTGATCGGCTTTACCGGATAAGCTTTGATCTTTTCCATTGTTTTTTCCACAGAATCAACGGCAATGGAAATGTGGTCATATCCGTTCTCTGCATCTGTGTTGATGGCAGAAACTTCACAGAGCTGGATACCTTCCCGGAACCAGCATTTGCGCTCTGGTTTTTTCCCCGATCTCCCGCCACATATGCATGTCAAAAACATCTTCAAAAAATTTCTGTGCATCTTCATAAGAAGAAGTACGGATCGCTGCATGATCGATCTTTGCCATAAAAAATCGTTCCTCCTTTGTATATGATGTATATGAGATTTTTTATCTGTCATAAGAATAAGCGATTTTGTGATAACTGGCAAGGAAAAAAGATTATTATACAGGGGGAGTTTTCTGGTCAGTGAGGGATTTTCATGAGAAAAGGTACAGACAGACCAGAGAACACAGAGGATGCGGAGATTTGGCTTTACAGCAGAGAAGAATATCAAGTATAATACTATAGCATCGAAAAATCCGCTCCATCAAAAAGGAATCCTGCAAACAGGGATCCCATCGGGATGGCAGCATAAAGGAAAACAAATATAATACAAAAATCACAACAATAAAGGAATATAACAAATGAGTATTTTAAATGTAGAACACCTGACTCACGGATTTGGAGACAGAGCGATTTTTGAAGACGTGTCTTTCCGTCTTCTGAAGGGAGAACACATTGGACTTGTAGGCGCCAACGGCGAAGGAAAGTCCACATTTATGAGCATCGTAACCGGAAAGCTGATGCCAGATGAAGGAAAAGTAGAATGGGCAAAAAATGTCCACGCAGGCTATCTGGATCAGCATGCAGTGCTGGAAAAAGGCATGACCATTGGCCAGGTGCTGAAATCTGCTTTTTGATCCCCTTCTGAAAAAAAGAAGAGCGCATGAACGAGATCTGCGACAAACTGGGAACTGCAGATCCTGACGAGATGGATGCACTGATGGAAGAACTCGGAACCATCCAGGACGAACTGACACTTCATGATTTTTACGCCATTGATGCAAAAGTAGAGGAAGTTGCCCGGGCACTGGGACTTCTGGATCTGGGACTGGACCGTGATGTTACAGACTTAAGCGGAGGCCAGAGAACTAAGGTACTCCTTGCCAAACTGCTTCTTGAGAAGCCGGACATCCTGCTTCTGGATGAGCCAACCAACTATCTGGATGAGGAACACATTGCATGGCTGAAAAGATATCTTCTGGATTATGAAAACGCCTTTATCCTCATTTCACACGATATTCCGTTCCTGAATTCTGTAGTTAATATCATCTATCACATGGAAAATCAGGAACTGAACCGTTACGTAGGAGACTACGACCATTTCCAGGAAGTCTATGTGGTTAAGAAGGCACAGCTGGAGGCTGCCTACCGAAAACAGCAGCAGGAGATCAGTGAGCTGAAAGACTTCGTAGCAAGAAACAAGGCACGTGTTTCTACAAGAAATATGGCCATGTCCCGCCAGAAGAAACTGGACAAGATGGATGTGATCGAGCTGGCAGCAGAGAAGCCGAAGCCGGAGTTTAACTTCCGCTATGGACGCACACCGGGCAAGATGCTTTTTGAAACACATGATCTGGTCATCGGATATGATGAACCACTTTCCAAACCGCTGAATTTTACCATGGAGCGTGGACAGAAGATTGCCCTGGTAGGAACCAATGGTATCGGTAAAACGACACTGTTACGAAGCCTTCTTGGCCTGAACAAACCGATCTCCGGAAGTGTGGAGCAGGGAGAAAATCTCGAAATTGGATATTTTGAGCAGGAAGTAAAAGGCGAGAACAAGACCACCTGTATCGAAGAACTGTGGCAGGAATTCCCGTCATTTTCCCAGTATGAGGTACGTTCCGCACTGGCAAAATGCGGCCTTACAACCAAACACATCGAAAGCCAGGTCCGTGTCTTAAGCGGTGGTGAGCAGGCAAAGGTCCGTCTCTGCAAACTGGTGAACCGTGATACCAATATCCTGCTTCTGGATGAGCCCACCAACCATCTGGATGTGGATGCAAAAGACGAGCTGAAAAAAGCTCTCCGGGAATACCGCGGAAGTATCCTTCTCATCTGCCATGAGCCGGAATTTTATCAGGATGTGGTAAATGAAGTATGGGATATGAGCAAGTGGACGACAAAGATTTTCTGATGATGTAATTACGATAGAAAAGAAAGGGGTATTTCATGGGTGAAAAACCTCAGAAGATACAAGAACAGAAACAAATAAGCCTGGGTGTGCTGGCTCACGTAGATGCAGGAAAGACAACTTTATCGGAAGGCCTGCTTTTAAATGCGGAAGGATCCGGAAGATCGGACGTGTGGATCATAAAGACGCATATCTGGATACGTATGAACTGGAACGGGAACGAGGCATTACCATTTTTTTTCCAAGCAGGCAGTTTTTTTCTATGGGAGCGTTTTAATGTGACGCTTCTGGATACTCCAGGGCATGTGGATTTTTCTGCGGAAATGGAGCGCACACTGCAGGTGTTTGGATTATGCGATTCTGGTGATCAACGGAGCGGATGGTGTGCAGGGCCATACCCAGACACTGTGGAGACTTCTTGAACAGTATAAGATCCCCACATTTCTTTTTGTGAACAAAATGGATCAGGACGGAACAGACAGAGAGGGGCTTCTTCAGGAGCTGAAGAAGAAATTAAGTGGAAACTGTGTGGATTTTGGTGGAGAACTGGAGTGCCACGGTGCAGAAGAATCCGGGAAAGCCATGCAGCAGGTGGATAACTTCGGGAAAACTTCCGGTGAGCCTGAAAATGAATCCGGAGTGGAAAAGCAGATGGATCATGATGGACGTTTTGCAGACAGCAAAAAAAGCGACTATATCAACGGAACCGATGATTTTCTGGAAAATATCGCCGTATGTGATGAAAATCTTCTGGAAAACTTTCTTGAAACAGGGATTATCAAAAAGAAAGCTGTGGTAAAGCTGATCCTGGAGCGGAAGCTTTTCCCCTGTTTCTTTGGCTCAGCTCTGAAAATGGAAGGCGTAGATGCATTCATTCACGGTATGGAAACCTATATGGCAGCGCCTGTTTGCCCATCTGAATTCGGTGCAAAAAATTTTCAAGATCGCCAGGGATGATCAGGGTAACCGCTTGACTTACATGAAGATCACAGGCGGCAGCCTGAAAGTAAAAGAAACGCTTACCAATGCAGGGAGAAAAGGAATTCCGGAAGAAGAGATCTGGGAGGAAAAAGTGGATCAGATCCGCATTTTATTCCGGTGCGAAGTTTGAGATGCTCAAAGAAGCGGAGGCAGGAACCGTCTGTGCGGTAACAGGCCTTACCGAAACCTATCCGGGAGAGGGCCTGGGTGTTGAGCGGGAGTCTGTCATGCCGGTTCTGGAGCCGGTGCTGAATTATCAGATCATCCTTCCGGAGGGCTGCGATGCCCACAAGATGCTGAAAAGCCTGAAAGAGCTGGAAGAGGAAGAACCGCAGCTTCACATTATGTGGGATGAGCAGTTGGGGGAAATCCATGCCATGCTGATGGGGGAGGTGCAGATTGAGATTCTGAAACATCTCATCTGGGAACGCTTCCATGTGGCTGTGGAGTTCGGAACCGGAAATATTGTATATAAGGAAACCATTGCCGCACCGGTGGAAGGCGTAGGACATTTTTGAACCATTGCGTCATTATGCGGAAGTGCATCTTCTTCTGGAACCGGGGGGAGAGAGGAAGCGGATTGCAGTTTTTTACAGCGGCAAGTGAAGACCAGCTGGATCGGAACTGGCAGCGCCTGATCCTCACCCATCTGGAAGAAAAAGAGCATCTTGGTGTACTTACAGGATCACCGATCACCGATATGCAGATCACTCTTCTTACCGGACGGGCACATCAGAAACACACGGAAGGCGGAGACTTCCGTCAGGCAACTTACCGTGCAGTGCGTCAGGGCCTCAAAAAAGCGAAAACCATTCTTCTGGAACCATACTACAGCTTCCGTCTGGAACTTCCGGCCGAAAATGTAGGCCGTGCCATGACCGATATCCAGCGGATGCAGGGAAACTTCCAGGGACCGGAGACAGAGGGAGAACTGGGCTGTGATCACAGGCAGTGCACCGGTTGCAAAAATGCGGGATTATCAGAGCCAGGTAATTTCCTACACAAGAGGAAAAGGCCATCTCACCTGTACGCTGAAAGGCTATGAACCATGCCAGGATCAGGAGCAGATCGTCCAGGAGATCGGCTATGATTCCGAGAGAGATCTTGAGAATCCTACGGGATCTGTATTCTGTGCTCACGGAGCAGGTTTTGTGGTTCCGTGGTATGAGGTAGAGGAATATATGCATCTGGACGGTGCAGAGATCCAGGACTGGGACGATGCGTATGATGATTCCGGTGACAGCAGTACGGGAACTGCGGAAGCTTCCGGAAGAGGATATTCCGGGCAGGGAAAGATACGTACAGTACCAGTTATGGGACAGGAAACAACTCCTGTGGGAAATATACTTCGATGTATGGAAGCTACGAAGAGGAGAAAGAGCTGAAGGCAATCTTTGAGAAAACCTTCGGCCCTGTGAAATCGAAGAAATATAACAGCAACAGCAGAAGCTTCGGAAATCTGGAAAGCGGCAGCAGTTTTTTCGGAAACAGTGGAAAACGGTCTCAGACCTCAGAACTTCCGGGGAAAACCAGTCAGGGTGCCTGGAGAAACAGCAATCCTGCCATCCACAGAGACGACTATCTTCTGGTAGATGGATGCAACATTATTTTTGCATGGGAAGATTTAAGAGATCTTGCCCAGGCTGATTTTCATGCGGCCCAGACCCGTTTAATGGACATATTAAGTGATTATCAGGGCATCAAAGGCTGTATCCTGATCCTGGTATTTGACGCTTACCGTGTGGAAGGCCATCCGGAGGAAACCTTCCAGTACCATAACATCCATGTGGTTTATACCAGAGAAGCAGAGACCGCAGACCAGTATATTGAGCGTACTGTCCATAAAATCGGACGGAAACATAATGTGACAGTTGCCACATCCGATGGCCTGGAACAGATCATCATCATGGGCCAGGGAGCTGCCAGAATCTCAGCCCGCGGTTTTAAAGAGGAGATTGCCTCCGCAAAGCAGCAGATGAGGGAAGAATGGCAGGAACGCCGAGACAGTAGCAAAACATATCTCTTTGACAGCATGACCCCGGAATTAAAGTCTCATATGGAAGATATCCGTCTGGGAAGAAAG
>ENA-OQAR01000371-OQAR01000371.1-human-gut-metagenome-genome-assembly--contig:-NODE-371-length-13502-cov-2.315664_pt1 | contig 13502 bp, 19 predicted proteins | sample MGYA00242738_ERZ504533 | MGnify/ENA primary metagenome ERZ504533 (study PRJEB26092, sample SAMD00036276) | human gut metagenome | host: Homo sapiens | study: EMG produced TPA metagenomics assembly of... | reverse complement strand
TCCGAAGGCTGAGGTAAGTTACTCCTCAACGAAAAAGGCGAAAAGTCGGAGAATCCCTATACTCCGGAAGCCTATGAACATGTGCTAAACGACTGGAATTTAAAAACATTGCTGAACCGTTTTGATCCGGGTTACGGCAGCAGATTCCTCCATGGAACTGGAATTTTTACCTGTAATGATCTTTCCGGGGTGGAGGCCCTGTTTGAAAAGCAGCGAGGAAGAGCAGGTGGGTATTTCCGTTCTTGCAGACCCGGATCAGGTGTATGCCGTAGGACTGGTCCTGGATGAAAAAGAAATCTATCAGATTCCGGTGGGGAGGACTTCTTACCGGGGATTACCTTTGTGGAAAGCTGAAAGCCCTGGCGGATAGTACAGTGCTCTGTGCCATGGACATCAAGGCAGTTCTCAAACATGTCCCGCTGGAAGAACCGGAAAAAGTTTTTGACACAGGGTTGCGGCGTACCTTCTGAATCCGCTGAAATCTTCCTATACCTATGACGATATTGCCAGAGAATATCTGGATGGCATGATGCTCCCGGCAAAAGAAGATCTTCTTGGAAAACTTCCCTGAAAAAAGCCTGGGAAGAAGAAATGGAATGCCTTGGAAATTATGCCTGTTATCAGGCCTTTGTTCCATGTATGGCCCGTGGCGTTCTTCTTGAAAAACTGGACGAAACAGGCATGCGTAAGTTTACGATGAGATCGAGCTTCCTCTTGTCTTTACTCTGGATTCCATGGAAAAATGGGGAATTTCCGTTAAAGGTGAAGAACTTAAAAGTTATGGCGAAAAGCTGAAAGTCCGCATCCAGGAGCTGGAAAAAACCATCTGGCAGGAAGCAGGGGAGGAATTTAACATCAATTCCCCGAAACAGCTGGGTGTGATTCTTTTTGAAAAACTGGGACTTCCCGGTGGAAAGAAAACCAAGACGGGTTACTCCACCGCAGCGGATATCCTGGATAAACTGGCAGCGGATCATGCTATTGTAAAAGATATTCTGGAGTACCGTCAGCTGACCAAGCTGAAATCCACTTATGCAGATGGTCTTGGAAATGTGATTGGAAAAGACGGACGAATTCACTCCACTTTCAATCAGACAATCACGGCAACCGGACGTATCAGCAGCACGGACCCAAATCTTCAGAACATTCCGGTACGTATGGAACTGGGAAGGCTGATCCGCAAGGTTTTTGTGCCGGAGGAAGGATTTGTATTTCTGGATGCGGATTATTCTCAGATTGAACTTCGTGTACTGGCCCATATGTCCGGCGATGAAAAACTGATCCAGGCTTACCGTGAGGCAGAGGATATCCACCGCCTTACCGCATCCCAGGTGTTCCATGTACCGCTGGACGAGGTGACACCTCTTCAGAGACGAAATGCCAAGGCGGTAAACTTTGGAATTGTTTACGGCATCAGTTCCTTTGGATTGAGCCAGGATTTAAGTATTACCAGAAAAGAGGCAGCTGCCTACATCGAAAAATATTTTGAAACCTATCCGAAGATCAAGGGATTTCTGGATGGCCTGGTAAAAGAAGGCAGGGAACATGGTTATGTGACTACCATGTTTGGCAGACGAAGACCTGTGCCGGAACTGAAATCCAGCAATTTCATGCAGCGTTCTTTCGGAGAACGTGTGGCCATGAATTCCCCGATCCAGGGTACTGCGGCGGACATCATCAAGATCGCCATGAACCATGTTTATGAACGGATGAAAAAAGAAGGCCTGCACTCAAGACTGGTGCTTCAGGTACACGATGAGCTTTTGATCGAGACAAAGAAGGAAGAAATCGAGATCGTTTCCCGCATTCTGGAAGAAGAGATGAAGGGAGCCGCAGATCTTGCAGTGGAACTTGAAGTGGATATGCACCAGGGCGACAGCTGGTATGAGGCGAAATAAATGAGAGTGATCGGAGTAACCGGCGGAGTAGCGCCGGAAAAAGTACAGTACTTGGAATCCTGGAAGAAGAGTTTCAGGCATATGTGATTCAGGCAGACCAGCTTGGCCATATTTTGATGGAACCGGGAGAAGAATGTTACGATGCGGTGATCGCATTGTTTGGAAAAGAAATCATAAAAAAAGATAAAACTATTGACCGGAGAAGGATTTCTGATGTAGTATTCACAGATAAGGATATGCTTTTGAAATTAAACGGGATCATTCATCCGGCCGTAAAACAGAGAATCCTCCGTCTTCTTGGAGAACAGAAGGAAGCGGGAAGAGGAATCTGCGTTGTGGAGGCTGCTCTTTTTCTGGAAGAAAAATTATCAAGAATTCTGTGATGAAGTCTGGTATGTGTATACAGAAGAAGAGGTCCGGATCCAGCGCCTGATGGAAAGCCGCGGCTATTCCAGAGAGAAATCTCTTGGCATTATCCGAAACCAGGTATCTGATCAGGTTTTCAGAGAACACACGGATTATGTGATCGAAAACAACGGAGATCTTTCAGATACCCGGAGACAGATCAGAGAAGGGATAGAGAGAAATGAGACTTTGTAGTATTGCCAGCGGAAGCAGTGGCAACTGTATCTATGTGGGCTCTGAGGAGGCACATGTCCTGGTAGATGTGGGGATCAGCGGGAAAAATATCGAGAAAGGCCTGAATACCCTTGACCTTACCGGAAAAGATGTGGACGGAATCCTGATCACCCATGAACATTCCGACCATATCAAGGGCCTGGGAGTGATCTCCAGAAAATACGGAATTCCCATTTACGCCACAGGCGGGACTGCAGATGCCATGCTTCGGATGAAATCCCTTGGAAAAATGCCGGAGGGACTGATCCACGAGATCCGGGAAGACGAACCTTTTGAGATCAAAGACCTGACAGTAAATCCTTTTACCATTTCCCATGATGCGGCACAGCCGGTAGGTTACCGCCTGAAATGTGGAGAACATTCGGTGGGAATTGCCACAGATCTTGGAAAATATAATGATTACATTGTAAAAAATCTGGAGAATCTGGATGCGGTGCTTCTGGAAGCCAACCATGATATCCGTATGCTCCAGGTTGGAAAATACCCTTATTATCTGAAACAGAGAATCCTGGGAGACAGAGGCCATCTTTCCAACGAGAATGCAGGCCGCCTGCTTTGCCGGATTCTCCATGATAATCTGAAAGCTGTTTTTCTCGGCCATTTAAGCCGGGAAAACAACTACGAAGAACTTGCCTATGAGACTGTTTGCTCGGAGGTAACGCTTGGTGACAACCCGTATCGTTCCAGGGATTTTAAGATCCAGGTAGCGAAGAGGGATCACATATCAGAAATAATCACAGTGTAGAAAGGAAAAAACGATGAAGAAGACAATTATCACAGTAGTAGGAAATGACACAGTAGGAATTATCGCAAAGGTTTGTACATACCTTGCAGAGAATCAGGTTAACATTCTGGATATTTCTCAGACCATCGTTCAGGGGTACTTCAACATGATGATGATCGCAGACACAGCAAAATGTGAAAAAGATGGCGGCACACTTGCAAAAGAGCTGGAAAATCTTGGCAAAGAGATCGGCGTTGTGATCCACTGCCAGCATGAAGATATTTTTAACATGATGCATCGAGTATAATAAAATAACGGTATACCGTCATTTAACCTATAAACTGTGAAGCAGTTTATGGGCTATGAGCAAGTAGCGAAGCGGATTGCGAATATCCGCTTGACCATCAATCATCAGGGAGAAAATAAAATGATCAATATTTTTGAGGTAAACGAGACAAATAAAATGATCGAACAGGAGAATCTGGATGTGCGTACCATTACTATGGGTATCAGCCTTTTAGACTGTATCGATCCTGACCTGGATGCACTGAATCAGAAAATATATGAGAAGATCACCACAAAAGCCAGAAACCTGGTAGCGACCGGTGATGAGATCGCAACCGAGTACGGGATCCCGGTTGTAAATAAACGAAATTTCCGTAACACCGATCGCTCTGGTTGGTGGAGCCGCATGTAAGAAACCGGAAGATTTTGTGACCATCGCAAGAACACTGGATAAATGTGCCAAGGAAGTTGGAGTGAACTTTATCGGCGGATATTCCGCACTGGTAAGCAAGGGAATGACTCCGGCAGAGGAACTTCTCATCCGCTCCATCCCGCAGGCAATGGCAGAGACAGAGCGTGTCTGCAGTTCTGTAAACGTTGGTTCCACCAAGACCGGTATCAATATGGATGCCGTAAAACTGATGGGCGAGATCGTCCTTGCAACCGCAGAGGCGACCAAAGAGCAGGATTCCCTTGGCTGTGCCAAGCTTGTGGTATTCTGTAACGCACCGGATGATAACCCGTTTATGGCAGGTGCTTTCCACGGTGTTACAGAAGCTGACTGCATCATCAATGTAGGTGTCAGCGGCCCTGGCGTTTGTAAAAAAAAGCCCTGGAGCAGGTTCGTGGAGAGGATTTCGGAACACTTTGCGAGATGATCAAACGTACCGCATTTAAGGTAACACGAGTTGGACAGCTGGTTGCACGTGAGGCATCCAGACGTCTGGATGTGCCGTTTGGTATTGTGGATCTTTCTCTTGCACCGACACCGGCCATCGGTGATTCCGTAGCGGAGATCCTGGAGGAGATCGGTCTTGAGAGAGCCGGCGCACCGGGAACAACTGCAGCACTTGCCCTTCTTAATGACCAGGTGAAAAAAGGCGGTGTTATGGCAGCAGCAGCTGTAGGAGGCTTAAGCGGTGCCTTTATTCCGGTCAGTGAGGATCAGGGAATGATCGATGCGGTAAACGAAGGAGCTCTTACTCTTGAAAAACTGGAAGCCATGACCTGCGTATGCTCGGTCGGCCTGGATATGATCGCAGTTCCGGGAGATACCAAAGCTACCACACTGGCAGGTATCATTGCAGATGAGTCTGCCATCGGTATGGTAAACCAGAAGACAACTGCAGTACGTCTGATCCCGGTAATTGGCAAAGGCGTAGGCGAAACTGTTGAGTTTGGCGGACTTCTTGGCTATGCACCGATCATGCCGGTAAATTCCTTCTCCTGCGATGCGTTTTGTACAGAGAGGTGGAAGAATCCCGGCACCGATCCACAGCTTTAAGAACTAAGGTACTGTTTACTTTATGACCGGCAACACGTTTTCGCGATGCACAGAATTTTCTGAAATTAATTTCATTTCGGGGTTGACAGACTCACGTTGATGTGCTAAAGTAAACACAACTTAAAAAAACAAACCAGTGAGAAAGAGAAGTAAACATTTTCAGGAGCTTCGCAGAGAGCGGTGATGGTGGGAATCCGGCAGGGAACCAGATGTTGAATGGACTTTCGAGGGCGGCCCTGAACTATTTATCTGTACAGTAGGCGTCGACGGGAACCGAACCCGTTATCAATGAGGAGTGTATGTTAGTACACCGGAAAGTGGACGATTCGTCAATTTGAGTGGTACCGCGATAATAAAGAACTTTATTACCGTCTCAAGCATAATATAAGCTTGAGACGGTTTTTGTGTTACAGGAAAAAGAAATTCTGTTGCATAAAAGTTGTTCCGGAAAAGCAGACCGCAGGGTGTACAAAAAGTAATCATAAGCGGAAATAAGAAGGGAGAACAAAATTATGAAAAAAAGAATGTTAGTAATCGCAGCAGCAGTAGCAGCAACAAGTATGATGATGTCCAGCCCGGTTATGGCAGAGGATTTTAAAGTAGGTATCTGCAATTATGTAGACGATGCTTCTCTGAACCAGATTGTAGATAATATCCAGTCCCGTCTGGAAGAGATCGGCAAAGAAAAAGGTATCACATTTGATGTATCCTATGATAACTGCAATGCAGATGCCAGTGTTATGGAACAGATCATTTCCGATTTCCAGGCAGATAACGTTGACCTGATGGTAGGTGTGGCTACACCGGTGGCAATGCGTATGCAGTCTGCTACAGAGGGAAGTGATACACCGGTTGTTTTCTCCGCAGTATCCGATCCGGTTGGCTCCGGCCTTGTAGATTCTCTGGATGCTCCTGGAGCAAATATTACAGGAACCAGTGATTATCTGGATACTTCTTCTATCATGAAACTGATCCAGGCACAGAATCCGGATGTAAAGAAAATCGGTCTTCTTTATGATGTAGGACAGGACTCCTCCACAACAGCGATCCAGGAAGCAAAAGATTACCTGGATGAGCAGGGAATCGAATATGTAGAACGTACCGGAACGACTACCGATGAAGTCCAGCTTGCGGCAGATGCACTGATCGCAGATGGTGTGGATGCCGTATTTACACCTACAGACAATACCATCATGACAGCAGAGCTTTCTATTTATGAGAAATTTATTGACGCAGGAATCCCTCACTACACAGGTGCTGACTCCTTTGCATTAAATGGTGCTTTTGTAGGATATGGTGTTGATTATGCAAATCTTGGACAGAAAACAGCCGATATGATCGCAGATATCCTGGTAGATAACGCAGATCCGGCCAAAACCGCTGTGGAAACATTTGATAATGGTACTGCAACAGTTAATACAGAAACCTGCAAAGAACTTGGTCTTGATTTTGATACCGTAAAGAAAGCATTTGAGCCGCTCTGCACACAGGTAAATGAGATCACAACCGCAGAGAGCTTCGATGAAGTAGACGCAAAATAAATAACCGTTCACCTTGTAGAACAGTTAATGAAATAAATCCAATTGGAGGAAATCACTGTGACGATTGCAACTATGTTCTCCCTCGGGGAGACTGCTCTGAAGCTTGGACTGATCTGTTCCCTGACAGTTCTTGCTCTGTTTCTTAGTTATTCTATGCTGAATGTCTGCGACCTTTCTACAGATGGCTGCTTTACTTTTGGAGCCGCTGTAGGAGCCGTAGTAGCTGTAAGCGGACATCCGTTTCTGTCCATAGTGGCAGCTATGGCAGCAGGTGTTACGTCGGGATTTGTAACTGCCATCTTGCAGACAAAGCTGGGAGTAGACAGCCTGCTTGCAGGTATCATTGTAAATACGGCCTTATATTCCGTAAATATTGCGGTCATGGGAGGCTCTTCTCTCATTAATATGAACCGGACAACCACGGTATTTACCATGATGAAGGATGCACTTGCAGGTACACCTTTAAAAGGCAGAGAAGATATTATCATTGCAGCCATCGCAGTGATCCTTGTGATCGTATTTCTGGTATTTTTCCTGAGAACAAGACTTGGTCTTGCAATCCGGGCAACCGGAAATAATTCCGATATGGTAAAATCTTCCTCCATCAATCCGGTCTTTACAACTGTGATCGGCCTTTGTGTGGCAAATGCATTTACCGCACTTTCCGGATGCCTTCTGTCCCAGTCACAGAAATCCGTAGATATCAACATTCGGACAGGGTATGGTCACCATCGCACTGGCATCTTCTGCTGACCGGAGGTACTCTTCTTGGTCATGGAGGAATTTTTGTAAGGGCGGTAGGAATGGTGCTTGGTTCCTTTTATCTTCCGCCTTGTGTACACCATTTGCACTTCGTTTCAATATGCCGGCGTTTATGCTGAAAACTGGTATCTTCTGTGATCGTTGTTCTTGCAATTTCCGGTCCATATCTTAAGAAACAGTGGCCGCAGATCCGAAGAAGAATGACTCATACAAAAGGAGGCAGATGATCCATGTTAAAAATCAGCCATATTTCAAAAACATTTAATCCGGGAACCGTAAACGAAAAAAAGGCAATCGAAGATCTTTCCCTGGAACTGAAAAAAGGCGACTTTGCTACGATCATCGGTTCCAATGGTGCGGGAAAATCAACACTTTTCAACGCAATCTGCGGTGATTTCCTTACAGATGCAGGCTCTATCGAGCTGGACGGCAGGGATATCACATTTATGCCGCAGCACGCACGTGCAAAAGAAATCGGCCGTCTTTATCAGGACCCGATGCGCGGAACTGCTCCGGGTATGACGATCGAAGAGAATCTTGCGCTTGCAGCCGGGAAGGGCGGATGGCTTTCCCACACAACCCGGCAGGAAAAAGAACGTTTTCGTGAGGAACTGAAGAAACTGGACATCGGCCTGGAAGAGCGGATGAGTCATCCGGTAGGGACTTCTTTCCGGTGGGCAGAGACAGGCCTTGACACTTCTGATGGCGACCATGAACCCGCCGAAACTGCTTCTTCTGGATGAGCATACTGCAGCACTTGACCCGGGAACTGCAGAGAAAGTCCTGAATCTCACAAAACGGATCGTGGAAGAACATCAGCTGACCTGTCTGATGATCACACACAATATGCAGTCAGCAATTGATCTTGGAAACCGTATTTTGATGATGGATTCCGGTAATATCGTACTGGATATCGGAGGAGAAGAGAAAAAGAACATGACTGTGGACGGTCTTCTTGAGAAGTTTAAGACAGGAGCCGGCAAGGCCTTGGATAATGACCGTATTCTTTTGTCGGAATAATGAATGATAAGTAGAAGAGCCATCACTATCTGAAACAGGTGGTGGTTCTTTTTTTGTGGAAAATTCTTGAGTATATCACGTTACCGTGGTAAAATAAATGAAATCGCTTTGTGATTTTATTTATGAGCAAGTAGCGAAGCGGATTGCGAATATCCGATTAACTTTATTATGGAAGAGGGACGAATGATATGCAGTTTTCAAAAAGACTGGACCGATTTGGGGGATGAAATTTTTGCTGCTCTGAACAACCGGCGCATGGAGCTGGAAGCCCAGGGCATGAAGATCTATAACATGAGTGTGGGAACCCCGGATTTTAAAACTCCGGAATACATCAAAAAAAGCCGTAGCAGAAGCGGCCATGGATGACAACACTGGAAGTACAGCCTCCGGGATCTGCCGGAGCTTCTGGAAGCAGTCTGTACTTATTATAAAAAACGTTTTGATGTGGAACTGACACCGGATATGGTAATGACCGTTTATGGAAGCCAGGAAGGAATGGGACATCTCGGCATGGCCCTCTGTGACGAAGGAGATACCGTCCTTCTTCCGGACCCGTGCTATCCGGTATTTGCAGCAGGAAGCCTGATGGCCGGAGCGGTTCCTTACTACTATCCACTGGTTGCGGAACATGACTTTCTCCCCTATGTAAAAGGAATCCCGGAAGAAGTGGCAAAAAAAGGCCAAATACATGGTGGTATCCCTTCCGTCCAATCCGGTAGGAGTATAGCCACACCAGGACTTTACGAAGAAATCGTGGAATTTGCGAAAAAATATGATATTCTCATTATTCATGATAATGCATACAGCGATATTATCTTTGACGGAGCATTTGGAGGAAGCTTCCTTGCAACACCAGGGGCAAAAGAGATCGGAGTGGAGTTCTTCAGCCTTTCCAAATCCTTCAATGTTACCGGTGCAAGGCTCAGCTTTCTGGTAGGTCGGCCGGACGTGATCGCAGCACTTCGCAAGCTGAGAAGCCAAATTGATTTCGGCATGTTCCTGCCACTTCAGAAAGCCGCTGTTGCAGCACTTGAGGGACCGCTGGACAGCGTAAAAGAACAGTGTCAGATGTACGAGGAGAGAAGAGATGCCCTCTGCCAGGGACTTCGCAACATTGGCTGGGAACTTCCAAATGGAAAAGGTACCATGTTCGTCTGGGCAAAGATCCCGGGTGGCCGCACGGACAGCATGGCATTTTGTATGGAACTGATGGAAAAAGCCGGCGTCATCGTAACACCGGGAGCAAGCTTCGGTCCTCACGGAGAAGGCTACGTACGTTTCGCTCTGGTACTTCCGCCGGAGAAGATCCGGGAAGCAGTGGAAGCGATTGGGAACAGCGGAATTACCGTTACAAAATGATCCGCGGTGACTTCTGAAATTCATGGATAAACGGCTGGCCTGTTTTCCGGCAGAGAAGCATCTCATAAAGACCGGAAGCTTTGCAGGTTTTTTGGAAAATATCCAATCCGTCTTTATCAAGAACAGAAGAAGCATCGGCAGATTTGGTCAGGAGAGGAATGGAAGCATTTCGTTTGATCTGGCCAAGGAGTGGCGTACTGTTTTTGCAAAAACCAAGTAACCTGGGCATAGGGGATATGTCCGGGTGCTTTTTCTTTCAGATCAAGAAAGATCCGGACAAGACCACGGCAGATGGCGGAGCGGGTGATATCTCTGGTTTTCAGAAGATCCGCAAACTGGGAAAAACTTTCATACTGGTTCCGGTATTTTAAGATCCGGCGGATCAATGCATCGGAAAGATCCGGATACTGACGCAGCGTTTCTTCCGTTTCCAGAAGAAGCTTATAGTGCAGAGGAAGATCCAGAGTTGTTTCCGAAAGCCAGCAGCCCTTTTTAAGCGCAGAGGAAAAAACCGGAAATGCCGCAGCCGGAATAAAACGGGAAAAATCCATGGCGTCCTTTTTGGCGGAAAGAAGTTCCCGGATACCGGAAGCAGACGGGAAAAAATCTCCGGAAACATCCGAGAGATCCGCATCGTGATACCCACTTCCTTTTCGGAGAAGCGCATGGGGACGGATGGAGCTGTTCTGGCGCAGCATGGGCTTTGCAGTATTCAATACCAAGAATATTGTTGGGCGAAGAAAGGATAGAATCCATCTGCTCCGGAAAAATAAAATGTCCGTCACCGGAAGACACATCAGAGATGGCAGATTTTGCAACATAACTTGTCAGCGCACGGCTTCTTGCCAGAGGAAAACTCATTCCGTCACGCAGGTTTTTCTGAAGAAAATCTCTGTATACAGGCGGTTCCGCAACAAGAATACGAGCTGTTTCCATAAGGATCTCCGTATCGCCGCATTCGCTTCCAAAACAAAGTTCATCTACGCACCCAAGTCCATCCAGAAGACTTACGCCGCCTGCGGCAAAGCCCTCCGCACTGGCAGTGGAAACCTGGATGGGAAGCTCCAGGACAAGATCGGCACCGCCAAGAAGAGCCATCTCCGCCCGGAGATATTTTTCCATAAGCGCAGGTGCGCCTCTCTGCACAAAATCTCCGCTCATGGCGACGATCACATAATCAGCACCAAGAGTTTCTCTGACATAACGGATCTGATATTCATGCCCCCTGTGAAAAGGATTGTATTCTGCAATAATTCCAACAACTTTCATATAAAAAACCTGCCATTTCTGAAAAGTTAAATTTTACTCAGAGCCTTACCACGAGACAGACTGCATATACCTGCCTGGCACTGCGTTTTTTCCGTAATGAAGCTATTCTAACATAAGCACTGCAAAAAAGTTAAGTCATACATAATCCACTTCGCAGCCAGCCCGTAAATTGCACCTCAAAAAAATACGCCGCACATCCATTTTCTGACAATGAAAAGCTTGAAATACAAAGTGTAAGGAGGTATAATAAACACAGTGTAGTGCCCGAACAGACACTAGCGTTTTTTGTTACATCAAGAAAGGAGCCATTTAATCATGGGATTTGTTGAACTGCTTAAAAAAAAGAGCAAAAGAAAGCGTAAAAACAATTGTACTGCCAGAGACAGAGGATATGAGAACTCTTGAGGCAACTGACAAGATTCTGAAAGAGGGAGTTGCCAAGATCATCCTTATCGGTAACGAGGAAGAGATCAATAAGAAAGCAGCAGAAGGCGGCTTTGATATTTCCGGCGCACAGATCGTAGATCCGGAGACATCTGACAGAACTCAGGCATACATTGATAAATTCGTAGAGCTGAGAGCCAAGAAAGGAATGACACCTGAGAAAGCAAAAGAGATCCTTCATACTCAGTACCCATACTATGGCGTAATGATGGTTAAAATGGGTGATGCAGACGGTATGGTATCCGGTGCATGCCACTCTACAGCAGATACACTTCGTCCATGCCTTCAGATCCTGAAGACAAAACCGGGAACCAAGCTTGTATCCGCATTCTTCCTGATCGTAGTTCCGGATTGCGAGTATGGTGCAAACGGTGCATTCGTATTTGCGGATTCCGGTCTGAACCAGAACCCGACTCCGGATGAACTTTCCGCAATCGCAGCATCTTCCGCTGAGTCCTTCAAGCTTCTTGTTCAGGAGGAGCCATGGTAGCTATGCTTTCCCACTCCACCAAGGGAAGTGCAAAACATCCTGACGTAGATAAGATGGTAGAGGCTACCAGAATCGCCAAAGAGGAGCATCCGGAGCTTAAACTTGACGGAGAGTTCCAGCTTGACGCTGCTATCGTTCCAAGCGTAGGCGCATCCAAAGCACCTGGAAGCGAAGTAGCAGGTAAAGCAAATGTCCTTATCTTCCCAGACCTTGATGCAGGTAACATCGGATACAAGCTTGCTCAGCGTCTGGTAAAGCAGAAGCATACGGACCTGTTACACAGGGTATCGCGAAACCTGTAAACGACCTGTCCCGTGGATGCTCTGCAGATGATATCGTAGGTGTTGTAGCGATCACAGCAGTACAGTGCCAGGCAGAGGATAAATAATCCGGTTATCATCCTTACATATCATGTTAGGGGCAAAACACCTTTTGCCCCTAACCTTATATTATAAAAAATCAGGAGAGTAAATATCATGAACGTATTGGTTATCAACTGTGGAAGTTCTTCATTAAAATATCAGTTAATCAACTCCGATACAGAGGCAGTCCTTGCAAAAGGTCTCTGCGAGAGAATCGGTATCGACGGAAGACTGGTATACCAGAAAGCCGGCTGTGACAAGGAGATCACAGAGGCAGCTATGCCAACACATAAAGAGGCAATCCAGATGGTACTGGATGCACTTACCAATGACAAGACAGGCGCAATCGGAAGCCTGAAAGAAGTTACGCGATCGGACACCGTGTCGTACACGGCGGTGAGAAATTCGCTTCCTCCGCAGTGATCACAGATGAGATGATCAAAGCCGTAGAAGAGTGCAACGATCTTGCACCGCTTCACAACCCGGCAAACCTGATCGGTATCCGCGTATGTGCAGACCTTATGCCAGGTGTACCACAGGTAGCAGTATTTGATACCGCTTTCCATCAGACAATGCCGGCTAAGGCTTATCTCTACGGACTTCCGCTTGACTTCTACAAGAAATATAAAGTAAGAAGATACGGTTTCCACGGAACATCCCACAGCTTTGTATCCAAGAGAGCTGTTGAGTTCCTTGGCCTTGACAAAGATAACTCCAAAGTTATCGTTTGCCACCTTGGAAACGGATCCTCTATCAGCGCTGTTGTAAACGGTAAATGTGTAGATACCACAATGGGTCTTACACCACTTGAAGGTGTTGTTATGGGAACACGTTCCGGTAACATCGATCCGGCTATCATGGAGTTCATCGCCAAGAAAGAGAACCTTGATATCGAGGGCGTTATGAACGTACTCAACAAGAAATCCGGTCTTCTCGGACTTTCCGGCGGACTTTCCAGCGACTTCCGTGACCTTAACGAGGCAGCTGAGGGTGGAAACGAAGATGCAGCAAACGCAATCGACGTTCTCTGCTACGGTATCGCTAAATTCGTAGGCGGATATGTTGCAGCAATGAACGGTGTTGACGCGATCGTCTTCACAGCAGGTATCGGCGAGAACGCAATCCCGGTACGTGAGAAAGTTGTAAGCTATCTTGGATACCTTGGTGTAACACTTGACAAAGATGCAAACGGACATCGTGGCGAG
>ENA-OQAR01000370-OQAR01000370.1-human-gut-metagenome-genome-assembly--contig:-NODE-370-length-13504-cov-2.577110_pt1 | contig 13504 bp, 22 predicted proteins | sample MGYA00242738_ERZ504533 | MGnify/ENA primary metagenome ERZ504533 (study PRJEB26092, sample SAMD00036276) | human gut metagenome | host: Homo sapiens | study: EMG produced TPA metagenomics assembly of... | reverse complement strand
GGTTTTTGCAAAAAAATCTGGATTTTGCAAAAAGTCGTTTTTACGAAAGAACTCCCCCAGTCTGCTTACGCAGACAGCCCCTCGGAGATGGGGCCTTTGGCAGTACGGACAACTTTCCGGTTTTGCCAAGGGCTCCCTCTCTGAGGAGCTGGCATCGCGCAGCGATGACTGAAGGAGTCTTACTTTATCACTCGATCAGACCGTTCAGCAGGGACAGGCACTTGCGGCTGTGCAGCTTGCGGATCGCCTTTGCCTCGATCTGGCGCACACGCTCACGGGTAACGCCAAAGTCACGGCCAACCTCTTCCAGCGTACGGGGACGGCCATCGTCCAGACCAAAGCGCAGGCGGATGACCTTCTCTTCACGAGGGGTCAGGCTCTTGAGAGCCAGATTGATCTGCTGTGCCACCATGCGCGGTCTGCGGCCTTGCCAGGGGCTTCGGCGTTTTCGTCTGCGACGAAATCGCCCAGAGAGGAATCCTCTTCCTCACCCACGGGGCTTTCCAGACTTGCCGGCTCCTGTGCCATGCGCTGGATCTCGCGCACACGCTCCACGCTCATATCCATGGCCTTTGCCAACTCTTCCGGGGTCGGCTCGTGGCCGTTCTGGTACACCAGCTGGTTGGTGGCCTGACGCATCCGGTTGATGGTCTCCACCATGTGCACCGGAATGCGGATGGTACGGGCCTGATCCGCAATGGCACGGGTGATGGCCTGACGGATCCACCAGGTTGCATAGGTGGAGAAGCGGAAGCCGCGGTCGCAGTCGAACTTCTCGGCAGCCTTGATCAGGCCGATGTTGCCCTCCTGGATCAGATCCAGGAATGCCAGATTGTGGCCCACATGCTTTTTGGCAATGGACACCACCAGACGCAGGTTCGCTTCGCTCAGGCTGCGGCGGGCGTTCAGGCCATCGCGGCGGGTCTTGAGCAGCTCAGCGCGCTTTTCGTCGCTCAGGGGGCCGTTCTCCACAGCCTCCATAGCTTCCTCTTCGGCAGCCTTTTCCTCGGCATCCTCGCTGGGCTTCTCGTTGCCCTCCTCGTCCAGATCTTCGGTATAGCTGCGGCTGTTCTCATCCTCTTCAAACGAGAAACGGGCGCTGTTCTTTTTTGATGTACTCCGGCCCGCCGTACTTCTGGCGGTCGGCCTGCAGGATGTGCGCCGCCTCGGCACCGGCATGGATGCGGCGGCTCAGCTCCACCTCCTGCTCCGCGCTCAGAAGCGGGATCTGACCGATCTGCTTGAGGTAGTTCTTAACGGGGTCGTCCAGCAGTTCGTCCATGGCAGCCTTCAGGTCTGCAGGGTTCTCCTCGCTCTGCTCTTCCTCGTCCTCGCTGATGCCCATATCATCGTTGTTGTTCTCGGCATTCTCGACCTCGGCCATGATGCTGTCCACATCCAGCGTAGGCTCTGCATCCTCTTCCAGAACCTTGATGCCGCGTTCTTCCAGAAGGGTGTAGAGCGTTTCCTCATCCATTCTGCACTGTGCAGCCAGCGCCTTGGCCTCCTTGGCCGAAATGGTGCCTTCGCCTTTCGTCAACAGTTCCTTTAAAGTCATGCCCATTTTGCTCTCTCCTTCTTGCTCCGGGGATGCTCCCGCCGGGGGAAATCCTGTAATAAAGTGTTCCTGCGCATCAGATCACAAGTCCTCCGTTCACGCCGAACACCTGACCGGTGATGTAGCCCGCACCCTCGCCGGCAAGGAACACCAGCAGCTGCGCCACTTCGTCTGCGCTGCCAAGACGGCCCACAGGGGTCTCTTCGGCCAGCGCGGCCTTATCCTCGGCGGTGAATGCTGCCATCATATCGGTATCAATGACCCCGGGCGCAACACAGTTCACTGTGATGCCGCTTGGGCCTTCTTCTTTGGCCAAGCCTTGGTCAGGCCGATCAGGCCTGCCTTTGCTGCAGAGTAATGCACCTCGCAGCTGCCGCCGGTCTGGCCCCACATGCTGCTCACGGTCAGGATGCGTCCGGCCTTGCGGCGGATCATACCCGGCAGCGCCAGCTGACACAGGTGGAACGCACCGGTCAGGTTCACGTCCAGCATATGCTGCCACTCTTCCGGGGTGATGTCGGTGAACAGCTTCTGCTGGGCGATGCCCGCATTGCTCACCAGCACATCCACACGGCCCAGTGCCTGTTCTGCGGTGCGGAACGCAAGCTCGCAGCTGCGCGGGACGCCACATCGCACTGCACGGCGGTGATGCCGGGCAGCTGTTTTCCAGCTCTGCAGCGGCTTTGGCATTGCTGTGGTACAGCACCGCTACGCGGTAGCCCGCCGCATAGAACGCCCGGGCCGCAGCGGCACCAATGCCGCGGTCGCCGCCGGAGATCAGCACACAGCGGCCATTGGCTGCTGTGTGCACGGTAGGTGCAGGTGTTTTCTCCGGCTCTTCCTGCACAGGCTCCGGCATTTCCGGCTGCGGCGCAGGCTGGGGCTTTTCCAGCACCATCACCCGGGTGGGTTCGTCCACCACGGGTGCTGCCGCCTTTGGCTTTGGCGGTACGGGCGGCTCCTGTGCAGCCTGTTCCGGCTGCGGCTCCTCACCCGACAGATTGAACGTCAGTTCAAATTCATCTTCGTACAAGAGTATAGTCCTCCTGTCGTGATCTCTGCACTGCAAAGGTATGCCGTGCAGGAGATGTCTGTGCGGCCCATCGCCGTCCGTTCAGCGTCCATTTCTTATCCGGTCAAAGTCCGGTGCTCGGCGCGGCAGACAGCTGCATAAGATGGGTTTCGACAAAACACCATTAAATAATATAGCACAATTTGCCGAAAAAAGAAAGTGGAAGCCGCCTACTTTTTCACGCAGCTTCCACTTTTTTACGGTTTCTTCATATTCCATGCCGGTCATACAGGCGGTTTCCACTTCGGCCGGGCCGCAAGCCGTGCCCGCAGATCCTTGAAAACGCCTGCAGCAGCTCCTGTGCTTCCTCTGCGCGCAGCCCCTGCTCCACCACCGGGTGGTGGTTGAAGGGCATTGCAAACAGGTCAGTCACACTGCCGCAGCAGCCCGCCTTGGTGTCTGCCGCGCCGTATACCACCCGCCGGATGCGGCTGTTGATGATGGCTCCGGCGCACATGGGGCACGGCTCCAGCGTGACGAACAGCTCGCACTCCCACAGCCGCCAGCCGCCCAGCTTTTTGCAGGCGGCATCAATGGCCAGCAGCTCTGCGTGATGCAGGGCGTTTTTTTCGGTCTCGCGGGTGTTGTGGGCGGCAGCTACCACCTCGCCGTTGCGGGCCACCACGGCCCCCACCGGCACCTCGCCCAGTGCAGCCGCCTTGCGGGCTTCTTCCAGCGCAAGGCCCATCAGTTCAGAATCGGTCATAGGTTCCCCTTTATCCTGCTGCAAAAACCAGCAGATTATTCAATGTATGCAAAAGCATCCCCGGCCATACCCTGCCGGTGCGTTCACGAAGTGCGCCCAGCACAAGGCCGCAGCCAAGCGCCCACGCCATGCCCGCCGGGGTGCCGTGCTGCACCGCAAACAGTACCGCCTGCAGCGCCGCGGCCTGCCATCTGCCCAAGGGCTGCGCCAGCTGCTGGATGACCCCGCGGAACACCAGTTCCTCCACGACAGGTGCAGCGATGCAGTGGTGCACAAAACTCAGCGCCCGCACATCCCACGCCGGGGCAGGCAGAAATGCCAGCACTTTTCCTGCCAGCAGGTAGGTCAGTGCGCAGCCGAACGCAGCCAGCAGCGCCCTTGTTTTTGCCTTTTGCTCCATGGCCTGCCCTCCCTGCCGTGCGGTTCTCAGCGCCTATCTTATCATAAGCAGCGGCTTTTATGCAAGTATTTTGCGCTGGGACGAAGCAATTTTCGCTCAGGCAATTGACTTTTCCCTGTGGATTCTGGTATAATGTTTCCCGACGTTTTGTTGCAAAGCGTCGGGAAACATGACTTGAATTTGTTTTTACCGGAAATCCGGGAGGTATTTTATGATCCGTATTCTCACCGATTCTGCGTCCGACATCCTGCCCGCCGAAGCCGAGCAGCTGGGCGTGACCGTGATCCCTCTGAACGTGACGCTGGAGGATGGCAGCATCCTGCGGGATGGCATCGACATGACCCCCACCGAGTACTATGCCCATCTGGCCAGCTGCCGCAAGCTGCCCACCACCAGCCAGCCCAGCCCGGAGCTGTTCGAGAAGTTCTATCTGGAAGCCGCTGCCGCCGGGGACGAAGTGCTGGGCATCTTCCTGTCCCACGAGCTGTCCGGCACATGGCAGTGCGCAAAGCTGGCCGCAGACCTCGCCAATGTAGATAACGTGCTGTTTGTGGACAGTGCCACCGTGTGTCTGGGCGAATCGCTGCTGGTGCGTCTGGCCGTGCAGCTGCGTGACGCAGGCAAGACGCTGGTGCAGATCGCCACCGATCTGGAGCACGCCAAGGAGCACCTGCATCTGGTTGCCGCAATCGACGATCTGAAGTATCTGCGCAAGGGCGGCCGTCTGCCTGCCGCTGTGGCCGTCGCGGGCGGGATGCTGGGCATCAAGCCCTCATCACCATCAAGGACGGTAAGGTAGCCATGGCCGGTAGGCCCGCGGCCTGCCCGGTGCCTATGTGGCCCTGTTCAAGAAGATCGAAGAGCTGGGCGGCATCAGCCCGGACTTTGCCGCTGTTGCCGGTTATTCTTCCAGCCTGCGGGAAGTGCAGCCCATCGAGAACTACTTCCGTGAAAATCTGCACATGGGCGAACCGCTGGTGCGCCAGATCGGCTGCGTTATCGGCACCCACGCAGGCCCCGGTGCATTTGGTCTGGCATTCTTTGACAAAGGGCTGGTGCTGGAATAAGCGACCACCGAAAAAAGATCATCCGAGCAAGTCGGGCAGCCTGCGGGCTGCCCGGCTTATTTTTGCAGCGGGAAACGGGCGCAAACTCCCTCAGTCAAAACCTGACGGTTTTGCCAGCTCCCTCGGAGAGGGAGCCTCTGCGCGCCCGGCGCTCACAGCACTGCGTCCGAGATGAGCTTGCCCAGCAGCAGCACCAGCACCACCAGCATCATGGGACGGATGAAGCGCGCCCCCTTTTTCAGGGCGAAATGGGACCCCAGCATGTTGCCCAGAATGTTGCTGACGGCGCAGGGGATGCCGATGTGGAACACCACCAGACCGTTCATCAGATAGGTGAACAGGCTGGCGTAGTTGCTGGCAAGATTCAGCACCTTGCCGTTGCCGTTGGCGGTGCGCAGGTCAAAGCCCATCAGGGTGGTAAAGGCAATGATGGCAAAGGTGCCGGTGCCCGGGCCCACGATGCCGTCGTACAGGCCGATGCCCAAGCCGATGCCCAGCGCCAGCAGGATCTTTTTCAGGTTCAGGGTTCCGTCGTCCCGGTTCTGGTCCGGCAGGTCGCGCTGCCACAAAATGACCACCGCCGCCACTGGCAGGATGAGGAACATCATGGTGCGCAGCAGTTCATCGCTGAGCAGCAGCACGATATGTGCCCCCAGGGCACTGCCCGCAAAGCTGCCAATGGCTGCAAGGATGCCCACCTTCAGGTTCATTGCACCGTTTTTGAAAAAGTTGGCTGTGGCAAAAGTGGTGCCGCAGGCGGCGCTGAATTTGTTGGTAGCATAGGTGTAGTGGGGCGGAAGCCCGGCAAACAGATAGGCCGGCAGGCTGATAAGACCGCCGCCTCCGGCTGCCGAATCCACAAAGCCTGCAAAGCCCGTCATCAGAACGAGAAACGCCATCATCCATGGCGAGAGCGTGATCCCCATTGTTATAATTCCTTTTATTTTTCCAATTTTGTTCTTTGGGAGAACGTGCGTCTCAGGACAGGGACAGTCGTCCCTCACAGGCCAGCACCTGATCCAGGATCATCCGCGAGACGCGGGCACCGTACACCATGCGGGGTGTTCATTGTACTCGATGATATCGTGAAAATCCTTGTTCATCAGCACGATGACATACTCGCCGTAGGGGGTGTGGACGATGCCGCCGTCGTTGCGGCAGGCGTTCATGCTGCCGCTCTTGCTGGCCACCCAGATCAGCTCCGGCGCTCCGGTCTCCTCGCAGTCCAGATAGTACTGGGGAAAATCGTGGGTCAGCATGGTGTTGTAGTGCTGCTGGCGCAGGATGGCAAGCATCTCCGCGCTGGCTTCCCGGCTGACCAGCTCCCCTTTTGCAATGCGGGCGAACAGCGCCGCGTAGTCGCGCGGCGTGGTGGTGCCAAGCCGGCGGTAGCGGTCAAAGTGGAGTGGATTGTGCAGCACAGTATGCGCAAAGCCCAGCTCCCGGATGCAGGCGTGATGGTATCCAGTCCCAGATAGTCGATGATCATATTGGTGGCGATGTTGTCCGAGCAAATGATCATCATGGTAGCGGTGTCCTTCACCTTGAGCTTTGCGCCCACGCCCAGCGCGCGCAGCATACCGCTGCGTCCACGAACTGGCTCTGCTCATAGGTGATCTCTTCGGCAAGGTCTGCTTTGCCGCGCTGCGCCTGCAAATACAATGCAGCGAGAATGAACGCCTTGATGGTGGATGCCGTCTCAAATTCTTCGTCCGCGCCAACCTCCACGGTATGGCCCTGCAGGTCGTCCACGAACACGCTCATTTTGCCCTGATAGCAGTACAGCTCCACAGCAATGCGTTTTTCCAGCGTCATGTTTTTATCCATATCGGCATATTCTCCGTTGTTATTACAGGTTTTCCTCAAAAAAGCGCATGGCATTGCGGTAGTAGATGCCTTCCACTCGTCCTCGTGAGCCCTCTTTGCGCAGGGCATCCGCCAGCAGCGGCAGGAAGGCAGCATTTTCCAGCTGGTGGGGGCCATCGATGCCATCAAAATCGCTGCCAAGGGCGATCATCTGTGCACCGCCCACCTGCTTATAGTGGGCTGCATGCTTTGCGATCAGCTCCACCGTGCTGCGGCAGTTTTCCGGGTGGGTGGGGTCGGTGTCCAGAAAGGGCGCATAGTAGTTCAGGCCCGCAATGCCGCCGCGCTCCGAAAGGGCGCGGATCATCTCATCGGTCAGGTTGCGGGTGTGGGGTGCCAGTGCACGGCAGTTGGAGTGGCTGGCCGCAAAAGGCCGGGTGCCGTGCTCCACGATATCCCAGAAGCCCTTGTCCGAAAGGTGGCTCACATCCACGATCATGTGCATCCGTTCCATCTCGGCCAGAAATTCAAAGCCCTTCCCGGTCAGGCCCTTTTCGGTCTGGGGCACCAGCACCCCGCCGGGGTTCCGCTGCGGGCTTGCCAGCTCGTTTTCGTGGTTCCATGTCAGGGTCATCATGCGCACGCCCAGCTCATACATCCGGCGCAGCACCCCCACGCTGCCCTTGCAGCAGGCGCCTTCCTCGATGGTGAGCATCCCGCTGATCTTTCCCGCCGCAGCATTCCGGCGGATGTCCGCCGCCGTGTACACCGGAGCAATTTTTTCCGGGTATGCCGCATGATGCGTTTGAACTGGTCGATCTCTTCCAGCGCTGTCACCAGCGGGTCCGCTCCGGGCGTCTTATCACCCAGATTGACGAATGCTGCAAAGCACTGCAGCAGATAGTCGCCTTTTTGTAATTTTTCAAGGTCGATATGCAGATCGTTCTGCGCGAAGCTCTTAGGCCGGCCCGCATGTTCGGCTTTGCGCAGCTCGCTGAGGGTATCGCAGTGCAGATCCCAGACTTTCATGATGTTTTCTCCTCTTTATTCCTCTTGCAGCAGCTGCAGCAATTCCTCTGGTTTCATGGACAGGATCGCTCCGTCTGCCGAGCCGGTGACCGTCTCGGCAAGGTCCTGCTTTGCCTGCTGCAGCTCCACGATCTTTTCTTCAATGGTGTCCTGCGCAATGAGCTTGTACACCTGCACCGGATTGCGCTGGCCGATGCGGTAGGCGCGGTCGGTGGCCTGATTCTGCGCAGCCACGTTCCACCACGGGTCGTAGTGGATGACGATATCTGCCGCCGTCAGGTTCAGGCCGGTGCCGCCCGCCCGCAGCGAGATGAGGAACACGTCCGCTTCGCCGCTGTTGAACCGGCGCACAAGCTCTGCACGCACCGGCTTTGGGGTGGAGCCCTGCAGGGTAAAGTGGCTCACGCCCGCTTCGTCCAGCCGTTTTGCCAGCAGTTCCAGCATGGAGGTGAACTGGCTGAACAGCAGGATGCGGTGTCCGCCCTCCACAGCAGCCGTCACCAGCTCCATGCAGGCATCCAGCTTGGCACTGCCGCCGTCCCAGTTGTCTGCCACAAGGCGCGGGTCGCAGCAGATCTCCCGCAGGCGCATGAGCACTGCGAACACCGCCATTTTATCCTCCGGCTTTGCAGCGCGCAGCTTTTCCCGCGCGTCCACCACAGCGGCAAGGTAGAGCTTGCGTTGCTGCTCGTCCAGCTCGATGCGGTGGAGATTCTCGGTCTTGGGGGGCAGCTCTTTGAGCACCTCGGACTTCATGCGCCGCAGGATGAACGGCCCGGTGAGCTGGTTCAAACGGCGCAGTGCGTCTTTGTCGTCCTCCTGCACGATAGGCTTTTCAAACCGGGCGCAGAAGGTCTTGTAGGGCGGCAGATACCCCGGCATCAGGAAGGAGAAGATGCTCCACAATTCGCCCAAGCGGTTCTCCACCGGGGTGCCGGTAAGGGCAAACCGCACTTTGCTGTTCACCCCGCACACCGCCTTGTACTTTTGGGTAGTGTGGTTCTTGATGGCCTGCGCTTCGTCCAGAATGCAGGCGTAGAATTGCTGCCCGCTGTAAAGCTCCTCGTCCCGGCGCATCAGGTCATAGCTGGTCACCACAAGGTCGGCTTCCGCCCACTGCTTTGCCAGCTCTGCCCGGTGAGCAGCGTCGCCGTCCACAGCCACGCAGGAAAGCTGCGGCGTGAACTTCTGGCATTCCTCCTGCCAGTTGAGCACCAGCGATGCCGGGCAGACGATGAGGCTGGGCAGGCGCTGGCCGCTTTCCTTCATGGCCAGCAGGTAGCTGAGCACCTGCACGGTCTTGCCAAGGCCCATATCGTCGGCCAGAATGCCGCCCATGCCGTAGCCGTCCAGCGTGCGCAGCCAACGGTAGCCATCCCGCTGGTACTTGCGCAGCACATTGTGCAGGCTTTCCGGCGGAGTATACTCGCTGTCCTCACGGCGTGAAAGCTGCGGCTGATGCGGCGGAACGCATCGTCGCGGTTGAAACGCAGGCCGTTCTGGCCCGAGAGCGCCCAGTCGAGACTGGGTGCACGGTAGAGCGGCAGCTCGGCGTGGCCGCTCTTGAGCTTGGCCCCGGAAAGTTCCAGTGTATCGTTCAGTTCGTCCAGCCCTTCCAGACTGTCATCCAGCCGCAGCAGACGGCCGTCCCGCAGGCGGTGGTAGCGCTTTTTCTGGTGCAGGGAGCGCAGCAGGTCTTTCAGCTCTGCCACCGGGAACTCGCCGGTATCCACTTCCAGATCCAGCACACTGCCGTGCACCGAAAACGCCCACCGTGATGCGGGGCGGCGCGGCCTGCAGGTGCGGAAGGCATCCGTCAGGTATACTTCCCCCTCGGCCAGCAGGGCCGGCACGCCCTCCTCCAACATGCGGTAGATCTCGTCCTCGTCAGCGGTGCCGTACACTTCCTCTCTGCCGCCCACACCGGGCTGCAGATAAGAGGCCAGCAGCCGCTTTGCCCGGCTCTCGGCGCGCACATCCCGCAAAAGCCCTGCCGGAGACGGCACGAACGGCGTGACCTTATCCTCCCCGTACAAAAACTCCGCGTGTGCTTCGATGCGGAAGCTGTCCGGTGCGTCCAGATAGAACTGCACCACCGGTTCCAGCGGGATCTGGTTCAGCAGGCAGACGTTCCGGGTCCACGATGTTCAGCTTGCTGCCCAGCTCCGGCAGCACATAGCTGCAAAAGGCCGTGGCATCTGCGCTGGTAAAGAACAGGCTTTTGCCGCCCAGCGCCTGCAATGCGGGCAGGATGCGGGTGCACCCGGGCCGCTGCAGCCGCCAGAGCGTATCCTCGCTGAACAGGTAATCATAGTCAAGGCCCTGCACAGCGGAAAGTGCGGGTTCGCCTTCCACCTGCACACCGCCGCGGCGGCGCTCCACGGTCATGGTAATGACGGGCAGACCTTCCCGCAGCTCGTACCCGCCCAAAAAACCGGTATGCTCGTACAGCTGCACAAGGTCATCAAAGATCTCGCCGGTCAGGATCATGCCGCCCGCCGGGCCTTGTTCGGCCCCACCGTACACCCGCACGGCGGCTTTGTCCATGCTCTGCCTTGCGTTCACCTGACGGCGCAGCAGCTGCAAAAGCGCACGGGACTCTTCATCAAAGGCATCCCACCGGTGCACAAAAGCCAGTGCCTTGCCGTAGCTGACGCTTTTGCCCATCTCGACGGCTTCCATCAGGTTCGGGATGCTTTTTACCACATACTGCCGCCCGCCGTCCGAGATGCGCAGCCGCAGCCATGGCTGTGCGCCGGGCACAAGGGTCAGCTCCGGTTCCAGATGGGCAAAGCCGGTGCGCTGGGCGGTCTCGTCCACACCAAGGTTTTCAAGGGCTGCTTCCTTGTAGGTATCCAGCAACCTGAGGGCCTCGTGATCCGACACCGGCGTTTCGCCGTGCCACTTTTTGCCAAACAGCATTTCCAGCCCGGAGGCATAGCTGTCCCGCCGGGCCGGTTCCGGGGCAAGGCCCGCCGCGCCGCGCACAACACCGGGAATCGCATCCGGCTTTGCCGCCGGTGCAGGGGCATTCTTTTCGGCATCGTCCAGCAGCAATGCGCCGATATGCTTGCAGTAGGTGCCCTCGCCGTTCTGGTTATACGGGCAGCTGCAGGACGCACTGACAAAGCTGCCGTTCTCCCGCAGCCATGCCTGCGTATAGTAATAGCTGCCGCCGCTGCCCTGTACCATGGCCGAAATATGCCGCACGCCATCGGCGTTCACGGTGCAGGTGCTCTGCTGGATGCGCTTGCGGTATTTCTTGGCCCGCTCAAAAATGTTATCGCCCAAAAAGCGTGCGGATCTCGTCTGCATCCATGGCTGTTTCCTCCCGGTTTGGCTGTAAAACCTTCTTATCTTATAAGAATACCGCACCCGCACCCCGGATGCAAGAGGGATCTGCCGCCCAATTTCCATACAAAAAAATCCCGCTCCTTTTCAGGAACGGGATCATTTTACGATCTTGGAATGCTGCGGGGATCACTTGACCGTCTTGCCAAGCTCAGCATCCGTCTCAATGGCGCGCTCACGGATCTTTTCCAGCGTCTGCTCACTGAGGATATGCTCTGCCTTGCAGGCATCTTCGGCGGCGGTCTTTTCGTCCACGCCCAGCTGCATAAAGAAGTGGGTCAGCAGACGGTGACGGCTATAGATGCGCTCTGCGATCTCGCGGCCCGGTGCCAGCAGGGTCAGGTTGCCCTCGCCGTCCACCGCGATATAGCCGTTCTCGCGCAGCTTCTTCATGGCAATGCTGACGCTGGCCTTGGTGAAGCCCAGCTCATTGACAACGTCAATGGAGCGCACTTTACCCATACGCTGACTCAGCATCAGGATCGTTTCAAGATAATCTTCTGCGGATTGGTGGATCTGCATGGTATGTTTGCCTCCTGTCTGTGCCGGGATGCAAAGCACCACGGTTTCATATAGTACAAGATATCACACTTTTTGCCGATGTGCAAGCAATTCGCGGAAGTTTGTTAAAACAAACTAAATTTATCCTGCACAAATCTGCTGTTTTGCCGGTTTTTTAGTCGGCCGCGTTTTGTGCAAAGGCGATAAATTATTTTGCTTCCAGATATGCCGCCGGGCCGGACTGGTACAGGTCGCCGCCGTGGGCATCCAGGATCACCGTCAGCGGCATATCCTTCACAATCAGGCGGCGCACGGCTTCACAGCCAAGGTCCGGCCACGCGATCACTTCCAGCGTCTGCACGCTTTTTGCCATCAGCGCACCGGCCCCGCCAAGCGCTGCCAGATACACAGCCCCGTTGCGCACCACAGCCGCCTTTACGGCATCGTCCCGCTTGCCCTTGCCGATCATGATCTTGTTGCCAAGGTCCAGCAGACGGGGGCTCATGGCGTCCATACGGCCGCTGGTGGTGGGTCCCGCCGAGCCGATCACCTGGCCCGGGCGTCCGGCGTGGGGCCGAACGTGTAGATGGCGCTGCCGGTCAGATCAAAGGGCAGCGGTTCGCCTTTTTCCAGTGCTTCGGTCATCCGCCTGTGGGCCTGATCGCGGGCGGTGTACACCACACCGGAAAGCAGCACGGTGTCGCCCGCCTTGAGCGGGGCAAGATCCTCGGCCGTGCAGGGAGTCGTCAGTCTGTATTCCATCTTTGCCCCTCCTTACAGTTCCGCGCTTGCACGGCGGGTCACATGGCAGGAAACATTCACCGCCGCAGGCAGGCCCGCCACATGGGTAGGCATCTGCTCAATGGCAAGGCCCAGACAGGTGGTCCTGCCGCCAAAGCCTGCGGGCCGATGCCCAGCTCGTTGATGGCGGCAAGCAGCTCCTGCTCCAGCTGTGCGTAATAGGGGTCCGGGTTTGGCACATCCAGCGGACGCAGCAGGGCCTTCTTTGCCAGATACGCCACCTTGTCAAAGCTGCCGCCCACGCCGATGCCCAGCACGATGGGCGGGCAGGGGTTGGAGCCTGCCAGCTTCACCGTGTCCAGCACGAACTTTTTTGAAGCCCTCCACGCCGTCGCAGGCTTGAGCATTTTGATCTGGCTCATGTTCTCGCTGCCAAAGCCCTTGGGTGCACCGTAATGCGGCAGCCCTCGCCGTCCACCAGATGCACTGTGATGGCCGCCGGGGTGTTGTCGCCGGTATTGCCCCGGCGCAAAGGGTCTGCCACGATGCTCTTGCGCAGGTAGCCGTCGGTGTAACCCCGGCGCACGCCCTCATGGATGGCAGCTTCAAAGCTGCCGTCAATGTGCACATCGGTGCCAAGCTCCACAAACACGCAGGCCATGCCGGTATCCTGACAGATGGGCAGGTTTTCTTCTTTTGCGGCGGAAAGGTTCGACCACAAAAGGTCGAGAGTGCTCTTTGCCAGCGGCCACGGCTCTTCCTGCCGGGCCTTGTCCAGCGCCGCCTGCACGTCCTGCGGCAGGCGGGTGTTGGCTTCGATGCACAGCCGTGCAACGGTATCCGTGATCTCCTGTGCGGAAATGGTTCTCATAAACGCTTCCTCCGCTTACAGACGGGCAACGCCGGTCTCGCGGGCAGCCTTTGCCACGGCATTTGCCACAGCCTCGGCCACGCGGGGGTCGAACGCGCCGGGGATGATGTTCTCCTCGCTGCGGTCGCATCGGTGATGAGGTCGGCGATGGCGTAGGCTGCAGCCAGCTTCATCTCATTGTTGATGTCACGGGCGCGCACACTCAGTGCGCCCTTGAACAGGCCGGGGAAGCACAGCACGTTGTTCACCTGATTGGGGAAGTCGCTGCGGCCGGTGGCCATCACCCGCACGCCGCCGCTTGGCCTCGTCCGGCATGATCTCCGGGGTGGGGTTGGCCATGGCAAACGATGGCATCCTTGTTCATGGTCTTGCACAGCTCAGTGGTCAGGATGCCGGGCTTGG
>ENA-OQAR01000369-OQAR01000369.1-human-gut-metagenome-genome-assembly--contig:-NODE-369-length-13515-cov-3.101210_pt1 | contig 13515 bp, 15 predicted proteins | sample MGYA00242738_ERZ504533 | MGnify/ENA primary metagenome ERZ504533 (study PRJEB26092, sample SAMD00036276) | human gut metagenome | host: Homo sapiens | study: EMG produced TPA metagenomics assembly of... | reverse complement strand
AACCACTATGGGCGCAAGATGAGGAAAAGACCATCGATCAGCTCAACGAGGGAAGCTGATATCCGCTGCCGATTATCTTGAAGGACTGCTTGATATCGTCGATTACGAAGGCGATATCGAAATGGGCGTGCGCAACAATCGCCCTACCGTGCAAATCGTCGCCGATGATGATACGGACATCAAGCATCTCATCGGACGCAACGGCGAAGTCGTTGACGCTCTGCAGCAGCTGACGCGACTGGCCGTGCAGCAGAAGACCGGCGAGCGTTCCCATCTCATTGTGGACGTCGACGGCTATCTGAAGCGCAAGCGCCAGCGTCTGCACGACATCGCGCTGGACGCCATCGACGAGGTGCGCGAGACGGGGGAGCCGGTTGATCTCAAGCCGATGAACTCCTTCGAACGCAAGATCGTGCATGATGTGGTGCGTGAGGAGGGTATGAAGTCCCGTTCCCACGGCGAGGAACCGCGTCGTTACGTCACGGTGTATCTCAAGGCTTCCGCTGCCGAAGATACTGAAGACGAGGATGAGGCCTGAGTTCGGCTCGTTTCACGTAGAACATGGCGTCACCATTTGGTGGCGCTTTTTATTGCGATTTTTTGAGTGACTTCATGCTGGCTGTGCGCCGGACATGTGATATTGCCGTCAATGGTCGGAAAGTACTTGCTGGAATACCGGCAATGAGGAAGAGCAGGATATAGGATGGTGCCCATGAGTGATGTGACAGACGAACTTGATGATTCGCCGATGCTTGAGGAAGTGCTGGGGGATGCGTTGGGCAAGCTTCGTGTTTTCCATGCGAAACTTGCCGAAGAAGGCGAACCTCGCGGTCTGATTGGGCCAAGAGATGTTGGCATTATTTGGGAACGCCATATTCTGAATTCGGCCGCCATTGTGCCTTTCGTAAAGGAAGCCACGGCCAAGAAGCAGTTCAAGACGGTTGCCGATATCGGCAGTGGCGGCGGTTTTCCCGGTATTGTCGCGGCCGCCTGCCTGCCGGATCACCGGTTCACGCTTGTGGAGCCGATGGAACGTCGTGTCGAATGGCTGAACGAGTGCGTGGCCGATATGGAGTTGAATAACGTTACCGTGGTGCGTGCCAGGGCCAATGAGATGATCGAGGCCATTGCGGGTGCTGCTGGCGCTCAAGGCGGCAATCGTGGCAATGGAAGTGCCAGGAATGGCAAAGGCGGCAAGAACGGCAGGGGAACGGCCGTTCGCGGTCCTGTACTGGATTTGGATGGCAAGCCTATTCAGGCGAAACATCCGTTTGCCGTGGTGACGTGCCGTGCCGTGGCTCCTATGACCAAACTTTCGGGGTGGACGCTGCCGTTGCTTGAGCGCGGTGGACGTTTGGTCGCACTGAAGGGGCGGTCCGCGCAAGAGGAGATCGAAAAGGCTTCCAAAGAGATCGCCAAATGCGGTGGCATTCGTCCGCGGGTGGTGGATGCCGAGGTTGGTCCGGGCTTGGAATCCACCCATGTGCTCATGGTGGATAAAAAGTAAGTTATCCACCATTTCGGTGAGTTATTCACATTGTCCACAACTGGAAAATCGACGAAAAAAGCGGCAGAAAAATGTTGAAGTAGCAACGAAAGATCGGTGGATAACTTTTTGCGAACAACGTAAGTTATCCACCGACTATCCACAGTATTCACATTTGTGCACAGTGGGTGAGATGAGCTGATTCTGTCCACCCGAATGATGAAACTTGAATGTTAAGCATATCGTAAGGAAGGCTAGTGTATGACTGGACCTGAAGGACCAGATAACCTGACATCGATGGAATCGGCAACGGAAACCATCAAACGAATTTTCGGAGGATCGGATTCCCCTCTTGGTTCGCAGATTGCCGACGAATCGACTCGCTATCGCGCCTTGCAGAAGGCCGTTTGCCCAAAGCCGGAGCAGACGCGCCTGATCGCGGTCGCCAACCAGAAGGGTGGCGTTGGCAAAACCACGTCGGCCGTGAATCTTTCCGCTGCGTTGGCTCAGTTCGGTTCCAAGGTGCTGCTGATCGATATGGATCCGCAGGGCAATGCGTCGACCGCGTTGGCGCTCCGCATGCGTCGGGGGAGCCTTCGGTGTACGACGTGATCGAAGGCAGGAAGACCATCGCCGAAGTCAAGCGCACATGCCCTGATTTTGATCTGCTCGATGTGGTTCCAGCTTCGATCGATTTGAGCGGTGCCGAGCTGGAAGTCGCCGACATGGAAAATCGTAATGTGCTTCTGAAGACCGCGGTTGACGAGTTTCTGGAAACCAGCGAGGAGCACTACGACTACGTGATTATCGATTGCCCGCCAAGCCTCGGCCTGCTGGTAATTAATGCCATGTGTGCGGTGCATGAGATGCTGATTCCGATCCAGGCTGAGTACTATGCGCTGGAAGGTCTCGGCCAGCTCATCAATACCATCGGACTGGTGCAGGAGCATTTCAATCCGTCGCTGCTGGTTTCCACCATGCTGATCACCATGTTCGATAAGAGGACGTTACTCAGCCGTGAAGTGCATGACGAAGTCAAAAATCATTATCCGACTATCGTACTGAATACCACGATTCCCCGAACGGTGAAAATATCGGAAGCTCCAAGCTTCAATCAAAGCGTGATCGCCTACGATCCCAAGGGAATGGGAGCGATTGCCTATTGTGAGGCCGCATTGGAAATCGCACGTCGCTCGCAGACGGTGCTGAAGGCTATCGATGCAAGAAGGAATGAGAACTGATCATGGCTACGAAATCACGTTTAGGCAAGGGTCTCGGCGCACTGTTTCCGTCTCTTCCAGGAGAGTCGGCGAAAGCGGAAGCCACTACTGAACCGGCTGTGGCTGTTGCGGGTGCAAAGGCTAATAACAAGATCGCTGGAAAGGTTTCAGAAAACGTAGCCGGTGGTGCGACTGTTGCCGGGCAATCCGCGGGGAAGACCGCGGTCAAGAGTTCCGTGGCAACCGCCAAGGCTTCCGTCGATGCCGTCCATGACATGAAGAAGAACGTTTCACGTGAAACCAAGAAGGGGAGTGGCCATCGAGCCAGTATGCCTTCCATCATGTTGAATGAGACTGCTCATCCTGCCGACATGTTCTTCGGTTCCACCAGTCCTGTTGCCACTTCCGAAGTGAAGCAGGAAAGTGTTTCACGTGAAACCGCTGCGGTAAAAAAAAGACCGAAGATAAGAAGAATGACGAACCTGAACTGTTGCCGGTGCAGGGCGGTTATCTCGTTGAATTGCGACTGAGTGATGTTGGACCGAACCTGCATCAGCCGCGTACCATTTTCGATGAGGATGATCTTCGTGAGCTTGCCGATTCCATCAAAGAAGTCGGCGTGCTGCAGCCTATTGTCGTACGGAAGCGTCCACTCGCGCAGATTGAGGCTGCTCGTAAGGAGAACGCCGCTAAAGATGCCGAGTCGCACAATATGTTCGACGGGCGCATGGATAGCATGTACGAGCTCATTATGGGTGAACGTCGTTGGCGCGCATCGCAGATCGCAGGTTTGAAAACGATTCCTGCGATTGTCAAAACCACTGCCGACGACGATATGTTGCGTGACGCTTTGCTGGAAAACCTGCATCGCGTTGCGTTGAATCCATTGGAAGAGGCGGCCGCCTATCAGCAGATGATCGACGATTTTGGCTTGACGCAGGCGCAATTGTCAAAGTCGGTGTCGAAGTCGCGTCCGCAAATCGCCAATACTCTGCGACTGCTGAATCTGCCTGCGACCGTACAAAAGAAGGTTGCTTCCGGCTTGCTGTCGGCCGGTCATGCGCGCGCATTGCTCGGATTACCGTCGGAAGCTGACATGGAACAGCTTGCGACGCGCATTATTTCCGAAGGGTTGTCGGTACGCAGCACCGAGGAAATCGTGTCGATGAAGGTCGCTGAATCGGACCAGCCGAAGAAGGCGAAGACCAACAAGCTGAACCCGTGGGCCGGAACACCGATGCAGGTCGGTCTTGAAAAGAGGTTCGGCACGAAGGTGTCGATCAAGGGATCCAAGGAGCATGGACGCATCGAAATCGTGTTCAAATCCGAAGACGACATGAAGCGCATTGTCGACCTGCTCATGCCCACTGCCGAAAAATAGTATTTCTTAAGTTTTTTGGTGTCCGCGGAAGGGGCGGCATATTCTGTTCACGACACACTCAAGGCCGTTTGGCCAAGCTTACAGTCGTGAACAGAATATGCCGCCCCTTCCGCTCGTTTCAAGTTTTTGTAGGGTATGACCGTGATGGGAAGTGTTACTGCTGGAGGTAGGCTTGGGCATCGAGGGCGGCCCGGCAGCCCATGCCGGCGGCACTGATCGCTTGACGGTAAATACTATCAACACAGTCGCCGGCTGCAAAAATGCCGGCAGTGCTGGTGCGTGTGCTGGCGCCGTCCACCTGAATATATCCACCCGCATCTCGCTGCACAATGCCGTCAATAAAAAGCTGTGGCGGGGGAGTGGCCGATCGCCACAAAAAATGCCGTTTGCGGCAATCGTGCTGGTCTCTCCGGTGATGACGTTGCGAATGTTCACGGATTGGGCTCCATTGTCGTCACCCAAGATTTCCTCCACCACGGAATCCGTGACGATGGTGATCTTCGGATTCTGCTGAGCGCGTTCCACGAGAATCTGCGATGCGCGGAATTCAGAACGACGATGAATCAACGTCACCGACGATCCAAATCGTGAAAGAAAATCAGCCTCGGTGAATGCGCTATCGCCGCCGCCGACCACAATAATCGGCTTATCTCGGAAGAAGAAGCCGTCGCAGGTCGCGCAATATGACACTCCCTTGCCGGAATATTCCGCCTCTCCGGGGATGTCGAGTTTGCGATATTCCGATCCGGTTGCGATGATCAAAGCATGGGTTTCAAAAACGTCTCCCTGATCGACGCTCACGGTTTTCACGCCGGTGACGTCATTGTTGCTCACGGAAACAACATCATCCCAAACGATTTCCGCGCCGAACTTCTCAGCCTGGCGTTGCATATTATCCATGAGTTCCGGTCCCATAACGCCGTCGGGGAAACCTGGAAAATTCTCCACTTCAGTGGTGTTGACGAGCTGCCCGCCTGGGGTCAGCGCACCCGCGATGACCAGTGGTTTGAATCCAGCCCGGCCCAAGTATATGGCCGCGGTATATCCGGCAGGGCCGGATCCGACAATAATCACATCTCGCAAATCACTCATATTCCCACTGTAGCGAACCACCAAAGCAACCAGCCGCGCACTGCACGATTTCACGCATTCCTTTTTTCTTATGGCGTATTATCAAGTGCTTTCCAAGCCGGATCATCTACAGAGTTTCACGTGAAACACCAGCTGTTGTGCGTGGTTGCGTGCGGTGCTGTGTGTGCAGTTGCTGGGGTGGCTGGATTCTTGGCGTCGCTTGATCGGAACATGAGAAAGGGCTTGCGCTCCACATGGAGCGCAAGCCCTTCGGTCGTGTTAATGTGACGCCTGCCTGCGCGGGCCTTGGATCACTTGTTGATGACCTTCTTGAACAGATCGGCGCTGGCCTTGGCGAGTGCGAACTGGCCGAAGCCGGATCGACGGAAGCGAGGTTGGCGTTGATGATCTGGTTGAAAGTGTTGTTCTTCATGATGTTTCCTTTCGTTCGGCTTGGCGGCGTTCTTGTTTTCTGTTCTTTCCTCTGGCCGCTGCCGTAAGTCTGTTGTTGTTCGGTTATGTTCAGCGCGGGTGGCGTTGCCGTTTCCCCGCGTGTGGGGTGCGGCTCCGGTTTTCTCTCCGGTTCCTGCCGCATCGTGTCTCTTTGTTCTGTTGTGCCTTCATCATAGGCAGGCTCAACCGTCGATGTCATGCAACGATCGTCGATTCTTTTGTATTTTCATCGGCTAATCTTGAAATAAACGTAACGATGCTGTGATGAACATCAATCGTCGATTGCAGGGCAGTATTGCCGTCGCAAAAGAAACGGCGCGATCTTCAGATTTTCTATCTTTTCTATCTTTTCTATGAAAGTCTCAAATCGTTCTCCCGTAAGACTTTTCGCAAGGTCGGCATTGTTCTATCCATTTTCTATCTTCCTTATTTGCGGGAGTATTTGCGCTTGTTGCCGGCGAATGTCAGGTTACATTGATTGATATCGGGCTGATTGGGCTGGGCTGATTGGTGTGGCTGTTCGACAGGCTGATTGGTGTCGGGCATAAGAAAGGAACGTGATATGGCGACTATTCCTGAACAATATGAGAGCCAGCGCGTGGGCGTGCAGGGATATCGCGTGCTCAATCTCGATTTGGACGGCGTTTGCACGGATTACAAGGGCGCGATCCGCGATTACCTGCAGCGGCAGGGCATTGACGTGCCGGAACGTGCGCTGCAGACCGCGCATTACAATCTCACGCGCGAGGACGGATGGCCGTTCGAGACGCTCGACGATTACATCGAAACGCACAAAGCCGCGGAGCGTGAGCATCTGTATGCGACGATGAAGCCGCTTCCGGGGGTCGCGCAGGCATTGCAGCGATTGGCGAATGAGCACGTGTACATTCGCATTGTCACGCACCGGCTGTTCGTGTCCGGCCAGCATCAGATGGTCGTTTCCGACACTGCGCAATGGCTGGACAGCAACCGCATTCCGTACATGAGTCTGTGCTTTACTGGGCTGAAAGACAGTATGCAGGCCACGATTCATATTGACGATTCGCCGGCGAATATCGAAACTTTGCGTGAGGCAGGGCAGCATGTGGTCGTGTTCGATCAGCCATACAACAGTACGTATGCTGGTCCCAGAATCGACAGTTGGAGCGACACCAACGTTGAAACGCTCCTCACCCTCTTCGAATCCTGGCCGGAGTAAGGGGTGTGCTGGCGGTAGCTGCGATTCCGTCCGTGTGACTCTGGTAATCGGTTTTAGGTGCGGGTTGTGCGGACGGGATTATGTGAGCGACCGCATGATTTGTCAGTTGACCGCACGATTTCTTCTATCTGGCCTCATGATTTTGTTTTGGCGACCTCACGATCTGGAAAAGAGTGTCCCCGATTGAAATCGTGAGGTCGCCAGATCACAATCATGAGGTCAGCCAAACCAGATCATGGGTCAGACTAATGCTGGGGTAGACGTTTCAGCGCGTCAGCCAGTCTGCGGCGGAATATACCTGCTCGTCTTTGGCTTGAAAACTTGATTCCACGCGAGCCGCCACAAAGCGCCGCTCAGAGCGCAAAGACGCAGGAATTTTGTGGAAAGCGGTCACGTTTCGCACATTGAGATAACCGGCCACGTCTCGCTCGACATATGTGCTGAGATATGACGAAAAGAAGAGTTCAAGCGGCATTTCGGAACTGTAGAGACGGGGGTAGCCGTCGCGCAGCATAAAATCATCCGCGAGCAAGCTCCCGAATCTGACATTAGAGTTCTGACATCAGAGTGATAAAAATGGCGAAAAGTTGGTTGTCGATTCTTGAGCCAAGTTCCATCGCTTTTCGACTACGACCATATTCCAAAAATAAATACGAAAAGAGCCTGCCATACGTGAGGTGACGCATGGCAGCTCTTTTTCGTATCGCAATCTTCAGAAGTAATCGGATATTGCGATATGCTGACGATCAGAACACTTGAATGCTTTCGATGTACAGCTGGTTGCCCGGCAGGCTATCAAGTGGAACCCACAGCATGATGTCCTGCGTTTCCACGGCCTTGTCGAACTTGATGTCGGTCGTGCCGGAAGCGTCAAACTCGAACTGCGCCACTTGTTCGCCTTGGGACGGGCTGTTTGTCGCATTCACGCGAATATATCCCTGACCACCGGAAGAACGAATTTTGATGACCATGCGATACGCCTTCTGCGGCTGGCTCAGATGCACGTAATATCCGTAGCCCTGCTGTCCGTCAGGATTCGACAGGAACTGACGATTGTCGATTTCGTACGCGGTCGTGTTTTCCGGCTGCTTCGGATCCGGCACTTTCTTCGACTGCTTATCGGCGGTCACGACCTTGTCCTCGGTTTTCTTGGGTTGCTTGGACGCCGTAGACTCGCCGGATGCCGGCGTATTGGCGGAAGCATCGGAAGAATCCTTGGAATTGGACGAATCGGTATTGCCGGACGTATCGGAATTGGAAGAATCCGCGGAATTCGCATCCGACTGATCTCCCTCGCCGAACGGCACTTCGTCAAGATTTATTTCCGGCCATGGTCCTTTTGAATCAGTCGTAACCGAATCTGAAGGCTGCATCAACCCATGAACTGCAAACCCAAGCGCAACCGCAACAACGATGACCGCCACGATAATCGCAACGACCTTCGTTTTCAGCTTGCCAAACAGTTTCGCGTCGGCAACGTCAGTATTCGCCGAAGCGGAAGAAGGATTCTTCGGCGTGAAGCTCGGCGGAACCGCGGCTCGACCGGCGGCATACGCGGCATCGATCGCCTCCTGCTCTGCTTTCAACGCACGGGCGGACTCCTCGCCGGGCTGAATGACCTGACCATCCGCGCGATCACTGGAATGCGACCGGTTTTTTCCAACTGGGAATCGTCGGATGACATGCCATCGTCCGGTACGGAAACCTGATGGGGAAGGAGAAGGGAGAATCGCTGGTGTCGGTCACGCCATCGATGTCTTCTTCGCTCAGCAGTTCACGGCCGCTGCTCCACAACGATTTCACCGCTCCACTGGTGGCCGCGACGCCTTTCGCCAAAGCCTCCTTGCCATCGGAAAAATCGTTATGCGGTTCGGGAGCCGTGAACGTCATTTCCGGAATGCTTCCAGCCGCTGCCAGCGTATCCGGCAGCGGGAGCACATCCTTCTCAAGAATCTGCAGTAACGGAACATTGGCGATTGAGCATTCCGAATCCATGGAAGGCAACGTGATATCCATGCTTCCCAACGATGACAGCGGTTGGTACTCGCCAAGCAACGCTTCCAATTCCGCAATGGTTGCCATCGGAACGGTGGGGAAGCCGTCGTCCTCTTCAAGTTCGAGACCGCGCTTGCAGATCACGCGGAATTCCATCGGCGTGGTCGGCGCGAGCGCTTCAAGACGGAAATCCGTCGACAGCGTGGACGGGCGTCGGATCAGCATAGCGTACAACAGCGCTGAGATTTGACGGATCGCAAGCTGTTCCCGATTTTCCAAAGCCTGCGCGCGGGAAGTGTCGGCAAGCATGACGCTCACTGGAGCGTCTGCGATCTGAATGCCGGAACGGGTCAGTCGCACCGTGTCGGTGCTGATGGAGAAATGCGTGAGATTGTCTTTTTGCAGCGCATGCAATGATTCGATGACTTCGCCAATGATGGAGCGCATGGCTGTATAGCTCAACGGCTGGTCGGCATTCAGCGCAAGATATTCACTGAGGGTCATGCCTTCGTCAAGCTGCGTCACCACCAGCGCGACCTGGCCGGCATGCTGGAGCTGCAGCACTTTCGTGAAGTGGGAATCATGCGAAATAGCCAGCATGGAAGCGGTTGCGTTGACTTCCTGCAATGCCTTGCTGCTGCTGACAATAAACAGCTGGCAATCCCGTGCGAGCACATGGTCGCTGGCCTTCCAGACCTGCAGTCCGGTTTCTTCGCGCAATGGCGAAACGAGCACGTAGCGATTGCTGATGGTATCTCCCAGCTGAGGTTTCATGGGTTCCTTCAACTTTTTGTAAACGTTTGTTCTGCCTATGGTCACTCGCCGTTTTCGGCGTCGCCTGTTCCAGTCTATCGTTGGGGCTGGTCGCTTGCGAAGTCCGGGAATACGTGAGGAAATCAGTGCGATCGCCTCCTTGAATTCCTCGGAACGTAGCAGCCGCAACATGCCTACGTAAACGATGAAGGTCACTATGGCCAGCAGTGCGGCACACGCCACTGCCTGAATCCAGTTCATATGACCGTCCACCGCTCCGATTTGGGCGCCGACAAGCTGGTAGACGCTGTCACGTACCGTCACGCCGATGAACATGGTAGCTACTGCCGCGCCAATCGATTTCAGATACGAGATGGCTATGCGCGGACCGTCGATATTGTTTTCGAATCGTTTGCGCAGCATGGCATACAGGATGGGGATCGGCAGTATGTAGCTCATGGCTCCTACCATGCCGATCATTGTCGTCCATTCGGTAGGGGGGAGTAGTTTCGCGCCGATGATCACGCTTACCGCTTGAATGCCCATGGCGAACAGCATGAAAATGAACGGCGATTTGCCGTCTTCGAAGGCATAGAACGTGCGCTGGATAATCAGATACGCGCTGGCGAACGGAAGTCCCACGCCAAGCGTGACCAACGGTCCCGCCATAAGAATCGCCTCTCTGACGCTCACAGACGGCAGCAACGCGAGAATGATCGGAACGGGCATCACCACGAAAGCGACCGCGAAATAGCACATGATCACACCCATATTGCGCAGCGCCTGGCTGAGATCGATGCGCGCTTCGGCGATATTATGATCGGCGACCGCACGGGATATTTTCGGGAAAATCGCGGTTGCCAGCGAAACGGCAATCAGCGAATACGGCAACATGTAAATCGTGTACGCGTTCTGGTATGAAGCATTGCCGGCCACGTCGAGCGGATTGATGCCGAACTGCTGCTGCGCGAGCATCGGCGCGTAGTGGAGGTACGCGTGATTACGATATTGGCGAGCTGGTCGATTACGACAATGCCGACACTCCAAGCCGCGACCGGTCCCATGGAACGCAATCCAATGCCACGAAGGCCGAAGATGGGGCGGTATTTCAATCCGATTTTGGTCAGTGGAATGAACAGTACCAGCGCCTGGAATGCCACGCCCAACGTCCACGTGCCTGCGGTCAGGGCGATTTTGCCGGCGGTCCAAAAATCAAGCGGATGCTCGGTGGCACGGCCGAATAGCGCGATGAACGTGCCGAAGCCGATGCAGCTGATGATGTTCGCACCCACGGAACTCCACGCATACGCGGTGAAATGGTCTTTGGCCGCGAGAATCTGGCCGACCACCGTATATAGGCCGTAGAAGAAGATCTGCGGCATGCACCACAGGGTGAATGAGGTCGCCAACGCCATGGTTTCGGGGCTACCGTTCACATACAGCTTGGTGAGCAGCGGCGTGCATAGGGCCATCAGGATCGTCACCGCCAACAGCATGGTGATGGCAAGCGTGATGAGCTTGTTGAGTTTGGTTTCGGCGTCTTTTGCCTTCAACGTGCGTACGATCTGCGGCACGAGCACGGCGTTGAAAATACCGCCGGAAACCAAGGTGTAGATCACCTGCGGAATCATGGATCCGGCTTGGTAGGCGTTCGCCGCATAGCCGGTGGTGCCTAAAGCCCAAGCGAGCAGAATGGTACGGATTTGCCCGGTCACGCGCGAGGCCGCGGTGCCGGAGGCCATGATCAGTGAATTACGGCCAACGGAAGAACTCATTCGTCTGGATCCTTCTTACGGTGGAATTGGCGCCACAGTCCCAAAGCTCCAAGCAGCACGCGATGCCGATGATGATGAAGCCGGTTTGTCGCTGATCTGCAATGCGCTGGTGATGTGGGTGGTTTGTGTCGCTCCGAATGTGATGCCCTGCCTGTCCTGCAGGCTGAGCGTGGCGTCCGCGGTGCCGGAGGTGGCCACGCGGATAATGAACGCCACTTGGGCTTCGCCGTGCGCGGGCACTTCCACGGTGTCGAAACGCGAAGTGACGATCTGCATGGAGTTGGTCAATGATGAGACTTTTACCGTGACCGGATAGGGGTGGCTGTTGCTGATGGTAACGGGCATTTGCGCGGTTTCGCTGACCACGTTGACGTTTTCCGTCGGTGTGATGGCCACGCCGTTGATGAGCAGGGACGCCAGTTGCCCGGCTCCTTCCACCATGGTGCTTCCGGCTGGATTTTCGCCGCCTAGCGCGTGCAGGGCCATGATGCCGTGCGCGTTGACGAGCTGCCTGCGCCACGCTTTGAGGCCTGCGGGGGCCTGCTTGGCATCGTCGGCGACGTCGGTGAGGATGGACGCGTTGAATCGTTTGATGTCGTTTGTCGAGGCTGCCAGTGTGTTGAGCGTCTGCCTGAGATTGGCTTGCGTCGCATCATTGATTCCGTCGGATTGCGGCACGATCGCGGCTGCATCGTCGCCGCTCAAGGCGGGGTCGGCGTTGTTGAGCGTGTTCAGATCGGTGATGTTCAGCCATGGCGATTGTTCGCGTCCGTCATCAGTGCGTCCACGACGGCCGGATCAGAGTTGCCGTTCAGGCAGACCAGCAGATTGCGTTCCGAATACGGCTGCTCCATCTGGTAGAACGCGCTTTGCGCGACGAATCGCGCGAGACGCCCGGCCGTTGTTCCCTCGCCGTCCGCTTCGCGTCGGCACTGGTCGCCTTGCCTTGTGCAAGGTTGGAAAGCACGCTTTGCGCGGTCAGTACGGTGAATGTTCGCCGGCGTCGGTGGTTACTACGGTCTTGCCGGTTTCCGCGGTGGCCGCATCATCCTCTTCGAAATCATGCGTGGCGATGACGGTGTCGTACCCCTGCTGCTTGGCTTTCGCCAGCGCGTCGGCGGTCCAATTGCCGGTGCCCTGCCATGCATACGTGGTCATACTCGCGTTCGGGTCACCCAACGCCGATTGATAGTTTTTCAAGGCCTGTTCGGCGTTCCATTGCGAGGTGCCGACGCCTGCCGAATCATAGGTTTTGCTGTCGTTCAGCGCGGAATAGGCGGTGATGTCGAACAGGGCCGGTTGCGTGATGCCGTCGACTTGCGTCGGCATCGGCATCGTCTTCAGATAGGTTGGATCGGCCACCACCTGCAGTTTGTCATGCTTGGTGAACGTCTGTTCCAGCGACTTGAGTCGTGCCTCGTCTTCTTTGCCGGGAACGGCGATTTTCGAGAGTTCCGCGGAGGTGACGCCACCTTTGTTGACGAGCTGTTCCAGCATGGTGTTGTCGGTGGTCCATCCTTGCGCTTCGAGCGGCTGCACGATGGTGATATTCATCGCGGGCGTGTCGGGGGTATTGATTCCAGCTCCGGTCCGTGTTGCGAAAGTGTGCGCTTCGTCTTGTTGAACGCCATTGGCCTCATAACTGAGCGTGACCGGTTTCGGCCCCCAGGAGTTGACGGACGCCAGCGTCTCCTGATTCGAGTCCGCGTCGATGTGCACGTTCGCCGAAGCTCCCGGTTGAAGCGCGGGAACCTCGCTCTGCCCAACGATATTGGGCGTGGGAATCTGCCCGATGCCTTCCGACCATTCCTGGATATCGTTGCGCGACACGAACGTGTAGAAGGCGTTCATGGCAAGGGTGAGCGTGCCTGAAGGGATTTCCTGATCGGTGGTGTTGGTCACGTCGCGCTCAAATGATAGCCGGAAGTGTCGGTCAGCACGGCGGTGGAGGAGTCGATCGACAGCATGGTGCCGGATTGCGATTCCTGTGTTTCTTCGGCTTCGGCTTTCGGCACAGGTGCGTATAACAACATCAACGCCATGGTCATAACCATGGCGAGGATTGCCGAAAGCGCACGCATGCCGTGCGGAACGTTCCGTTGTGCGGGTTGATTCACCTTCACGCCTGTCTGTTGAGTTTCCTTGCGTACAACCATGCTATCTTTCGTTCGTTCGGGTAGCTG
>ENA-OQAR01000367-OQAR01000367.1-human-gut-metagenome-genome-assembly--contig:-NODE-367-length-13534-cov-5.744536_pt1 | contig 13534 bp, 19 predicted proteins | sample MGYA00242738_ERZ504533 | MGnify/ENA primary metagenome ERZ504533 (study PRJEB26092, sample SAMD00036276) | human gut metagenome | host: Homo sapiens | study: EMG produced TPA metagenomics assembly of... | reverse complement strand
GGGCAAAAGCCCCTCGCACTCTGCGACCGCTGCCCCTGCTTCGGTTCGCTGTTTCCGCCACTGGCGGCGCTCACCTTTGCAGCATCCAGTATTATCTGCGCTTTTGGCTTGGCATCTGCCGCACCTCACTCGCCGTATCGGCACTTAGAATTATGCGGTATTGCCTTATATTTTGTGTGGATTATGCGGGAACAAAAAACAGATTTTCAGGATTCTGTCTCTTTTTCTCTTTTGTTTACCTCTCTCTCGCTGGCTTCCACCATCGAGATCACGTTCAGCAGCACCAGCCGCACCACAGCGGGGTGCAGGCAGCTGTTGTTGATGGCGTTGATGACGGATTTTTGGAGCTCTTCAATTTTTGCGGTTGTGGTCATTTCATCACCCTTTCTGCCATCGGGGAGCCGGAATATTCCGGGCGTGGATAGCTTGTATCTTCGGTTCGCGTGCCGCCGCAGGCTGCCAGCGTAAGCGGGATGACCAATGCAAGCACCAACAGCAAAGCCAACGTGGCCAAAATCTGCATGAATTTCTGCATTAAATCTCCCTCCCGTTCACGCTCAAAGAACCGCATTCAATTCTGCCGGGGATTTCAAACTTGCTGGCATTGCAGTGGATGACCTTATCTACCTGGTCAATGGCAATGCCCACAAACTCGCTGGTGGCCCCGCCGGTGGAATAATCAAAGCTGGGGTCGCCGGTGGAGAACCAGCCTAAAAACGTGTAGCGGGAGTTATCACCAATATAAGATTTGCCGTACCGGCTGCTTAACACACCGGTCAGGTTGTTTTCCCAGTACCAGCGGATGCGCCCCCGTGTCAATGTCCACACGAGTGCCAGCATCTTTGCCCATACGAATCCAGGCATTGTCCAGGTCATAAGTGGTTGTGCGCGCCTTATTGTGAATCTGCCCGGTCGTAATGTTTCCGCCGTTGATGATTGTCTTGTCCTGGTTCCAGGTACTCAAATCCGAGAATGTCACCACACCGGATAGGTTGATCTGTGCGCTGGTGATCTCTGTTCCGCCTGCCGTCAGCTTGATGGTGCTGGAAGTTCCGCTGGTGGAAGCCGTCAACTTAATTTCACTCACCGTCTGCTTGATCTCGGTTTTGGTTTCGTTGGCGGTCAGATAGTCGCCGGTGCTGGCCGTCCAGGCAGTGGGGGCGTTGCCCATCTGCACCATGGGGTGCATGATGGTCAGATCGTTGGTAACGGTGGCGTTATCGTCGGCTGTGCTTACAAACAGACCGTCTGCATAGCCGTCCGCGGTCGCCGTGAACGCCGCCCAGCGCAGCTCCAGCCGTTATCCAGCGCAATGTCCTGCTTCGCGTTTTTGAATGCGTTGCCGTAATAACTTTTTGTGCCGCTGCTGCTCTTGGTCTCGAACTGTAAAAACAGGCTATCCGTGCCGGAGTTGAGCTTGTACAGTACGCTGGCGCAGTAGGTCATGCCCTTGGCAATCACCAGCGTTTTGTCCGCACCAAAGTGGAAGCGGGTGTTCTGCGCCCTATTGGTCACTCGGACGGATTCACCGCTGATCGTGTATGTTCCTTTTTTTCTCAGGTCATTGCCGCCTGCATCCAGGGTCGCATTGTTCCAGTCGTCGGTGCCCGCAATAATATTGTTGCGCCGGCGATCCGCTGCGTTACCGTCTGGGTAATGCTGTCGGCTTTCTGGTCAATCGCGGATACTGATTCTTTAACGGTTTTGAATTCCCGCTTTGTGCTGTCCAAATCGTTGGAAATGGTCGTGGTGGTTTCTTCCAGGCTGCTGACTTTGGTGTTGATGCTATCCGCCTTTTGGCTGATGCTGGAAACATCCGCTTTCAGGCTGTTCACCGTTGCGGTAGTGGCGTAATCCTGCAATTTGCTGTCAACGGCATCGTTGGCGGCGCTGGTGGCGGTATCCTTTACCGTCTCTGTTACAGATTCCGTCACCGACTTTGTGACCTCGGTCTTGATCTCATCCGCCGATTGGGAGATCAGGCTTTTGGCGCTTTTCTCTGTTATGTAGTCCCCGCTACTAGCTGTCCACGCGGTCGGCGCATTGCCGTATTGCAGCATGGGGTGCAATGCCATGTACTTGTTTGTAACCGAACCCGACCGCAGACCAAGGCTAACGCCGGTCAAAATATAGTTGTCCTTCGGCGTCCATGTGCATACCGTAACACCCAACCGTCCGATTGCTCAATTTTGATTTGGTCAGCAGGCTTTATGCTGGTGTAATATCTGCTGCCGTTAGCGTGCGAATAATTGATGTCCAGATAAAAAGCGTCCTTGCCCGAAACTTGCTTGTACATAACGGATATGCACAGCGTTACACCATTGACAATGCGCGTGCTAGTAGTGTTAAAATCAAATCTTTTAAGGCTATTGGAATTTGTTACCGTTGCACTGCCATCATCATTGTATTCAACAGTGCCACTGCCTTGGAGAACAGCGTTCTTGAAGCTCTCACTGCCCAGGATCAGGTTGCCGCCGCCGGTGATTTTGGTGTCTTTTTTCACCTCAGAGGAAAGCCCGTCTACCGTTGCTTTCAGGTCGGTGTACTTTCCGGTCAGGTCGCTGGCCTTTACTTCCAGGCCGTCCACGCTGGTCTTGATCTCCAGCATCTTGCCAGTCAGGTTCTTGTAGCTCTGGCTGTTCACGGCGCTGGAACTTTCCCGGCTGGCGCTGCCCACGCTCTCAAAGCTGGCTTTGCCGGAGGAGATTGTGGCGCTCATCAGGTAGGTGTCGAACTCCCGCCCGCGTGCGTCCTTAACGTGCACGATCTGCCCGCAGGCAAGGCCGGAACTGCTGGGCACCGATACTTTGCAGGGGGTATAGGTCACGTTTTTCAGCACGTTGTAAAGGTTTTGGACAACGGTTTTCAGGTTGGCTTCGGTGCCAGTTGTCAGCAGCAGATTACCTTGCACTGCATAAGTGTTGGTGGCGGTGGTGCTGTCGGGGTAGATGACCCCCACGTCCCTGTCCGACTGCCGGATCTGGACTTTCTCAATGGCCTTGACGGTGTAGTCCTCGTAGCTCAAACTGTCGGCATAATAGGCGGTGCTGTTGCTGGCACCGTCCGGGGTGATTTTGGCCGTGCTGCGCTTGTCGCTGTAGGTCAAAAATTGCAGCTTGCCGTCCGCGTTCATGTGGGCATAGCAGCCTGCCGCTTCCGCCGCCCAGGAGATAATCTGTCGGCAGGTCAGGTCGTCCGCGTAGAACGCCTGCACGCTGTAGCTGCCGTTGATGGGCAGGCTGCTGCTGGCAAGCGCGACCCCTGCCCGCTGGCAGGCCAGCTGTACCAGCTGCCAGATAGTTTTGGGGAACTGCGCCTGATTGGCGTGCAGCCAGCCGGAGAAGTCCGCATCCAGCTTGGACATGGTGTCGTAGGCCGTGACCTTGTAGCTGTTGCGCTTGGTGCGGGTGGGCTTTTCAGCATAGAAAACGCCCACCTTGGTGCGGTTCCCGGCATCGTCCTGCCGGTAGTAGGTCAGGGCATCCCCGGCGGTAATTTGCAGGCTGCCGCCCGGGTCCGCCCAGATTTCGGCTTCAATGTAGTCCGAAAACGCAGAGCCGATGGTAAATTCCTGCCCGGAGTTCACCGCAGTGTGCAGGGTCAGGCTCTTCACCGCGCTGCCGGGGGAGCCGCCCTTTAATTCGGTGCCGCTTGGGAAAGTGAGAATTGGTTGGAGCAAATATACACCTCCTTTGGTTTTAGTTAGGAGGTAGGAGTGAGGAGTTCATGGTGTGCGCGTGCGCGCACGGGTTGAAAATTGGGCCGCAATCCCGTAGGAGCGCACATTGTGCGCCCGTCGCCTTGCGGTAAATCCTGTTATGGCGTCATCTACCGCAAAGCCCCGGAACGGTCAAGACCGTTCCCTACAGAACGAAACCTAAAGGCTGCATTAACTCCTAACTCCTACTTCCTACCTCCTAACTCTCAATCAGCATTCAATAATGTTAAACTTAAGGTTCTTCACTGTTTTGTCTTGGCATTGTGCCAGGCGATGCCGTATTTGCTGCAGTAGCAGGTGGTGGTTTCTGTCTCGGTGGAAGAGCCGGCTTTGGGATGGGTGAACTGAAACGTTGCCTTGCCTGCAAACAGCCCGATGGTGTACTTGTATTCGTCATCCGTCAGGCAGCTGTAGGCGATGGGCCAGGTGGCAACCTTTTCCCGCACCACTTCGCGGTGCATGTACCCGGCTTCGTCGCGCCCGGAATCGCTGGAATCCAGGTCGGAATAGCTCGGTTCGATGTCGCGGTCCGGTGCGTACAGGGATTTGCCATCGATCTGGAACAGATTGGTCAGGGTCACGTCACACACCTCCTGTGGCAATGGCCTGTTTGCGCTGCCAGCGCTGTACGGCGCGGCCTACGTCCTCGTCGGTCAGCTCAATGCCGTACACGGCGGAGAGAATCTCCCGCAGCACGGCCACAACGGCTTCAAAGCCCGCCATTTGGCCTGCCTGCAAATCTTCCATGACCTCGGCCACAGCCTGCTTGATGGTGTCCAGCGGAGCTTCTACGTTGGTGCCGTGGCTCTGGTCGCCCAGCACCGCCAAAAACTCCCGGTTCGCCGGGATGACCGCGCCCTGCGCTAGGTAGGGGATTTGCGGGGCGGTCAGGGTGCTGATATTAAACCCGACATGACCGCCGCCGAATATGTCCGGCAGGTCGAACGACAACCCGTTCAGCGCGTTGATGACCGCATTGATGCCGGTCACAACGGCGGAGATCATCCGGTTGATGAAGCCGATGATGCCATTGACGGCGGTCTTGATGGCGTTCGTCATCTTATCCCAGACGGTGTTGACTGTGTTGCCGATGGCCTGCCAGGCAGCATCCCAGTTGCCGCGGAACACGGCGCTTAAAAAAGTCCGTCAGCCCGCGCAGCACAACAACGGCCAGATCGATGGCATCCGCAATAGCCCCAACGGCCACGCCAACAACGTCCGCAATGGCGTTGAATACCTCAGCAAACGCGGGGCCGAACGTGGCGATGATCCACTTGGCCACCGGGGCCAGCAGGTTGTTCCACAGGTCCAGCAGGCAGTTGGCAACGCTTGCCACCAGCAAAAGAATGTCGTCCCACAGGGGTTTGAGGTGGGAGGACCAGAGGGTAGATAAAATCTGCATCAGGTTAGTAAGGATCGGCTGCAAAACGTTCTGCCACAGGGTGGTAAAAATGCCTTGCAGGTTTTCCAGCGCCAGGGCGGCACTCTGGACAATGGGCTGGCCGTACTCGGCCCAGGTCAGCTGAACGCCGCCCAAAAGATCCTGCCAAACGGTCAGGGCAGTGGTTTTCATCTGCTGCCAGGCTGCATCCCACAGCGCGGCGGCGGGGGCAAGCACAGCCTGTAATGTAGCCCAGAAATTTTGCAGCTGCTGGTTTAATAGAGCCGGCGGACTTAACTGTGGCGGTTCGGCATCTGCGGCTTTGATTGTTGCAGCGCTGCTGCTTTTGCGGGTGGTGGAAGCCGCCGCAGCTCCGGCACTTTCGGCAAGAGAAGCCTGCAGCCGGTCCAGCTCATCAAATTCCGCAACGCTGCGTTTGGCGCTGGCTGCTTTGGTGGTGCCACTGGCAAGTTTTGGCCTGGGCTTTGGCGGCTTTGTTGGCGCTGACTGCTGCTGCGGCGGTCTGCTGCTCAAACTTTGCCACCGCACGGCGGAGAACGCAGCGTTTTACACTGCGGCTTATTTTTTTTCAGGGCAGTGCGCAGGCCGTTCAGCGGCTGCTGCGCGGTGTGGGTAGTGGTTTGTGTAGACAGGGCAACCTGAAGGCTGCCTGCATAGGATTTTGGCAAAAGCATCTACCTCCTTATGAGGACTTAATTGGCCAACAGAAGCTGCAACCGCTGGCGTTCCGCTATCTCTGCCGGATTCAGGCGGGGACGCAGGTCAACCATGGCTTTGTTTTTGCGGTAGTAGTCCTGTTCCCACGGCTGCAATTTTTGGCCGTGGCGCAGCTTGCTGCGCACCCGCAGCAGGGTAGCCAGCTGGCCGTCCCCAATGCTGTTGAACCAGGCCATAAAGGTCCACCAGTGCAGATAAGGCAGGGCGCGCACTTCGCACCCGGCGGCTTTGTTGATGTCGGCGGCAATCAGCGGGGCGTCCTGTTCCCAGTCCAACAGCGGCGGGGCAGGGGAGCGGGGCAGCGTTTGCCCACAGTTCAAAAATCTGCCAGCTTCTGCAGGGCCTCCGGATAGTCGCTGCGCGGCAGATCGCCCTCATAAAATAGGGCCAGGGCCACCCGCCAGCGGATGAATTCCGGCTCGCTGGCATCGTTCAACCGATGCAGAATATCCAGAATATCGCGGTAATCCGAATGAATCGGATATGCTTTTCCGCCAACCTCCAGCCGGGTGGGCAGCCGCCAGCTGCTCATACCTGCACCCCGCGCGCGGCGCGCGCTGCCTGGGCCTGCTGCACGGCCAGCGTGGCTTTGGCATCCGCGCACTGGCGGGCACCGGCTTCCAGAATGGGCTGCAATGCCGCAAACAGATTGGTGATGACCCGTTCGCCGTTGCCGGCAACCGCCAGCAGATTGGTGCCGCCCAGCATGGCGTCAAAATCATTGCCGGGGCCAAATACTTCCGCCAGCAGCCCCTTGGCGCGCTGATCCGCCTGGGCCAGCAGCTGTATGGCATCGGTCCCAGTGGGGCTTTGCGCCTGCACCTGCTGTTCCAGCTCTTGCAGCTGATTTTGCAGGGTGCAAAAACGGCTGTAAACATTGGGGTCGCTGGGGTTAAAGCGCAGCACTCCGCCGCCGTGCTCCGGCCCGCCATTGACCGCGTATTCGCGCAGGCCGGTATCAATCGTAAGTTGTTTCATAAAGCCTCCTTTAATGTAACAGAAATCTGTAATCACAATAGCTAAAAAATGGTGAAGCGCTGCTGCACACTTCACGAAGAAAAAAGGTGAACAAGAGAATTTTGGTGTACCCTCTGCCAGGGAAACGCCAAACAAAACTTACAGCGGAAATACCGGAATCCTAGGGTGTATCTGAAAAGTCAAAAATTTAGTCTATTTCTACAAACATAGTGGGATTTTGCCTTAAATCCCGCTTGTGTTTGCGAAATATCCATCTTTTTCTTGTTTTCAAATACACTTTAAGGCAGGTGAACGATATTGGGAAAAGAAATCCTAAACGTAAAACGCAGCCCGGCAGCCGCCGATTTGGGCATTATACAGAACAATAAAAAGATAGCGAAAAACCCATCATTCCAGTATTCTGTAAAATTCTGGACCTTGTGGCTATCATAACGCAATACTGCAGAAATGTCAACAATAAAATTCAGAAAACCGAAATTGCGATGGAATACCGGTACCGTAATACTCCACAAAAGCCCGCAAACATAAAAACTCTCCGCCGCACAGTGCAATGTTGTGGGCGGAGGGAGAGCCGTGTTTAGAGTGATTTGCTGCGTTAGAGCGCAGCAGCAAAACAAAAATGATGCAGACAAAAGTAAATGAGAGGAGATAAGCAGACCGGAAACATCCGGCACAACACAACAAAAAAGCTCCAGCGCCTTCTACCCTTATGGCGCTGGAGCGAACTTACTTGATTGGAGTCATAGCCTCATACCCGATTGTATTATTTTTCGGACCGTTTGCACATTTTCATGGCAACCTCATCCTTTAACTTTGATCGAATGTTTTTAAACCTGGTTTTCTTTGTTTTGCAAATCGGAAACGGGTTTCATTCGCTGTTGTTCGATGATTTTGCGTTTGCTTGAAATTTCTGATTCCCTTTGGTTCGTTATTTGCTGCCTGGAAACATTTTGCAAGGAAAACGATTCTTGGTGCATCTGTGGAACGGGGAAGTGAACTTCAATAATTTTGTGCAGGGTACCTGAATTTGATGCCAGAGGTTGATTCCTCTTTGCTCTAGTACATCGGAGTTTCTCCTTTTGGGGGGCGGTGCGCTTGCACCAGCCAGATCAGGTGAAGCATTATTTGTTCGGCGGAGTTAGATCTTTCATAACAATCACCGGTGATTCTGGGTTTCTATTTACGCTTTTGCGTACCAGGTTTTGAACCTGTAATTTTCTATTTAGAATCCTGTCGTCAGTTCTTCATCTAATCTATGTAAACGCGGGGAACTTTTTTCTGACGGGATTTCCTGAGCACTGCATTTTAAGCAAGCTACGAACCTTGCATCTTAACTTTTATATCTTTTACAGGTAATGACCTGCGGCTGTTAATGAGGTTCGTTTGCTTTCAGCAGGCCCAGGCCCGCCGGTGATGAATGGGATCTTTGAAATTAGCCATTGGACTTGAGCCTCCTTCCTTACGAATCCTGCCGGCTTTGCCATCTTACTTTCAAGTCCTTCGGTAGCCTCCCGGTCCCTGCTTTCCCGGAGTTCTTCAAGTGTTCCCATTTAGACCTCTTACTGGAAGCCTTTGCGAAATCTGCTTGAAGCTGTCGGGAAAACCGCCGTGCCTTGTTCCGATGCTATTGAAAGTGGCTTTTGCTTGGAGCTTTTAGCTCCTTATCTCCGGCTGTTTTCTTTCTGTGACTATACTATACAATACCCTAAGGAATTTGTCTATTCGCAGATATCCCAAACAAAATATGAATTATTCGTGCATGTTATGGATAGATATTGCCTTGACGAATGTGGTATAATAAATATGTTGGGTGTGCAAAAGCGTGGGCCTGTCGGTTGGCAGGCCCACGCTTTTTAGTTTGTATTAGAGAAAAGAAGCTAAAAGAAGTCAGCCCCAGAAATCATCACAATAAGCATTTAGTAATCAGGCAGCCCCAAACTAATTCACATGCTCTCCGGCACCGTAACCTTGAACATGGTCAGCACGTTGTGGATCACGCTGCGCACGGCCAGGCACAGGGCCATGCGGCACTGGCGAACGGCAGGGTCAGCTTCCAGAATGCGGCAGGCATTGTAGAAGCGGTGGAACGCCGTGGCAATATCGATAACATAACGGGTAATGCGGGCCGGGTCATACTTTTCTGCTGCGGCAGCAATCTCAGCCGGGAAAGCGGAAAGCAGACGCAACAGAGCCTGCTCGCTGGGGTCAGTCAGCAGGCTGGCATCCAGGGCATCGGCACCCTCAAAGGTCACACCGGCGGCTTCCAGCTTTTTCAGCACGGAGCAGATGCGGGCGTGGGCGTACTGGACATAGTAGACCGGATTTTCGCTGTCGTTGCGCACAGCCAGGTCAAGGTCGAAATCCAGAGTGGAGGAGCTTTCGCGCTGGTTGAAGAAGAAACGTGCGGAATCAATGGGCACTTCGTCCAGCAGGTCGGTCAGGGTGATGGCCTTGCCGGTACGCTTGCTCATACGCACCGGTTTGCCGTCGCGCATCAGGTTGACCATCTGCATCAGCACAACATCCAACTTGGTGCCGTCCAGGCCAACGGCGTCCATGGCACCCTTCATGCGGGCTACATGGCCGTGATGGTCGGCACCCCAAATGTCGATGGCACGGTCAAAACCGCGCACGGCCAGCTTGTTGTAATGGTAGGCGATGTCGGCGGCAAAATAGGTGGGAATGCCGTTGGCGCGTACCAGAACTTCGTCTTTGGCTTCCTCTTCGCCGTCGGCGTTTTCGTCCTTCTTGCGGTTTACAACGCCGTACTTGGAAGCATACTGGGCGCTGCGGTACATGATGGCACCGTCCTCGGCCTTGTAGCAGGCACCCTTATCCATCAAGATTTTGATGACATCATCCACAGCGCCGCTCTTGTGCAGGTCGCTTTCGTGGAACCAGACATCATAGGTGATGCGGTACTTGCCCAGGTCGCGCTGCAGCCCGGCAATGTTCTTGGGCAGGGCATCGGCAATCAGGGCATCTTTCAGCTCTTCAAAGTCCTTATCGACATAGGAATCGCCGTGAATTTCGGCAAACTCTTTGGCGCGAGCAATAATGTCAGCGCCTGGTAGCATTCTTCCGGCAGGGGAACGGCCTCTTCGCCTTTGTACAGCTGCAGGTAGCGGATGGCCAGGCTCTTGCCGAACTTCTGGATCTGGTTGCCTGCATCGTTGATGTAGAACTCGCGGGTCACATCATAACCGGCCCAGTCCAGGCAGGCAGCCAGGCAGTCGCCCAGAGCACCGCCGCGGGCGTTGCCCATGTGCATGGGGCCGGTAGGGTTGGCGGAAACAAATTCAACGTTGTAGCGCTTGCCTGCACCGCCGTCCGTGCGGCCGTATTCCAGCTCAGTGGCAGCAGCCTGCAGCACGCTGGTAAACCAGTGGGCACCCAGGAACAGGTTGATGAAGCCGGGGCCTGCGATCTCTGCACGGTCGAACAGGCTGCCCTCCAGGTTCAGGTGGTCCACAATGGCCTGTGCAATCTGGCGCGGAGCCTTGTGGAACGCACGGGCACCGGCCATGGCGGCGTTGGATGCAATATCGCCGTTTTTGACATCGGCGGGAATCTCAACAATAAATTCCGGCAGCGGGGCTTCCGGAAGGGAACCGTCCGCCACAGCAGCATTCAGCGCGCCGGTCAGCAGCTCACGCGCCGTATCCAGCGCAGCCTTGCGGGGGTTATAGTATTTGTAATTCACGTTGTACCTCCAGTTTGGAAGTTAGGAGGGAGGAGTTAGGAGTTAGGAGTTTAAGGTGCGGCCTGCGCCGCAATTTTGAAAAACAGCCGCACAGCTGATCGTTAAAATTTGTGCGCGTCAGCGCACACCAAAAACTCCTAACTCCTACTTCCTAACTCCTAACTAAAAATTTATTCAACTTCAGTTTCCTGCTTTTTCAGCGGCTCTACTGTGATAAGCACGGAATTGCGGCTGATTAAGGTTTCGGCGCCGGAATCCAGCGTGTAGCTGAACTGCAGCTCGCCGCCATCCGGCAGCAGGTTGTGCTCAATCACATCAGCGGCCACGCCAAGGCTGATGGAACCGTACCCGGTTTCGTAATGGCACAGGTGGCGGATGCCTTTTTCAATAATCAGCTGGCTGGATGTTTTGCCAAAGCGGGTCATGCTGACCAGCCGGGCATCCTGGCTGACGCGCACCGTGGTGGTACATCCGGCGTAACCGGTGGCTTCGGTTTCAGCGTACACGATGTAGTAGCTGTTGCCGCGCTGCACAAAGTTGCCGCGGGTCATCAGCTCCACGGTGTCGTTTTCGCCGTTCTGCTCCATGGTGCCTTTGATGGTGATGAGATAATTTTCTTCAACAGGTTTTGCCATAATAGTTTAATTCCTTAATACGTTTCAATGGCGATCTGTTCCACCGGGCCGCCCGCTTCGCTGCCCATGAACAGCCGCTCCTGCTTGGCAAAGCCGTCCGGGGTATCGCTGACAAAAAAGCGGGTGGTGCCGCCGGTGCTGCGCCCGCTGGAAATCCCAAGGTCATCCAGCGCGGTGGCGGTGGCAATGGCGGTCAGCTTGCCGGGGTCAATCAGCGTTACGCTGTCGCCCACAAAATCGCCGATCATTTTTTTCAGCAGCGGGTAGTGGGTGCAGCCAAGGATCAGGGTGTCAATGCCGGAATCCCGCACGGGGGTCAGGTATTCCTCAATCATCAGCTGGGTCACTTTGTCGCCGTTCACATAACCGTTTTCAACCAGCGGTACAAACAGAGGGCAGGCGCGGGCAAAAATCTGAACCCCCGGCACCAGATCTTTCAGCTGGGTGGCATAAGAACCGCTGCGGATGGTGGCCGCTGTGCCGATCACGCCGATGCGTTTTGTTTTTGGTGGCGGCAGCAGCTGCGCGGGCTGCCGCACCGATCACGCCGGTGTAGGGTACCGGCAGCTGGGCAGCTTCCGCCGAAGGATAGGTGGAAGATACTGTGCCGCAGGCCGCCATAATGAACTTGACATTCTGGGAAAGCAGGAACCGGATATCCTGCTGGGCGTACCGCACGATCACATCGTGCCCGCGGGAACCGTAAGGCACGCGGCCGGTATCGCCAAAATACACAATATCTTCGCCCGGCAGCAGGCGGCGCAGCTGGCGCACGGCGGTCAGCCCGCCAAGGCCGCTGTCAAATACGCCGATGGGACGAGTATCCATCAGTAAGCACCTCGCTTTTTGCTCAGTGCAAGGCCGATTAGCTTATCAACCAGGGCGGCAAAGCTGTAGCCCTCGTTTTCCATCAGCTTGGGGTACATGCTGATGGGGGTAAAGCCCGGCAGGGTGTTCAGCTCATTGCAAAGCACGCGTCCTGTGCCGTGCTCTACAAAGAAATCGCACCGGGCAAGACCAGCGCAGCCCAAAGCCAGGTAAGCGCGGGCGGCCAGCGTTTTGACTTCGTCCAGCTTCTGGTCCGGCAGGTGGGCGGGAATCACCGTCTTGGATACACCGTTTTTATACTTGTCGTCATAGGTATAAAACTCTGCGCCGGCCAAAATCTCGCCGGGGCGGGTGGTGCGCACTTCCTGCGGGTTATCCGGGTTGCCAATGGCGGCACATTCCACTTCCTGCCCATCAATAAACTCTTCAAACACCACTTTGTCATCTTCCCGCAGGGCGGTGTCAATGGCGGTGTTCAGCTCTTCACGGTTGTGGGCCTTGGTGATGCCCACGCTGGAACCCGCATTGGCCGGTTTGACAAAAGATCGGGGTAGGGCAGGCGGTTTTCCACGCGGGTCAACAGGGTGCTGCGCTGGGTTTCCGCTTCGGCTCGGACGGCGCTGCACCAGTGGCAGTGGGGCACATGATAGCGTCCATGATGGTATTGGCAACGGCTTTGTCCATGCAGGCAGCGGATGCCAGAACGCCGCAGCCCACATAGGGGATGGCAGCCAGCTCCAGCAGGCCCTGAATCGTGCCGTCCTCGCCGTTTTTGCCGTGCAGGATGGGGGCGACCACATCCACCGGCAGCAGTTCATAGCCGTTGGCGCTGTGCACCAGCAGGCCATGGTCGCTGCGGTCCGGGCTGAGCACGCAGGGCACGCAGGAAGCATCCTGCTCCCAGCTGCCGCTGCGCATGCCCTCGGTAGAGCCGCTGTATTTCAGCCAGCGGCCCTGTTTGGTAATGCCCACCAGAATCACTTCATATCGGTCCGGCATGGTGGCAAGGGCATCCGCCCATGCCGCAGCCGAAACACAGCTGACCTCATGCTCGCTTGAACAGCTGCCAAACAGCAGGGCCACGCGGATCTTGTTTGCTTGTTGTTTCATATTGTCAGGTATGCTCCCTTTTTGTTTTCGGCCGGTTCCGGGGCAGTTTGCCGCCGGAACCTGGCTGTATGGCATAACACTACACTTTAATACTATATCATATTTATGCGGTTTATGCCAGTGGTTGTCTGCTATTTCCGGGATTTTTTGCGCAAAACAAAATCCCCGCAGCCCGCCGGTGCAAAACCGGGGCCGCGGGGGATAAGATACGATACTTTAAGCCGGATTTTCCACAATTTTTAAGGCAACACCGCACAATTCCCGCCTTGCGGCTTAAGCACCGCTCCGGCAGCTGCGGCACGCATCTGCGTTGCCAAAAATGCTCGATAAGACATCCAGTATTATCTGCGCTTTTGGCTTGGCATCTGCCGCACCTCGCTCGCCGTATCGGCACTAGAATTATGCGGTATTGCCTTAAGGAACTTGTGGAGAACAAAAGGCTT
>ENA-OQAR01000366-OQAR01000366.1-human-gut-metagenome-genome-assembly--contig:-NODE-366-length-13541-cov-2.776577_pt1 | contig 13541 bp, 18 predicted proteins | sample MGYA00242738_ERZ504533 | MGnify/ENA primary metagenome ERZ504533 (study PRJEB26092, sample SAMD00036276) | human gut metagenome | host: Homo sapiens | study: EMG produced TPA metagenomics assembly of... | reverse complement strand
CCCCGGGTAACAAGCTACGCAGCAATTCCCGGTTGCGATTCACATCTTCTGCCTCGTCCCCACAATATCCGTTACAATTGAACGAAGCGTAGTTCCCTTACTACAACCTCCGTGACGGTGGTAGAAAAACAAGAAATGTTGGGATATGCCTTCATCAGCTCATATCCCAACATTTTATTATCTGATGTCAGCCGTTTCATTTTCTTTTCCTCTTTCTTCGTCCCAATTCTCATCTTCATATTCATAATCGAAGTCATCATCGGCATCTTCTTCATATTCATATTCAAAGTCCTCATCCTCACCCATGTCTTTCAACTCTTCCTGCAGTTTGGCAACATCTTTGGCGCGATGAACAATTGTTTCCGTACGGACACCTTCCAACTTATTGCTGTCCTTATTCAATTCTGTCCATAAAATATCCTTCAGCTGCTGTATCCCCAAGCCAGTTACCGACGAGATAAAGATATGCGGAACATTATCCGGCAATGTCGGCTCCAACATGGCAATCAGTTCTTCATCCAACATGTCACTTTTGGTAATGGCAAGCACACGTTGTTTATCCAACATTTCCGGGTTGAAGGTAGCCAACTCATTCAGCAGGATTTCATATTCCTTACGGATATCATCTGTATCACCCGGTACCATAAAGAGCAACAAAGAGTTGCGTTCTATATGGCGCAGGAAACGAAGTCCCAGTCTTTTCCCTCACTGGCCCCTTCAATAATTCCGGGAATATCCGCCATGACAAAAGATTTTCCTTCGCGATAGGACACGATACCCAAATTCGGCTCCAGCGTAGTAAACGGATAATTGGCTATTTTAGGACGTGCCGCCGATACGGTAGACAATAAAGTGGATTTCCCTGCATTTGGAAAACCTACCAAACCTACATCAGCCAACAGTTTTAATTCCAAAATAACCATCAGCTCCTGCATGGGTTCTCCCGGTTGTGCAAAAACGTGGCGCCTGACGGGTTGCTGTACGGAAGTGCCAGTTTCCCCAATCCCCCCACGTCCTCCTTTCAACAGAATTATTTTCTTGTCCGTGTTCGGTGATATCACAGATATATTCACCTGTTTCAGCATTATAAACAACTGTACCACAAGGCACTTCAATAACTTTGTCTTCACCATCTTTACCAAAGCTTTTGTTCTTCGATCCATTGCCGCCGTGTGTGGCAAACACGTGGCGGTCATACTTCAGGTGAAGCAATGTCCAATAATTACGGTTTCCCCGCAAATAACATGACCTCCTCTACCGCCATCACCACCGTCAGGGCCACCATTGGGTACATACTTCTCACGACGCATATGCGCAGAGCCTCGCCCGCCCTTACCCGAGCGGCAATATATCTTCACATAATCAACAAAATTCGATTCAGCCATAATTAATAATTTACTAATTTATCAATTTACTAATGTGCCAACGAAACTGTACTCCATGTATCATTATGCAGACTGACACATTGGCGGACTGCTGCATCAGCACATTAGCATATTACTATAATTTTTCAACAGCAGCAACAATGTCGGCAAAAATAGCATCCATCGTACCCAAACCGTGAATGTGCTGATATTTACCTTCGTTCTTGTACCAGTCAATCAGCGGAGCCGTCTGCGAGTGATAAACAACCAAACGTTTCTTTATTGTTTCCTCGTTATCATCCGCACGTCCCGATTCCTGTCCACGCTTAATCAGGCGAGTCATCAATTCTTCTTCGGGTACATCCAAGTCCAACATAACAGATACTTCCTGTCCACGTTCGGCCAGCATTTTCTTCAACGCTTCTGCCTGGGCGATGGTTCTGGGAAATCCATCAAAAATAACCCCTTTGCTTTCCTTAAAGCTATCCAGCGTACTTGCCAGAATATCAATAATCAATTCATCAGGCAGCAACTGGCCCTGATCGATATATCCTTTGGCTGTCTTTCCCAATTCTGTACCCTTCTTAATCTCAGCACGAAGCACATCCCCTGTTGAAATGTGATTAATACCGATTTCTCTACAATACGTTCACTCTGAGTACCCTTACCAGAACCCGGAGCTCCAAAAAATTACAATGTTCAACATCTTGTTTTACCTTTTATTTTTATATTTAGTTGTACAAATTTCATTCCATTACGGTGTAAATATCCCGATAGTTACGTCCCAAACCATCATAATCCAAACCATACCCCACAATAAAATCATTGGGAATACGCATGGCCACATAATGTATATCCAATTCCACCTTCAATTTATCAGGTTTCAGCAGCAAGGTAGCGATACGGATCTCTTTCGGTTTTCTAGCTTGTAATGTTTCCAACAAGTGCTTCATTGTCACCCCGGTATCCACAATATCTTCCACAATCACCACTGTACGACCCTCAATATCATCATTCAAACCTACCAACTCTTTTACCTTTCCTGTAGAAGAAGTTCCTGCATAAGAGGCCAGTTTCACGAAAGAAATTTCACTGGGAATGGTAAGGTTACGCATCAAGTCGCAGCAAACATGAATGCGCCGTTCAATACACTTAAAAACAAGGGATTAGTTCCTTCTAAATCCCGATTAATCTCACTCGCTACCCGTGCCACTTCTTTTAAGATCCGTTCTTCAGGAATGAAAGGAGTGAAACGTTTTATCTTTGATTTGAATGGTATCCATAACCGCTATTTTATTAAATTGCTGCAAAAATAACATTTTTTATTCCAAGTATCGAAGTATTCACATAACCTCTTTTTGTAAATAGTGTTATCTTTGTACGTTCAAACAAAAAGAGATTGTCATGAAAATTATTTCGAGCACCCAACTAAAAAGAGCTGGACAAGTACACGATTGCCAAAGAACCGGTTGCCTCCATTGATTTGATGGAACGGGCAGCCGAAGAACTGACTCGTGCCATTACCCACCGATGGGATACTTCTTTCCATATTGTAGTATTCGCCGGACCGGGAAATAACGGGGGCGATGCGCTTGCCGTAGCCCGTATGTTGTCTAAGCAAAACTATCACGTAGAAGTCTTTCTGTTTAACACCAAAGGAAAACTGTCGGAAGAATGTCAGACCAATCTTGAACGGTTAAAAGAATGCGGCTCGGTGTACTTTACTGAAGTAAGCACACAATTTGATCCTCCAGTCCTGACAGAAAGGCATCTGGTAGTAGACGGATTATTCGGTTCCGGACTCAACAAACCACTGAACGGTGGATTTGCTGCCGTAGTGAAATATATTAATGCATCCAAGGCACAGGTAGTAGCCATTGATGTACCTTCAGGATTAATGTGTGAGGACAACACTTATAATATCCGTCAAAACATGATACGCGCGGATGTCACTCTCAGCATTCAGCTACCTAAGTTATCCTTTCTTTTCCCCGAAAACGAAGACATTGTAGGCGAATGGCAACTATTGGACATCCAACTGAAAAAAGACTTTATTGATACAGCACAAAGTCCCTACTATATCACAGAGGAAGAAGAAATTCGCAGTCTCATCAAACCGCGGAAACGATTTGCCCACAAGGGAACTTTCGGCCATGCACTGCTCATCGCAGGATCTTATGGCATGGCAGGAGCATCCATTTTATCTGCCCGTGCCTGCCTGCGTTCGGGAGTGGGATTACTGACTGTCCATGTACCTATCCACAACCATGATTTACTTCAGACCACTGTTCCCGAAGCCATTGTACAGACAGACATACACGACCATTATTTTGCCGAGCCCGTGGATACAGACCGTTATCAAGCCATAGCCATCGGTCCGGGGTTGGGACAAGAAGAAGATACAGCGTTGGCCATGATGGAACAAATACAAGGTTGTCCGGTACCTTTAGTGCTGGATGCGGATGCCATTAATATTTTCGGCACTCACCGCAACTGGCTCAGCCGGATGCCGAAGCGCTGTATTCTCACCCCCCATCTAAAGGAACTGGAACGACTGATAGGTAAATGCATGGATACTTACGAACGGCTGACAAAGACGAAAGAACTGGCAGCCTATCTGCAAAGCTATATCATTATAAAGGGATCATGGAGCACAGTTGTCACCCCCGAAGGAAATTGTTATTTCAATCCCACCGGGAATCCAGGTATGGCAACTGCCGGCAGCGGTGATGTGCTGACCGGTATTCTGGCAGCCTTATTGGCACAAGGATATACTCAAGAAGATGCATGCCGCCTGGGCGTCTACGTACATGGTCTGGCAGGAGACATTGCAGCGGAAGAAAAAGGAGAAATAGGAACCACCTCAAGTGATCTTATTGACGCATTACCCGCAGCATGGAAGAAATTAACAGAAACAAAAGGCAGATTTACAAAAGAATAGCTATATTTGCTTACATATATGATAGAATATAGAAATATGAAAAAAGGATTAATCGCAGCAGGGTTACTGGTTTCATTAAGCGGCACCGCACAAGATGTCAGTACATATACTCCCGGAACCATGGGAGAAGGAGTGGTTTATTATTTGCCTAAGACCGAAATAGAATTGCAAGTCACCGCAACCAAAGTTGTCTACACGCCCGGAGAATTCTGCCAATACGCCGATCGCTATCTGCGCCTTACAGGCATATCATCCCAACCGGAAGAACATTGGGAAATAAACAGTATCAAGGTAAATTCCATAGGCATTCCTGACCCGGACAATGCATACGCTGTAAAACTGAAAGACAAAAGTGCGGCCTCACAGGTAGAATTGACTCCTGAAGGAATCATAAAGGCTATCAACACCACCTCTCCTATAGAGAAAGCACCTGTGACAAAGGTTGCCGATACGGTCAAAAAACGTATTGACCCACGCAGTTTTATGACCGAAGAGATTCTGATAGCCGGTTCTACCGCTAAAATGGCTGAGTTGGTGGCGAAAGAAATCTACAATATACGAGAAAGCAAAAACAGCCTGACCCGCGGGCAAGCAGATTATATGCCCAAAGACGGAGCCGCTTTAAAACTCATGCTGGACAATCTGGATGAACAGGAACAAGCCATGATGCAAAATGTTTGCCGGCACAACAGACCGCATAGAAAAATCATTTACCATCCGCATAAAACCAGAAGCGGACATGAAAGAAAAAGTAGCTTTCCGTTTCTCAAAGAAACTAGGGATGCTGGATGCCGATAATTTATCCGGTGAACCTTATTACATTTCCATCATCAACCAAGAAACATTGCCACCGATGGATCCGAAAGGCAAAGAAAAAAAGAAGACGGATGGTGTTATTTACAATATTCCGGGAAAAGCTCAGGTTACCGTATTCACTCCAAACAAACGTTATTTTGACGGAGAACTACCTGTTACACAATTTGGGACAACGGAATGTCTGATAGATAACCTTTTTAATAAAAAAGTAAATACACGAGTGATCTTTAATCCTAATACCGGAGGAATTGTGAAGATTGATAAAGACTAAAACTCCATCTCACCCCTACATAGCAAAATGAGGGTATCCATAATACACTGGACACCCTCATTTTCACTAAAAGACAATCAATTATTTTTTAATATTTGGTTCCTCCAATCCATACCCCTTTTTCTTATTCTCACCTTTCAGCCACAAAGCAAAGAACAATGCAGCCACACCAAAGCCTGCAAATATCCACATGGGAAGTGTATAATCATAAGTCTGCATTCCATCTACTACCGGTCCTTTGCAATACTCATTCAAGACAAAACCAATCAAAGCAGGTACACCCATCAACCCCCAGTTTTGTACCCAGAAGATCAAAGCGTAAGCTGTACCCAACTGCTTTTCCGGAATAATTTTAGGAACAGAGGGCCACATAGCCGATGGCACCAAAGAAAAGCCAATCCCCAATATAATCATAATGATAGTGGCAAACCACCATACATTCAAGACAGGTAACGCAAACATTGTATGAACAAAAATCAACAGCACAGAACCGATGATCATCAGCGTAGCTCCCTTGCCTATCCGATCGTACACATTACCGAAAAGCGGAGTAAGGAACAAAGTTCCCAATGGTAACAGGCTAGGAATAGTACCCGCCAATTCCGGATCTACATTATATTTCTGCACCATCAGGTCTGTAGCATATTTCAAGAAAGGGAATACGGCAGAATAAAACAACACACACAGCAACGCAATCAGCCAAAATCCTTTATTGGTTACAATCAACCAAATATCTTTCATACGGAAAGGCTCTTCAGGTTCCGCCCCTTCTTCTTCTAAAGAAGCATCCAGTTTCTTATCATAGAAAGTATAAATAAAAAAAATGCTACCGTACCAATACAAAGCATAGTAAGGCACAGCAACAATGGAGCAGGAATATTAGGATGGAACACACCCTCATCATCAGTAATACCAAAGAAAGTAGCGATAGGAACCGTAACAGCCAAAGCCAGCATAGTGCCTAAACGGGCTGTCGCCATCTCCATACCCATGGCCAGAGCCATTTCTTTTCCTTTAAACCACTTCACAATAATTTTTGAAACCGTGATGCCTGCAATCTCTACACCGACACCAAATATAGCATATCCCAACGCAGCCAGTCCTACCTGGGTTTTCATTCCAAGCAAAGTGCTTCCCTCAGCAAATGTAGTAGAAATAGCATAATATTTTAACCCACAGCCCAACACCATCAAAAGGCATGCTCCCATACCAGTAAAGCGCACTCCCATCTTATCCAAAATGATACCACCGATAATAAGCATAAAGGCAAAGACATTGAACCAACCGTATGCACTGGTAAAAATACCATAATCCAGACTATCCCACAGCAGCTCCTTTTCAAGCATCGGTTTTAAGGGGGACATTACATCGGTCAAAAAATAACCGCATAGCATGGTGAAAGCCACCAACGCCAACACACTCCACCGAAGAACCTTGGAGTCATTGAGCTTTTTTTGAATTTGTTCTTTCATTCTTTTATAAGATTTTTGATTAATTAGTTTTTCATGTTCAGCTTACAAAGATACAGTTTTTTAGGTAGAGAAGCCTCTTTCCATAAAAAAGTTCTATCTTTGCGTGACGATTAAATCGTTTTATTGTAGGAAATCGTCAATAAAATTTACTTTTTATAAACTTTAACTTTATTGATCATGAAAAAAAGCAAAACATTTCTTGTTTGCGCCATGTTGAGTGGCAGCGTCTTATTTTCATCATGCATCGGTTCTTTCGGATTATGGAATAGTTTGAAAGACTGGAACCAGGGGGTAAGCAACAAGTTTGTCAACGAACTTATCTTTCTCGCTTTCCATATTGTCCCTGTTTATGAAATTGCTTATCTGGCAGACGCATTGGTTTTAAATTCCATCGAATTCTGGAGCGGTTCCAACCCTACAGCTTCTATCGGTGAAGTAAAAACAGTGAAGGAGAAATGGCGAATACTTGGTAAAAACCAACGAAAACGGTTATACCATTACCAAAAAAGGAGAAGACAAATCTGTAGATTTGGTCTATAACAAAGAAAACAATACATGGAATGCCGTAGCCGACGGACAGAGCTTCGAACTTGTGAAAATGAACGAAGACGGAACGGCTGTTTTGAGCCTGCAAAACGGAACCTCCATGACTGTCACTCCTGATGCACAAGGTATTGCTACCGCAAGAATAGTTACAGGAAACTCCTTGTTTTTTGCTGCAAGATAATAAACACAACATCATTTAAACACAAAGAAAAGGAGTTGTCCATGCAAACAACTTCTTTTCTTTCATAAAACAATACTACTATGAAGAAGCAAATCATGCTGGGCGGCCTACTCCTATTATTAGGCTCCTGTACTCCCCAAAACAAAGCGAATGACCCGAATGCAATTGACATTGCCGTAAGTCTGGAACACCTCACAGAATTAAAGACCTCCCAATTGAGAAAACAAGTCCGTTATATCCCTTTGGAAACAACAGACTCATCCCTGATTGGCAACTCCTATTCCATCAAGTTATCTAAAGACCATATCTTTGTCTCTACCAACGGACGATGCCTGTCATTCAACAAGCAAACCGGAAAATATCTTGGCAGCATCGGGCACAAAGGAGAAGATCCACAAGGCTACAGCAATGCCAACTGCTTTATTCACCCCCCATACCAACAATCTCTACTTTTTATCGCCAACCCGACAAGTTGGTAAAATACGATACAAAAGGTAACTATCTAGGGCAAGTACACCTACCACAAAAGATTTCCCCATCCCTTTACTTTACTTTTTCCGACTCCCTTATTCTTGCTCATTATGGAGAAGGAATAGGACAACCGCAAGCAAGTGCGTTACTTTACTTCAACGAACAGGGAGAAGTAAAAGACTCATTGCCGGAATTTGCCAATCCAGGTGATCCTATGGGCATGGACCAGATATCCAGCATCAACGTATTCAAGCAATTACCCGGCAACGCCAACATAGGAGGGTTAATATATATAAATTATCAGGATGGAACAATGACTGTTCTTCCTATAGACCAGCCTTCACTTTGGCTGAACAACGGCAGCATACATTTCAGAAAAGCGTTCAATGACACAATCTACGACATTAAAGGACACGAAGCTACTGTCCATACCACTTTCCATACCGGGCAATGGCATTTCCCGGCTGAAAAAATGGGACAAAAAGAGGATACAGACAACTACATCGTTATAACCGGTATTCTGGAAACTCCCAAACATCTCTTCTTTATATCTCTACAGGGATTATACGACAAGAGAAAACCCTTCTACGGTATTTACGACAAAGAAAAACATATTACTTATATGAATGATGCCAATGTGGGGCTGACAGATGACCTGACGCATTTCATGCCTTTCTATCCCATCACTTGTACAGAAGAAGGAGAGTATGCCGCTTTATTGGAGATAGGGAAAATAGACGAATGGATGGATAAAAATCCGGGAATTGTCCAAGAAGGAAAGCTAAGCTTTTTACAGGAAATCAATGAAGAATCCAATCCGGTTTGTGTTATAGTGGAACCTTGACAACCATAAAAGAACGCTGCTTTCCTCACGGAGAGCAGCGTTCTCTTTCTTCAACACGTTGAAGATAACAGTATGCTAAATTAGTCACGACCTCCACCCAATGCCTGATAGAGATTGATTACGCCTTGCATTTCAGTAAAACGGTTAGCAACCTGAGTTAACTCCGCATTAAGCAAAGTCTGCTGAGCCGTCAAAACTTCCAGATAAGTCGTATTCCCATGTTGCATCAGCAAAGAGGTACTTTCCAAAGCTTTATTTAATGAATTTATTTGTTTATCATAATAAACAGATTTATCACGGGCCGTCTGATATTTCACCAAAGCCTCGTTCACTTCACTTCCTGCATTCAACAAAGCCTGTTGAAAACTCAGTTTGGCTTCTTCTTGCTGAGCTTTAGCTATCTTTAGCTGTGCTATGTTCGCACCTTTATTAAACAGTGGCTGGGTCAACGAAGCTACAGCCGTTGCAATGAACTTGCCCGGATTGACAATCATACTTCCTGCTGAATTAGTCCATCCCGCACTTCCACTTAAAACAATAGAAGGATAAAAGGCGGAACGAGCCTGATTTGTGGCATAGAAAGCTGCTTCCAACGAACGCTCCGCACTGCGTACATCGGGACGGTTGGCAAGCATTTGCACAGGGATGCCTACCGGAAAATGTTCCTTCATCATATAAGAACTGTCCCATGTGCCCGTTCTCTCAATAGCATGAGGAGATTCAGCCAACAACAACGACAAACTGTTTTCTACCTGGTTAATTTGTTCTTTCAGATCAAGAACTGAAGTACATATAGTATAATATGTAGCTTCCATTTGTGAAACGGCAGCTTCATTTGCCAATCCGGCTTCCATCAGAGCACGGGTTGCATCTACGGTTTCTTTCCAGGACTTTTCAGTCCGGACAGAAATGGCCAGCTGATTGTCCAGCATCAGCAAGGTATAGTAAGTATTAGCTATACCGGCTATCAGCTGTGTCCGGACAGCCTGTTTATAGTCACGGCTCTGTTCCAGCAATGCTTTCGCCTGGCGTTTCGCATTACGGATGCGGCCGAAAATATCAATTTCCCAACTTGCCGCCACCGGTAAAGTATAAGTTTGTACAGCTTTTCCTTTGTCAAAACTACTTGCTGTCCCCTGAGGTGACAGAGCGAAAGAAGGCAGATAAGCCAATTTGGCTGACAGCATAGCAGCTTCCGCCTCTTTCACACGCCATTGTGCTGACTGCAAATCCGTATTGTTCCGCAAGCCTTGCTCTATCAATTCCTGAAGCCGCGGATCAGTAAAAATCTCCTGCCAGCTCAGATTGCCGATATTATCCACGGTATCAGCAACCGCCACCTCTTCCCCATACAAATTATCGGGCACTTCGGTTGCAGGTTTATATTTGGTATATATGCCGCAGCTACTCAGTGTGAGTGCTGCGACAGTCAGAGTGATGATCTGTTTTTTTCATTTTTTTCTCTTTCGTTTTTTGCTTTTCGATGTGGTGTTGTCTCTCTTCTTTTTGCTTCTACACATTCCTCTTGAATCTGCCAATCGGCGCCGGCTGAAAACTGAAATAGGACGTACCTTTTCCTGTAAAATATTGGAATACGATAAACAAAGAAGGTACAATAAACAGCAACGCCAGCGTACCGATCACCATTCCACCCACAGTACCTGTTCCCAGCGAACTGTTTCCATTAGCACCTACTCCACTGGCAACCATCAACGGGAACAGACCAAAATCATAGTCAGTGCCGTCATCAGAATAGGACGCAAGCGGGCTTTGGCGGCAGAAAGTGCAGCAGAAGTCAGGCTCATACCTGCCTTACGACGCTCGGTAGCGTACTCGGTCAGCAAAATGGCAGTCTTAGCAAGCAAACCTATCAACATAATCAAACCGGTCTGCAAATAAATATTGTTCTCCAGTCCCATCATCTTCGCAAACAGGAAGCTACCCATCAGCCCAAACGGAACAGACAACAACACCGCAAACGGAATGAGGAAACTTTCATAAAGTGCACTTAAAATCAGATAAATCATCAAGAAACAGATAGCAAAGATGATAATGGTAGTACCTCCCTGGTCGGTCTCTTCACGGGTAATACCACCAAAGTCGTACCCAAAACCTTTGGGAAGTGCCTGTACGGCAGTTTCCTGAACGGCACGGATGGCATCACCGGTACTATACCCTTCGGCAGGCATTGCATTTACAGCAATAGAATTGAACATATTGAAACGGCTCAGCGATTCTGCCCCATAACTGCGGGTCAATGTCACAAACTGGCTGAGAGGAGCCATCTCGCCATTAGACATACGCACAAAGATATTATTCAACGAGCTTTCATCCACACGATATTTCGGATCTGCCTGAATCATAACCTTATATACTTTAGAGAAACGATTAAAATTTGAAACATACTGCCCACCATAATAGCCGGATAATGTGCTTAGCACAGCATCCGGAGTGATACCGGCACGCTTACATTTGGACGCATCCACTTCTACCGTCCATTGCGGATAACGGATATCAAAAGTAGAGTATGCCATCGCGATCTCGGGACGTTGGTTCAGAGCACCCAGATATTGTTGAGTGGTATTGAAGAAAGTGCCCACATCACCACCTTGTTTATCCTGCATATGGAGTTCCAACGCATTACCCATACCATACCCCGGAATCATACCCGGAGAAATAGCAAATATACTGGCATCCTTGATGTCTGCCGTACGGCCATATACCTGTCCGATTACTGCCTGAACATCATTTTCCTTTCCTTCACGCTCATCCCAAGGTTTCAGTTTCAGAATCAACATACCAAAAGAGTTACCCTGTCCGGCTAGCAGACCATAACCTGCCACACGCTGCACATGCAGCACCTGAGGAATATCCATCATGCGCTTTTCAATACGCATCATTACGTCATTAGTCGTTTTCAATGAACTACCTGCCGCCGTGCTGACATTCACAAATACAACCCCCCTGGTCTTCATCAGGTACCAAACTGGTTTTAGTTGTATTCATCAAGAAAGCCAATAGTACTACCGAGGCCGCAAGAAGTGTCCATACCATCCATTTGCGTTTGATAAAGAACAATACCCCTTTCTTATATCGTTCAATCATTGCATCGAAAGCAGCATTGAACGCTTTACGGAAACGTGCTGCAAAATTGTTTTTTTCCGTTCCATCCTCATTGATATACGGTTTCAAGAACAAAGCACACAGCGCCGGACTCAAAGTCAGTGCATTGACGGCAGAGATACCTACGGCAACCGCCATAGTCAAACCAAACTGAGTATAAAAAAGTACCCGAAGTTCCACTCATAAAACGAAACCGGAATAAACACAGCCATAAATACCAACGAAGAAGAGATGACCGCATTGCTAATCCCCTTCATCGCATCAATACTAGCCATATAAGAAGAACGATATCCCACATCAAAACGCGCCTGCACCGCCTCGACGACAACAATGGCATCATCCACCACCGTACCGATCACCAACACCAAAGCAAACAGGGTAATCAGGTTGATACTGAATCCTGCTATGGACATAAAAGCAAATGTACCAATCAAGGACACGATGATCCCCACCAACGGAATAATAGTAGAACGGATATCCTGCAAAAATACATATACAATTAAGATTACCAAAAAATGGCCTCGAACAAGGTTTTTATCACCTCATGGATAGATGCATACAAAAAGTCATTGGAGCTCATAACCTGAACCATCTCCACCCCTTTGGGCAGATCCTTCCTGCTTCTTCCAAAAAGGTATCAATATTATTGTTTACTTCTGTCGCATTCGATCCTGCCGTCTGAAAAATCATACAGGAAATACCAGGATGACCATTCATAGCCCCATGATAGGCATAGCTTTCCTCGCCCATCTCTATATCGGCAATTTCTTTCAGCTTCAACACTTCGCCATTATCCGAAGACCGGATCACAATTTCCCCAAACTCTTCCGGAGTAATCAGACGCCCTTTATACTTCATTGTATATTGATAAGTTTCATCAGAGTTTTCTCCGAATGAACCGGTAGCCGATTCAATATTCTGTTCAGCCAACACTTGGGTCACATCCGATGGAATCAATTTATACTGGGCCATCACGTCAGGCTTCATCCAGATACGCATACTATAGTCACCCCCCATAATCATCATATCACCCACACCCTGGATACGAAGAATAGCAGGTTTCAAGTTAATACTGATATAGTTGGACAAGAATTTCTCATCATACGAATCATCCGGACTATATAGTGAGAACATCTGCAAAAATACTGGTCTGCCGCTTTGAGGTAGTCACACCCACCTGCGTTACTTCTGCCGGTAACTGTCCTGTTGCCTTCGATACACGGTTCTGCACATTGACCGCTGCCATATCGGGGTCTGTCCCTTGTTTGAAATACACAGTGATATCCACAACTCCGGCATTTGAAGCGGTAGAAGTCATATAAGTCATGTTTTCCACACCGTTAATCGCTTCCTCCAACGGAGCGATAACACTCTTCTGAAGAGTTTCCGCACTGGCACCAAAATAAGAGGTACTTACCTGAATGGTAGGCGGACAATATCAGGATATTGTTCGACGGGCAAAGTGAACAGCCCGATGATAACCCACTACCACTATCGAAATAGAAATAACAG
>ENA-OQAR01000365-OQAR01000365.1-human-gut-metagenome-genome-assembly--contig:-NODE-365-length-13549-cov-2.466398_pt1 | contig 13549 bp, 22 predicted proteins | sample MGYA00242738_ERZ504533 | MGnify/ENA primary metagenome ERZ504533 (study PRJEB26092, sample SAMD00036276) | human gut metagenome | host: Homo sapiens | study: EMG produced TPA metagenomics assembly of... | reverse complement strand
TGATAAACTGCGGAGCAGTTATTTGGTGTAGAGCTACGTAGCGAAGCGGATTGCGAAATATTCGCTTTGAATGGATGGTGAGTAAGGTCTGATCACTGCAGATCCCCTTCGAATTGATATAGTATACAGCAAATAAATAATTTTTTGCAAAAGAACATATATTAGGAAAAAGAACGCTTATGGTGTTTTTATGTAAAATATGCGCTTCTTCGATATTGTCTGGTGTTTCTGGCAATTGTTCTTCCTTATTTTACGGCAGCGGCTTTTCACGGGACGGAGATGGTCCTGGCAGAGAGGAAGCCTGATATGGAAGAATATCTTCCCATCCTTGTTTTTTCACAGATTTCCCCGGATATGAAAAAAAGAAACCATAAAAGCGCAGACTGTGATCGCACGGTCGAATATTCAGAGGCGGATCGGGGAGGGAAAAAAATCTTGCGGAGATCCTCTGGGAAAACAGAAATACTGGAGAAGTCTGGAGATATTTTTTTACAGAAAAAAATCAAATCTATCAGCAGTCAGCGAGAGAGACGGGAGGGCAGGTACTGACATATGAGGGAAAAGTAAAGCTGACACCCTGGCATAAGATCAGCGGGGGGAAAACACGCAGCGGAGCGGAGGCTTTTCATGATGAGGCGTATACATATCTGAAATCAGCAGATAGCAGCGGGGATAAAAAATCTCCGGATTATATGAAAGTTGTGGAAATTCCGGCGGGTCAGTTTTCCGGAGAGCTGAAGATCAAAAAGCGGGATAGTGCCGGTTATGTGACGGAGCTTATGGTTGGGAAAACTCTGGTGGAAGGAGAAAGTTTTGCGGCGGGAATGGGGCTGGAATCGGCGAATTTCAGCTTGCAGAAAAAGAACGATACTTATTATCTGCGGGTGCGTGGCATCGGCCACGGTGTTGGTTTTTCTCAGTTCGGCGGAAATGAGATGGCGAAAAACGGAAGCAATGCGGAGGAGATCCTGAAAAAATATTTTCCGGATATGGAATTAAGAGTTGAGAATCCGGAGAATTAAAGGAAGTCGAGAGGATATTCCTGATTCGATTAAGCAGCAAAAGAAATGTATTATTATGAAAGAAAAATATTCAGAAAGTGAATAGACAGCCATATTCTGGACACTCTATAGATACAGAAATAGTGACTGGAAACGGTAGCAGAGTGAAATGAAGATATCCGCTTTACTGCTTTTTCCGTTGCTGAAAATGAACATATCAGACAGAGGTGGAAAGAATATGAAAAGTAAAATCGTGAGAGGCATTATCAACGGCGGAGTTTTGGCAGCAGTGGCTGCACTTGGAATTACCGTTTATCAGCTGGGGACAAAACCTATTGTAGAAAATTCCCAGGAGGAAAATTCTGTACAGATGGAAGAAGAACTTTCGGATGGGGAAAACGCAGAGGACGCGGCAGTTACCGGAAATGGCTGGGAAGATGTGGCGCAGGATGAGATGACCGATGGAGCAGCCGGAGATGAAACAGGTCTGTCAGGTGCTTCGGAAAATGGGGCAGATGCAGACGGTGTAACCGGAAGTATCCGTGAGACTGCAGGAGCGGTGCAGCTGAAAATGAGGGAACAGCAGGAACAGACGGTAATACAATGGCAGATGTAAATAATGGGAGTGGTGCAGAGAATAAGAGTGTATCTGCGGCAGCAGGGGCAGAAAGTGCTGGCAATAGTACTGCTGGAATCGGAAATGCAGCAGATAACGCCAACGCCGGAAATGCAGCAAATAACGGAGCAGAGACTTCCTCCGCAGATACAGCCGAACTTCCGCGGCCGGAATTGCGGCGCAGACCTTGAATTTTACAGAGGATTCCATTATGGAGTGGCCGGTGAGAGGAACGGTTCTTGTGGATTACAACATGAATGAAACCGTATATTATCCGACGTTGGATCAGTATCGGGTCAGCCCGGCTATTTCTCTGCAGGCAGTGGAAGATGCACCAGTGTATGCGGCGGCAGATGGTCAGGTGCTTTCCATTACACAGGATGCCTGCACAGGAACGACTGTGACCATGGAGCTTGGAAATGCTATCAGGCGGTGTACGGACAGCTGAAGGATCTTACAGTGGCAGAAGGTGACACGGTAAAAGAAGGCGAAGTGATCGGAAATATCAGTGCACCGACCAAATATTATTCTGTGGAAGGCCCGAACCTTTATTTCGCAATGAGAAAAGACGGCACGCCGGTGGATCCGTTTGAGTATCTGGAGTGATGTGGCACGCCTGAGCAACAGGTAAACTGAAACGGCAGGAAGCTGAGACGGCAGAAAAACTGAAACAGCAGATATGATCGATCGGGAATGATCGCTGAAACGGATACAGTAGAATATCCTTTTTAGAGAAATTGGTTATAGCGGAAAACGTTGCAGATGAAAGTAAAACATGCGGGATGCGAGTCACTGGCATCCCGTATACAACAGAATAACTGCGAAACAATAGAAAAGCATCTTTTTTACCGGAAAGAAAAACGTGTATAATCTATCTATAAATATCTGTAAAAACGACGGAAAATGACAGACTTAACAGGACAGAAGAAGAGGTACATAGGTCATGAATATTAATGAAATAGCCAGACTTGCCGGAGTTTCCAGAGCTACGGTATCCAGATATCTGAACAACGGATATGTAAGCAGTGAAAAAAAAGAAGTCATCCGCAAGGTGATCCAGGAGACCGGATATCAGCCATCCTCCCAGGCACAGACATTGCGGACAAAAAAAACGAGTCTCATCGGTGTTATTCTTCCAAAGATCAATTCCGATACCATAAGCCGTGAGGTGGCGGGGATCAGTGACATTCTCACACGGAGAGGTTACCAGCTGATCCTCGCCAATACCAACAACGATGTGGAAGAAGAGCTGAAATATCTTTCTCTGTTTAAAGAACGCCAGGTGGACGGAGTGGTTTTTATTGCCACCATGTTTACCAGAAAGCATAAACAGATGCTGAAGGATTATAAGGTGCCGATCGTGCTTCTGGGACAGCATCTGGATGGATATCCCTGCATTTATCAGGATGATTATAAGGCAGCTTTTTATGGTGACAGAGAAGCTTGCAAAGAAAGGAAAAAAAGTTCGCTTACATTGGTGTCACAGATAAAGACGAGGCAGTTGGTGCACGCCGTAAAAAAGGTTTTATGGATGCGCTTCATAAGGGAAAGCTTGAGATCCTTCCGGAGAAGATGAAAACAGGAAGCTTCACCATGGATTCCGGCTATGAGATGGCGAAGGAACTTTTTGAGGAGGATCCATCCATTGATTCTCTGGTATGTGCCACAGATACCATGGCAGTTGGTGCCATGACTTATCTGAAGGAGATCGGACTTCGAATTCCCGATGATGTGCAGATCGCAGGGATCGGTGACGGTGTTCCGGGTAAGATCGTGGAACCGAAGCTTACCACGGTACATTTTTTATTATAAGACCAGTGGAATGGAGGCGGCAGCCATGCTGGCGGATCTTATTGAGAACGATACCGGAATCAGCAAGGAAATCAAAATGGGATGTGAACTTGTGGAACGGGAATCTCACAGGTAGCAGAGAATATTCCCGCAGACAGAGGATAAAAAATTATAAGTTATTGCGGAACAGGGGCAGATCTTTTGGGAGAAAAAGCATGCACAGCCCGCCCTCACAGGCACCGTGGAACCGGGTGGAGGCCGGTGCCGTAAAGAAATCGGTCTTATGGTCCAGCCAGTCCAGCAGCTTTTCGCTGCCGGGGCGGGTGATGTGCTGCTGCCAGATCTGCAAAAACTCTTCGCGGCCGCCCATGCTTACAGCTCCAGCTCGTCCAGAAGGCCCTTGAGGATGGCCATTTCGTCGTGGCTCAGGGAAATGCCCTTGCCCATGCGGGTGCCGTCCGGGGACCAGTCGCGGATGTCGTACTTGGGTTCGCCGTCGTTCCAGCTGATGAGGTTCAGCTGACGCTCCCAGCCGCGGGGACGCTCCGAGAGAACTGCAATGCGCTGAACAACTTCATATTTGATCTCTGCCATGATGCAAAACCTGCCTTTATCTTTGTTTGCTACCATAATAAGGGAAGCGGACGCAGATTTCAACAGGTAGAGCAAAAATAATTTGAAAAAATTTTTGTTAGCCGTAAGGTGCATCCTCGCGCCAGTCCACAAGGCTCAGCACCTGAGAAGCATCCTCGTCCGGGGCCGGATGGCAGGAATGGGTGTGCTGGTCTGTGCTGAACAGTCCGGGTGCATAGTGGGCCATCACGCTGGTCTGCACATCCCCGGCCAAAAATTCCCGGGCGTTCTTCTGGTAACAGGCGGCCGGGGTGCCGTTGGTCATGGGCACACCCTGCGGGGCGCTGTTTGTGTCCGGGTGCGGGGTCTGGCCCGGTGTTTCGATCTGCGGCGGCACCTGTGTGCCGGGGGCAGCGGGGTCGCCGGGCAACAGGGATCCGGCTCCCTGCCTAGCGGCGGGCTGCAGCGGGTGCAGCTGTTTTCCGGTGCGGCGGCAATGCCGGGCTGGTGTTCCAGCTCATGGCGGATAAAGGGCGTCAAGCTCATTAGAAAATCACCTCCGCCCATAGGATGCCCCGGAAAGATGTAACTTATAAAGAGGCCTGCGGTGTTTCACACGATCAATTCTACGGTAGAGCCGCCGGTGCGGGCTTTGCGCACCACCACCTGTCGGTCGATGCGGTCTTTCAGAGCACCTACGTGGGAGATGATGCCCACCAGCCGGTCGCCCTCGGTCAGCCCTGCAAGTACGCGCATGGCCTGTTCCAGCGATTCGTCATCCAGACTGCCGAAGCCCTCGTCGAGGAAGAGCGTGTCCAGACGGATGCCGCCTGCCGCGCTCTGTACTTCGTCCGAAAGGCCCAGTGCCAGCGCCAGCGATGCCTTGAAGCTTTCGCCGCCGGAAAGGGTCTTGACGCTGCGGCGGGTGCCGTTGTAGTGGTCGATGATGCCAAGGTCCAAGCCGGACTGGCTGCGCTGGTTCTCGGCACCAATGCGCTCCAGCTCGTACTGCCCGGCGGTCATCTGCATCAGGCGGGTGTTGGCGTGGCGCAGGATGCGGTCCAGATAGTTCATCTGGATGTAGGCTTCCAATTTGATCTTCTGTTTGCTGGTCAAGGTGCCGCCCGCCGTGGCGGCAAGGGCACTCACCCACTGCCAGCGCTGTTCAAGTTGAGTGCGCGCTTCGGCAGCGGTGCGGTATTTTTCAGCGGCTGCACGGTTGGGCAGCCGCTGTGCGGCCAGCTGCTGGGCCTGCTCCCGCAGGGCAGTGCGGGCGGCGGCAAGGCGGGCCTGTTCTGCCTGTAAAAATTCCAGCGGCTGGGCAGGCCCGGCGGTTTCGGCAGTGGCTTGCTGGGTCTGCAGGGCATCCACAGCGGCTTTGGCAGCGGCATAGGCCTGCTCTGCCTGTTTGAGGGAATGCTGAGCCTGCTCCATGCCGGTGCGCAGGGCGGTGCGGCTGGCTTCCAATGCATCCAGCGCGGCCTGTGCCTCGGCCCGCTGCGGGTAGGGCAGGGCTGCACGAGCGGCAGCGGCCTGCTGTTCCAGCGCATCGGCGCTGGCATTCTGCGCGGCGGCGGTGCTGTCAGCTTCAGCGGTGGCTGTTCCAGTGCCGGGCGCTGGCAGCTTTTGCTGACGGTCGGCCTCCAATGCGGTGCGGCGGGCGCAGTCTGCTTCGGCCTGCCGAAGCGCGGCGACACACTCGGCCTGTGCTGCGTGCAGGGCACAGGCTTCTTCCGTCAGGACAGCGGTCATCCCCTTGAAGGTCAGCTGTACCGTCCCATCCGGGGAAGTGAAGCGCTCTGGCAATAGGCTCTCGGCATCCCGGCGCAGGGAGCGGCGGGCTTCGTCGGCTGCGGCAAGGGCGCTCTGTGCGGCAGTGCTGGCAGTCTGGGCCAGTGCATCGGCCTTTTCGGCTTCCTGCTTGGCGGCATCCACCTGCGCCTGCGTGGGGGCTGTGTGGGGCAGTTGGGCCTTTGCCGGGTGGTGGACGCTGCCGCACACGGGGCAGGGCGCACCCTCGGCCAGCGCCTGCGCCAGCAGTCCGGCCTGTGCGTCCAGAAAGGCTTTGTCCAGCGCATCCCGCCGGGCATGGGCCTGCTCCTTGGCTTCGGCGGCAGTGCGGTAGGCATCCTGCGCACGGTGGGCCTTTTGTGCCTGCTGCTGGCAGGCGGCAAGCCGCTGGTTCAGGGTGGTAAGGGCGGTGCTGCGCTGGGCCAGCTCCTTTTCCCGGTTCTGCAAGGCCAGCAGCCGGGTGGGAGCATCTTCCAGCGCGGTCAGCTCCTTTTCAGCAGCGGCCAGCGCTGTGTCCAGTGCGGCCAGCTGGGTGCGTTTTGCTTTGGCCTTGGCAGCGGCCAGCTGGGCAGCATCCCGCGCGGCCTGCTGCTGATGGCACAGGGCATCCAGCTCATTGTAGGCGGCAAGGGCCGTCTGTGCCTGCGTCACCTGTCCGGCAAGAACATCCAGCTGGGCGGCATCGCCTGCGTGGCGGGCGCTCTCGGCACGGGCAGCTTCCAGCACAGGCAGGGCAGCGGTAAGCTCTGCCTGCTTTGCGGCCAGCTGTGCGGCCAGCTGTCGGGCCTGCTGGGCAGCACCCAGCTGACGTTGTACTTCGTCCAGCTTGGCTTCGGTGTCCTTGAGGGCAGCAGCAACGGTCTCCTGCGCGGCCTGCTGGCGGGCCAGCAGACCTTCCAGCAGGGCAAGGGCCGTCTCCGGCTCGGTCTGGGCGTTCAGTGCGGCAAGGGCATCGGCATCCGGGTCGTCGGGAGAAAACCGGATGCCGGAGAGCAGACTGTCCAGCTTTGCATTCTGGGTGGTGCGCTGCTGGCTGAGGGCGGCGCTTTCGGCCTGCAGGCGCTCCTGCAGCCGGGCATAGCGCTGGGTGCGGAACAGCTTGCGGAAAATGCGGCTGCGCTCCTCGGTGGAAGCGTTGAGCAGCTTTGTGAACTGACCCTGCGCGATCATGGCGATCTGGCAGAACTGGCTGTAGTCCAGCCCGATGATCTCCTGCACGGCGGCAGTCACATCCTTGGCTTTGGTCACCGGCGGACGGCCATCGGAATAGGTGAGGGTGGCATCCGCTTTCTCGGTGGTCATGCCCTCGCCGCGGTTTTGGGGCGCTGGTACTCCGGGTTGCGGCGCACGGTATAGCGCTGGCCGTTCACCTCAATTCCAGCTCCACAAAGGTGGGCGTTTTTAAGATCAGCATATTTGCAGCGCAGCATGGCGCCCTCGCGCACGCCGCCGCTGGAATGATCGTACAGCGCATATGTAATGGCATCGAACAGGGTGGTCTTGCCTGCTCCGGTGTCGCCGGTGACAAGGTATAAGCCGCCCCTGCCCAGCTTTGCCAGTTCCAGAACCGTTTCGGCGGCATAGGGGCCAAAGGCCGAAAGAGTGAGCTTCAGCGGTCTCATGCGTCCTCGCCCTCCTTCCAGATCTCCTCAATGAGCTGCTGGCAGAATGCCGCCTGCTCCGCCGTCAGCGGCTGATTGTTCTGCAGCTGGTAGAACGCCGAGAAGTGCTCCAGCGGGGTGATGCTCTCGGCGCGCTCCGGTGCGGTGATCTCCTGATCTTCCCGGGTGCGGAGATTATCGTAGTCCAACCGCATCAGGTTCGGGTAGATCACCCGCAGGCGGGCCAGTGCGTCCGGCACGTCCTGCTCATCGGTCAGGGTAATGTGCAGGTAGTCGTCCACCGCAGTGCCGTCGTAATTGCGGCGGTCGGTCAGCTCCATGTAGCTGCCGCGCACTTCCCGCAGGTCGTGCTTCGGGGTAAGCGGCGCGGTGGTGATGGAAACTTCGCCCTTGAGACCGAACTCCACAAAGGTGGCGCTCTTGTGCTGGCCTGCTTCCGAAAAGGAGTATTTCAGCGGGGTGCCGCAATAGCGCACGGCATCGCGGCCCACCTTCTGGGGGCTGTGCAGGTGGCCCAGCGCCACGTAGTCAAAGGCATCGAACAGGCTGGCATCCACGCTGTCCACACCGCCCACCGAGACTTCCTCGCTCTCACAGCAGGCGGCACCGGCCACGAACTGATGGGCCACCAGCACGCTGCGGTGGGCCGGGTCCAGCGGGCAGTGGCGCAGCACGCAGGCAAGGGCATCGTTGTAGCTGTCCACAGGCTCGTCCGGCCAGACATGCCGCACCATGGCGGGCTTGAGGAAGGGCAGAAGGTACACGTCCAGCGTGCCGTACTCGTCGGTGAGAGGGATGGCACCGGCGCACCGGAGAACACCGGGCTGACGTACACCCCGGCTGTTTTGCAGCAGGGCAGAGCCAAAGGCGATGCGGTCGGCGGAGTCGTGATTGCCGCTGATGGCGAACACCGGCAGCCTGCGTTCGGCCAGCTGGGTGAGGAACCAGTCCAGCAGGCGCACGGCTTCGGCAGGGGGAACGGGCTTATCGTAGAGGTCGCCCGCCAGCAGCACACCGTCCACGGGCGTTTATCCAGCAGGGAAAGGATCTGTTCCAGAATGTACCGCTGGTCGTCCAGCATGGAGAACTCGCACACCCGCTTGCCCAGATGCAGGTCGGAAAGATGCAGAAAACGCAAACGGAAACACCGCCTTTTCAGAGTTTTCTTTATTATACAGCAGGGCGGGGGTGGGGGCAAGGAAAACTCCCCCAGTCATCGCTGCGCGATGCCAGCCCCCTCGGGGATGGGGCCTTTGGCAGTGCGGAAAAGCTTCCGGTTTTGCCAGAGGCTCCTTTTTGAGGGAGCTGGCACGGCGCAAGCCGTGACTGAAGGAGTTCGCTTCCCTTAAATCAGAACATCTTCTCCCACGTTTCTTCGCCGACCGCGCCGTCGGCGGTAAGGCCGTTGCGGCGCTGGAACCGCTGCACAGCCGCTGCCGTTGCCGCGCCGAACCTACCGTCGGCGTTCAGCCGTTCACCCAGCGAATTGAGCTTCTGCTGCACCAGACGCACCGTGCCGCCGGAAGAGCCGCTGCGCAGGGCAATGCCGGGGTAGGGCACATGCAGGCCGTGCTTGGCCGTGTAGCGGGTGTAGAGCACGTTCCATGTGTTCGCGCCTACCTTGCCGTCCACATTCATCTTGTTTTCAGCTGGAACTCCTTCACGGCGTTCTCGGTGGAAATGCCGAATTTTCCATCGGCCTTCAGCTCGCCGTACCATGTGCAGGCATCGCGCACACCGTTGAGCCAGGTCTGCACAAGAGCTACGTCCGGCCCGGAGGAGCCGCGCTGGAGCAGGGAATAATAAGCAGGGATCGCCATAATGATCACACGCTCCTTTCGCCCTATGCTATGCGGCGAAAGCGCCGGGCGTTACCCAAGCAGCACCACGTCCTCCCGGCGGGCGGTGCGCTGCTGCACCCACTCCACCACTTTGAAGCGCAGGATGTACTCCCCGCACACAAGGTCGTTTTCGGCAGGCTGGGCATAGCTGCCGCAGGCAGAGCGGCACAGGCCCGGGTAGAGCACGCACCACCAGTTGCGGCCTTTTCCGGCACCGAGATCGATGCGCAAAGCGTCGTACCGCCCGGCGGGAAGAGTGCCGGAACCATAGCACCGGGTGGCAAAGTACATATTTACCAGCTGCACCCGCACCGGCGTACGGATGTTCAGCTCTGCCAGCGCGTGCCGGGCCGTGAGCTGCAGCTCAAATAGATGCTGCGCCGCCCAGGCGATCGCTTCCGGTTTGCTCCGTGCCGGGCAGGCGGTGTCCAGATAGGCAAGCACGGCATCCCGCACATGGAGCTTTGCGCTCTGGCTGGCAATGGAATCGCTCTCAGCCCGGATGTGCAGCCGCAGGGTGTCGGCGCACACCAGCGCCCCGGTGTCCAGCTGGGTGCGGCCCCATGCAAATGCCTGCCATGCGCCACACAGAGCAAGGGCGAGAAACAGGCCAAGGCAGAGCAGAGCCATCTGAGAACGTGTAAGCATTCTGGATAACATAAAAACAGACCCTTCTTCTGGAAATGTTATCCAGAGGATGGGCCTGTTGGAGTAGATTTATTCTCTTAGTTCTTCAGCGACTGCATGGGGGGCAGGCAGGCGGCCGCCGCGGTTGATGAACACGGACGGGTCGTGCTGGTTCACGGCCATGATGGGGCCATAGCCCAGCAGACCGCCAAAGTCCAGCACCTCGCCGGCCTTGCGGCCAATGGCGGGAATGACGCGCACGGCGGTGGTCTTGCTGTTCACCATGCCGATGGCGGCTTCGTCAGCGATCAGGGCGCTGATGACAGCGGGGTGGTGTCGCCCGGGATGATGACCATATCGATGCCCACCGAGCAGACGGCGGTCATGGCTTCCAGCTTTTCAATGGTCAGGCATCCGGTCTCGGCGGCGTGGATCATGCCGGCATCCTCGCTGACCGGGATGAAGGCACCGGACAGACCGCCTACATGGTTGGAGGCCATCACGCCGCCCTTTTTCACGGCATCGTTCAGCAGGGCCAGACAGGCGGTGGTGCCGCAGCAACCGCAAGTCTCAAGGCCCATCTCTTCCAGAATGTTGGCCACACTGTCGCCAATGGCGGGGGTAGGTGCCAGCGAAAGATCAATGATGCCGGCGGGCACACCCAGTGCCTGAGAAGCCAGATTGGCCACCAGCTGGCCCACGCGAGTGATCTTGAAGGCGGTGCGCTTGACCAGCTCTGCCACCTCGTCGATGGGGGCATCCTTGGGCAGGCGGGCCAGTGCAGCGCGCACAGCGCCGGGACCGGAAACGCCCACGTGGATCTCACAGTCCGGCTCGCCGGGGCCGTGGAATGCACCGGCCATGAAGGGGTTGTCCTCCGGTGCGTTGCAGAACACCACCAGCTTTGCGGCACCGATGCACTGACGATCAGCCGTCAGCTCACTGGCCTTCTTGACGGCCTCGCCCATGAGCTTGACGGCGTCCATGTTCAGGCCTGCCTTGGTGGCGCCGATGTTCACCGAGCTGCACACGATGTCGGTCTCGGCCAGTGCGCGGGGAATGGACTCGATCAGGCGGCGGTCACCGGCAGAAAAGCCCTTGTGCACCAGAGCACTGTAGCCGCCCACAAAGTTTACACCCACCTTTTTACCGGCGGCATCCAGAGTTTTTGCAAACTCCACAGGGTCGGCATCCGGGCAGGCACCCAGCAGCATGGCGATGGGTGTGACACTGATGCGTTTGTTGATGATGGGAATACCGTACTCGGCACTGATATGCTCCACCGTGGGCACAAGGTTTGCGGCCTTGGTGGTGATCTTGTTATAGATGTTCTCGCACGCCTTCTTCGGGTCTGGGTCGATGCAGTCCAGCAGGCTGATGCCCATGGTGACGGTGCGCACGTCCAGATTGTCCTGAGTGAACATCTCGATGGTCTCGAGAATGTCACCGGTATTAAACATACTCATAGCTGTGTACTCCCTCCATCAGATGGTGTGCATGGCATCAAAAACTTCCTGACGGGTAACATTGATCTGCATGCCCATCTCGGCAGCCAGCGCGTCGGTGCGCTTGTGCAGCTCTTCGTGGCTCACATTGCAGTTGCTGATATCCACCAGCATGATCATGGCGAACATGCCCTGCAGGATGCTCTGGGTCACGTCCTCGATATTGATGTTCAGTTCGGTGCACAGACCAGCGACCTTGGCAACAACGCCCACGGTATCGTGACCAATGACGGTAATGAATGCTTTCATCGTTTCCACCCTCGTTTTCCTTTTGATGAACGGTGCCGCAAGCGTTCCGGCACACTCTTACTCTTCCAGTATAGCAGATTTGGCAAAATTTGAACACACTTTTTGTAAAAAAGAACAGACACGAGGGGAAAAAGACATTCTATCCCAAAAATCGGGTGCAATCTTTTACAGCTTGTGCTATACTTATAGATAATTTATTTCCCGATTACGGGCTGAGAAGGAGCAAAATACTATGGAACAGCTTTTGAAGATCCTGGAAGACAATGCGCGGCTGCCCATTGAGGATATCGCCACGATGCTGAATAAATCCCCCGCCGAGGTGGCGGCAATGATCGATCTGGCCCGGGCGCAGGGCATCATCAAGGGCTATAAGACCCTTGTGGACTGGGAAAAGGCCGGTGTGAACCGTGTGGAGGCCGTCATCGAGCTGAACGTCAGCCCCAAGAAGAGCCGCGGCTTTGACGAGATCGCAGCCACCATTGCCGCCTTTGACGAGGTGGAGAGCGTGCTGCTGATGAGCGGCGGCTACGACCTGCAGCTGGTGATCAAGGGCCAGACCTTCCAGGAGATCGCTCTGTTCGTGGCAAAGCGCCTTTCTCCGCTGGACGATGTGCTGTCCACCGCCACCCATTTTGTGCTGCGCACCTATAAAAAAGGAGGGCCGCCTGTATCAGGACGAAAGAAATCGATGAAAGAGAGTGCACGGTGCTGTGATGGACTACGATAAACTGATCGCGCCTGCCGCTGAGGCCATGCGCCCCTCCGGCATCCGCAAATTTTTCGATCTGGCTGCCGAAATGCCCGAGTGCATCAGTCTGGGCGTGGGGCGAGCCGGACTTCAAACGCCATGGGCCGTGCGCGAAGCCGGCATCGAGAGTCTGGAGCATGGCCGCACTCGCTACACCTCCAACGCAGGCCTGAAGGAGCTGCGCGCCGAGGTAGCAAAGTATCTGGAGCGCCGCATGGGCCTGCACTACGACCCGCTGCACGAGGTGCTCATCACGGTGGGCGGCAGCGAAGCCATTGATATGTGCATCCGCACGCTGGTGCAGCCCGGGGACGAGGTCATCATCCCGGAGCCCTGCTTTGTGTGCTACGAGCCCATCACCACCCTGTCCGGCGGTGTGCCGGTGCATGTGGCCTGCCGTCAGGAGGACGAGTTCCGCCTGCGTGCCGATGCGCTGAAAGCAGCCATCACCCCCAAGACAAAGCTGCTCATCATGCCGTTTCCCAACAACCCCACCGGTGCGGTGATGGAGCGCGAGGATCTGGAAGCTGTAGCTGAGGTGCTGCGCGGTACCAACATCATGGTGCTCTCCGACGAAATTTATGCAGAGCTGAACTATGGCCTGCGGCCTCATGTTTCCATTGCCACCCTGCCCGGCATGGCCGAGCGCACCATCGTGGTGAACGGCTTCTCCAAGACTTACGCCATGACCGGTTGGCGTCTGGGCTATGCCTGCGGCCCGGCACCCATCATCCGGATCATGACCAAGATCCACCAGAGTGCTATCATGAGTGCCCCCACCACCAGCCAGTACGCCGCCATCACTGCTCTGAAGGAGTGCGACGGCGAGATCGACCGCATGCGCGACGAGTACAATATGCGCCGCCGCCTTGTGGTGAAGTCCTTTAACGATATGGGCCTGACCTGCTTTGAGCCGCGCGGTGCGTTCTACGCCTTCCCCTGCATCAAGAGCACGGGCATGAGCAGTCAGGATTCTGCACGAAGCTGCTGGAACAGAAGCATGTGGCCATCATCCCCGGCGACGCTTGGCGCTTCCGGCGAAGGCTACGCCCGCATTTCCTACGCCTACAGCGTGGAGCATCTGAAGGAAGCGCTCCGGCGCATCGGGAATCCTGCAGGAAAACGGCATCTATCACGGTATCTGAGGAGGAACAAATGCAAGGCTGAACTGCGTGACCGTTCTGG
>ENA-OQAR01000364-OQAR01000364.1-human-gut-metagenome-genome-assembly--contig:-NODE-364-length-13561-cov-2.148653_pt1 | contig 13561 bp, 19 predicted proteins | sample MGYA00242738_ERZ504533 | MGnify/ENA primary metagenome ERZ504533 (study PRJEB26092, sample SAMD00036276) | human gut metagenome | host: Homo sapiens | study: EMG produced TPA metagenomics assembly of... | reverse complement strand
AAACTAATCCGGAATTATGGTTGGGAAGATGAAAAAAGATAAGTTTTTTCTTTTGGAGTTTAAAACAAAAACGCTTACATTTGATCCCAAAATAAAAACAGATTTTATGAATAGAATCATGGTAAATACATATTGGTGGCGTTTCTTACAACTAAACAAGTCGTAAGGGAACCAGACCATGTATATATACCTGACATTCTAAAAGGATATTCAAACTGAAGGCCCTGTCGTACTTACGACAGGCCTTTTTTCGTTAGTGCAATTAACATTAAAATATAGAACGACAATGAAAACTTATCAGGTAAACAAAGAAGGTTATTATGGCGAATTTGGAGGGGCGTATATTCCCGAAATCCTTCACCGCTGTGTGGAAGAATTGCAGAATGCCTATTCCAAAGTATTGGAAAGTGAAGGATTCAAACAAGAATTCCACCAGTTACTACGCGACTATGTAGGACGCCCTTCACCTCTTTACCTGGCAAACCGGCTAAGCAAGAAATATGGCTGTAAGATCTACCTGAAACGTGAAGATTTAAACCACACCGGAGCACATAAAATCAATAATGCCATCGGACAGGTGTTACTGGCAAAACGTATGGGGAAAAAAACGTATCATTGCAGAAACCGGAGCTGGACAGCATGGGGTGGCCACCGCTACGGTATGCGCTTTGATGAACATGCAATGCATTGTTTACATGGGCAAGACCGATGTAGAACGCCAGCATATCAATGTAGAAAAGATGAAAATGCTGGGAGCCGAAGTCCGCCCGGTCACTTCCGGCAACATGACACTGAAAGATGCTACAAACGAAGCCATCTGCGACTGGTGTTGCCACCCTGCCGATACTTACTATGTCATCGGCTCTACCGTAGGCCTCATCCCTACCCTGATATGGTGGCACGTCTGCAATCCGTTATCAGCGAAGAAATCAAAAGCAGCTGAAAGAACAGGAAGGAAGGGAATATCCCGATTACTTGATGGCTTGTGTAGGAGGAGGAAGCAATGCGGCAGGAACCATTTATCACTATATAGATGATGAACGTGTGCAGATTGTCCTGGCCGAGGCAGGAGGCAAAGGTATAGACACCGGTTTCTCGGCCGCTACCATCCAACTGGGGAAAATGGGAATTATCCACGGAGCAAAGACCTTGGTTATCCAAAACGAGGACGGACAAATAGAGGAACCTTACTCCATTTCTGCCGGTCTGGATTATCCGGGCATAGGACCATGCATGCCAATCTGGCCAAACAGCAACGCGCTTTGGTACTCGCCATAAACGATGATGAAGCCATCCGTGCCGCATTTGAGCTGACCCGGCTGGAAGGTATCATTCCTGCATTGGAATCGGCTCATGCATTGGGAGCATTGGACAAAATGAGATTCAAGCCAACGGATATAGTGGTTCTCACCGTATCAGGACGCGGAGATAAGGATATTGAAACCTACTTGAAAGAATCCAGCACAAGGGCCTCCCTGCAATAACACATAGAAACCCACGAGAGTAAAAATCTTATACGGACAACTATAAACAGAAAAGAAACAATGAAAACTTTTACCTATACCACCCGATGCAAAACCATACTGGGTGACCTGCATACACCGGTCAGTACCTATCTGAAAGTGCGCGACATTTTCCCACAGAGTGCACTGATGGAAAGTTCCGACTATCATGGAAGTGAGAACAACCGTTCTTTCATCGGACTGAATCCTGTAGCCAGCATCGGAATCAATCATGGCACAGCCACTGCCACCTACCCTGACGGCAGCATAGAAGAACATCCCATCAGCGAACATTTCCGGGCAGACCATGCGATCTCCGATTTTCTGAATCGTTTCAAGGTAAGCGGAGAATACAACAACTACTGCGGACTGTATGGCTATACCACTTTCAATGCCGTACGCTATTTCGAACATATCAATGTAAAAGACAGCCGTGATCCTAAGAACGATGCTCCGGATATGTTGTATATCTTATATAAATACCTGATTGTCTTCAATGACTTCCGCAACGAAATGTTATTACTGGAAATGTTGCAGGACGGTGAGGACAGCCATCTGGATTATGTGGAAAAAGCGATCCACAACCGTAACTATACTACTTACGACTTCCGTGCCGTGGGCGAAACCACCAGTACCCTGACCGATGAAGAACATAAGGCGAACATCCGCAAAGGCATTGCCCACTGTATGCGCGGCGATGTTTTCCAAATCGTCCTTTCACGCCGTTTTATCCAACGTTTACGAAGGAGATGATTTCAAACTTTACCGTGCTTTACGCAGCATCAACCCGTCCCCCTACTTATTTTACTTCGATTTCGGAGGCTTCCGTATTTTTGGTTCCTCTCCCGAAACCCATTGTAAAATAGAAAACGGGCGTGCCACCATTGACCCTATCGCCGGAACCACCCGCCGCAACGGAGACAAGAAAATAGATGCTGAACTCACCGCCAACCTATTGGCTGATCCCAAAGAAAATGCGGAACATGTAATGCTGGTAGATCTGGCACGCAATGACTTGAGCCGCAACTGTCACGATGTACAAGTAGAATTTTACAAAGAAGCTCAATATTACAGCCACGTCATTCATCTGGTAAGCCGGGTCAGCGGCGAACTGAACCCCAAAGCCAATCCCATCAAAGCATTTATTGATACTTTCCCGGCCGGAACCCTGAGTGGCGCTCCGAAGGTAAAAGCCATGCAGCTGATCAGCGAATACGAACCTCACAGCCGTGGAGCCTATGGAGGTTGCATCGGATTTATCGGGCTGAACGGCACATTGAACCAAGCTATCACCATTCGTACATTCGTCAGCCGCAACAACGAACTATGGTTTCAAGCCGGTGGCGGCATCGTAGCTAAGAGCAATGAAGAGTACGAATTACAAGAAGTAAACAACAAACTGGGAGCACTTAAAAAAGCAATCATCCTGGCAGAACAAATGTAAAAACGAATCATCATGAAAACAGTAATTATAGACAACTATGACTCATTTACCTACAATTTGAGTCATTTGGTAAAAGAACTGGGAGCCGAAGTTACCGTATTACGTAACGATGCTTTCCAACTGGAAGAATTGGAAAAAATTCGATAAAATCATTCTTTCACCCGGTCCCGGTATTCCATCAGAAGCAGGCCTGCTGCTCGAAGTAATTAAAAGATATGCCGGCAAGAAACCGATTCTGGGTGTATGCTTGGGAGAACAGGCCATAGGAGAAGCTTTTGGCGGCAAACTGACCAATCTGAGCGAAGTATTTCATGGCGTACAGACCCCCATCTCAATTAAAAAGAACCAATCAAAAGACAAAGGAAAGAAAACCGATTACATTTTCAACGGACTGCCGGATGAAGTGCCGGTAGGACGTTATCACTCATGGGTGGTAGATACGGACGGTTTCCCTGAGTGCCTTGAAATAACCGCAGTAAGCCAGGAAGGTCTCGTCATGGCATTGAAACATAAAGAATACGATATCCACGGCATCCAGTTTCATCCCGAATCCGTACTAACCCCCGATGGTAAAGCCATGATAGCCAACTTTCTAAACGCATAACCCCAACCGTACATAATAAATATGAAAGCTATATTATCCCGCCTCTTCAATCACGAGGAACTGACCCGAAAAGAAGCAAAGAATTTGCTGCTCAACATAACCCGGGGAATGTATAACGACGCACAGATAGCCGCCCTGCTGACCGTTTTCCAAATGCGCGGCATCAAAGTAGAAGAATTGATAGGTTTCCGTGAAGCATTGCTCACCACCCGCATACCTATAGACTTTTCCGCTTACACCCCTATTGACATTGTGGGCACAGGCGGTGATGGAAAAAATACCTTCAACATCTCTACTTGCGCTGCTTCATTGTAGCAGGAGCCGGATATCATGTTGCCAAACACGGCAACTATGGCGCGACTTCCGTCAGCGGAGCCAGCAATGTCATCGAACAACACGGTGTAAAATTCACGAACAATCCGGATAAGCTGACCCGTTCTATGGAAGAATGTGGAATGGTCTATATGCATGCCCAGTTGTTCAATCCTGCCATGAAAAGTGTAGGCCCTGTCCGCAAAGCACTGCAAGTACGTACCATATTCAACCTGCTAGGTCCGCTGGTTAATCCATGTCTTCCGGCTTACCAACTTCTAGGAGTCGCCGATCTGCCGCAAATGCGCCTTTATACCAACGTGTTCCAAAAAACTGGGCATTGGCTTTGCCGTAGTAAACAACCTGGACGGTTACGACGAAATCTCACTGACCGATGAATTCAAAGTGATGACCAATCGCTACGAAACCATCTACAAGCCATCCGAACTAGGCTTCTCTCTCGCCAGACAAGAAGAGCTTTATGGTGGGAACACTCCCAAAGAAGCGTCGAAAATCTTCAATAACGTACTGGAGAACAAAGCCACCAAAGCCCAGACAGACTGTGTACTGATTAACGCTTCTTTTGCCATACAAGCCATGGAACCGGCCAAACCGATAGAAGAATGCGTGGCCATCGCCCGTGAATCATTGGAAAGCGGAAAAGCATTGAATATATTGAAAAAAATTTGTGGAACTGAACAGTTGGCTACACACCCGGTATTCCACTACCAAACGCCTCATACAATGACAGATATATTAACAGAAATCATCGCCTGCAAGCAAATCGAGATCGAACTGCAAAAGGCTGCCATCAGCAAAGAAATGCTGATAAACAATTGTAACGAACCCATGCCACGTATCAGTATGCGTGCCAGTCTTGCCTCTTCTCCTTACGGCATCATCTCCGAGTTCAAGCGTCGCTCCCCCTCCAAAGGATGGATAAAAGAAGACGCACAGGCAGATACCATTCCTCCCGCTTACGAAGCGGCCGGAGCCTCCGCACTTTCCATCCTCACCGATGAAAAATACTTCGGCGGCAGCCTGAAAGATATCCGTTCGGCACGCCCCCACGTGCAACTTCCCATTCTAAGGAAAGATTTCATTATAGATGAATACCAACTTTATCAGGCACGCATCGTAGGAGCGGACGCTATCCTTCTTATAGCCGCCGCTTTGAAGAAAGAGCAATGCAAAGCCCTAGCCCTCAAAGCCCATGAACTGGAACTGGAAGTCCTGCTGGAAATCCACAACGAGCAAGAACTGGAATATATAGACGAGAACATTGACATGGTGGGAGTCAACAACCGTAATCTGGGAAGCTTCCACACAGAGGTGGAAAACTCTTTCCGTCTGGCGGAAAAACTACCCGAAGAAATGCTCCGGATCTCTGAAAGCGGCATCTCCAGCCCCGAAACAGTCAAACAACTCCGGGCTGCCGGCTTCCGAGGCTTCCTGATAGGGGAAAACTTCATGAAAACACCCGCACCGGGAGAAGCCTTAAAAGAATTTATAACCCAACTAGAGAAATGTTAGGATGAAGCAACAATGATTATCAAGGTATGCGGTATGCGCGAGCCCGAAAACATACGCGCCATAGAGCAAGCCGGAGCAGACTGGATGGGCTTCATCTTCTTCCCCCAATCTGCCCGCTACGTATCACATCGTCCGGAATACCTACCGGAACAATGCCACCGGATCGGGGTCTTCGTCAACGAAAGCAGCGAAAACATCCTGCTGAAAGCACAGGAATTCGGTCTGCACCATATCCAATTGCATGGCAGGGAGACACCGGAACAATGCCGCAAATTAAAAGCCGCCGGACTGGGAGTCATTAAAGTTTTTTCCATAGCACAGGAAAGTGACCTGCAATCCGCCGGTTGTTATGAGGGCGTTTGCGATTACTTTCTTTTCGACACTGCCTGCTCCGGATATGGCGGCTCCGGCAAAACCTTCAACTGGAATATCCTGCAAGCCTATCGGGGAAAGACGCCTTTCCTGCTGAGTGGCGGTCTCCGTCCCGGCAGTCTTTCCCTTTTGTTGCAATTCAAGCATGAACAATGGGCAGGTATCGACCTGAACAGCGGATTCGAGACCGCTCCGGCTCTGAAAGACGACGCCGCCGTCCACACATTTATAAACCAATTAAAACAAAAAATACAATGAACAGAATCAACCAGTTATTCAGTACCAAGCAAAAAGACATCCTATCTATTTATTTTTGTGCAGGCTTTCCTACCTTAGAAGGTACGGCAAGCACCATCAAAGTCCTGGAAAAAAAAGGGATTAACATGATTGAAATCGGCATTCCTTTCAGTGACCCGATGGCTGACGGTCCCGTTATCCAGCACGCCGCCACCCGCGCCTTGAAAAATGGCATGACACTGAAGCTCCTTTTCGACCAACTGAAAGATATCCGTAAAGAAGTACAGATTCCGCTGGTGCTGATGGGATATCTCAATCCCATCATGCAATATGGATTCAAGGATTTCTGCCGCACTTGCCGGGAGACGGGAATCGACGGAGTGATTATCCCCGACTTGCCTTTCAAAGATTATATGGAGGAATATCGTTCCATAGCCGAGGAACAAGATGTGAGAATCATCATGCTCATCACTCCGGAAACCAGTGAAGAACGTATCCGCCTGATTGATGAACATACCGACGGTTTTATCTATATGGTATCTTCCGCCGCTATCACCGGTGCTCAAAAAGATTTCAACGCACAGAAACAAGCCTATTTCCAACGCATCGCCGACATGAATTTACGCAATCCCCGCATGATAGGTTTCGGAATTTCCAATAAGCAAACCTTCGAAACCGCATCCGCTCATGCCGCAGGAGCCATCATCGGCAGTAAATTCGTGACCTTGCTGGATGAAGAAGACGGAGATACGGAAAAAGCAGCGGACAAGCTGCTGGAAGCCTTGAAAAACTAACCTTTCACAACTCGTAACATCCTCTTCTTCAAAAATCCACCTGAAAGATCATGGCGATACAAGTGAAAAATATAATATCTTACAGGTATAAGATTATATATCTTGCAGCAGTAAGATCTATAATCTTATACCTGATCTTTCTACTTCTTCCATCCACAGCATCCGGCAGAAGCAGTTATCACCTATAAAGAAAAACATTTTTGTTATTTCCCTCTCTTATTTTTGTCATACTTATACATAATTACTATCTTTGTGCCAAAAATTAAAACAAGAGAAGCGCATGATACAGAGTGAATATCCTTCCGTTTTGCTAATATACACAGGCGGTACGATCGGCATGATTGAAAATCCTGAGACAGGTGCACTAGAAGCCTTTAATTTCGACCAGTTACAAGACAATGTCCCCGAATTGAAGCGGTTCAACTATCGCATCTCCTCTTACCAATTCAATCCCCCCATTGACTCTTCGGATATGGAACCTGCCTTGTGGGCCAAGTTAGTCAAGATCATCAAATACAATTATGATAATTTTGACGGGTTCGTCATTCTGCACGGTACAGACACCATGGCATACACCGCTTCAGCGCTCAGCTTCATGCTGGAAAACCTGAGCAAGCCGGTTATCCTGACTGGCAGCCAGCTGCCCATCGGCATGTTGCGCACCGATGGAAAGGAAAATCTGATCACTTCCATAGAAATAGCCGCTGCCAAACATCCGAACGGCACTGCTATTGTACCCGAAGTATGCATCTTCTTCGAAAACCATCTGTTGCGCGGAAACCGTACCACAAAAATAAATGCGGAGAATTTCAATGCGTTCCGTTCATACAATTTCCCTTCGCTGGCAACAGCAGGCATCCACATAAAATATGAATATGACCGTATTCACAAAGCCGATCCCAATCTGCCATTAAAACCACACTATCTTTATGATACCAATGTAATTATACTGACCCTTTTCCGGGCATCCAGGAAAACATGATCAGCAATATTCTGCATACACCGGGATTACGCGCAGTGGTATTAAAGACCTACGGTTCGGGCAACGCTCCGCAAAAGCCGTGGTTCATCGAACTTCTAAGGGATGCCACCTCACGGGGAATCATCATTGTCAACATCTCCCAATGCTCTACCGGAACAGTGGAAATGGGAAGGTATGAAACCGGACTCCATCTGCTGGACGCAGGGGTCATCAGCGGCTATGACAGTACGGTGGAATCCGTTCTAACCAAACTGATGTTCCTTTTGGGACACGGAAAAAGTGAAAGAGAAATACGTTACCAAATGAGTATTCCAGTAGCCGGAGAGTTTACGAAATCATAATTTATTGCGTTCCAATTATCATCCGGCGGGATGATTGCAGAATCATTAAAATGGTGTAATCTGCGATGAGAACTTAACGATTTTATAGCATGTAATCTTTTTGTAATATTTGTTTCATCAAATAGTAATAAAAATGCTCCATTTTTGCAATGCTGATCAAAAAAAGATTTAGTTTTGTAGTATTAAAAAGATGGATATATGAATGATTACCGCATTTTTAGTAGTTGACGATGAAGAAGATCTATGCGAGATTCTTAAATTCAATTTAGAAAACGAAGGGTATTTTGTGGACACGGCAAACTCTGCCGAAGAAGCCCTGAAGATGGAACTGACCCAATACAAACTTGCTGTTGCTGGATGTGATGATGGGAGAAATATCAGGATTCAAAATGGCGAACATGCTGAAAAAGAATAAAGCTACCGCTTCTATTCCCATTATATTCATCACTGCTAAAGATACTGAAAACGATACTGTGACAGGATTCAACCTGGGAGCCGACGACTATATCTCGAAGCCATTTTCACTGCGCGAAGTTATAGCACGCGTTAAGGCTGTCCTTCGACGCACCAGTCCTACACAGGGAAAAGAAGCGCAAGAACAATTACAGTACAAAGGGCTTTTAGTCGACATAACCAAGAAGAAGTCAGCATAGACGGTATAGAAATTTCCCTGACAAAAAAGAATTCGAAATCCTGTTGCTGTTGTTACAAAACAAAGGCCGCGTATTCTCACGCGAAGATATTCTGGCTAAAGTATGGCAGGAGGAAGTCTATGTGCTGGACCGTACCATTGACGTCAACATTACCCGCTTGCGTAAAAAAATAGGCGAATATGGAAAATGCATCGTCACCCGCCTGGGATACGGATACTGTTTTGAATGCGAATAACCTAACCTGTACCTTTCCATGACTATTGAATTATCCAGCCACGTCCTGTCATTCAACAAGAAACTATTCTTGTCGGTAATCTCCTTATTCATAGCATTCGCCATCTGTTTCATGGCATTCCAATATCGCAGGGAGAAGGAATACAAAATAGAGCTGCTGAACACACAACTCCAGAATTACAACGACCGCCTGAATGATTTTCTCCGTGGCAGGGATACGCTGAATATTCAACAATTGGACGACTATGTATGCGAACACACCTTTGAAGATCTACGTGTGACACTGATCAACAAGAATGGTACTGTAATTTATGACAATCTGGAAAAAGATCCCAGCCACTTCGAGAACCACCATAACCGTCAGGAAATAAAAGAAGCCATCACTTATGGCAGCGGCTATTCCATTAACAGACAATCGGAAAGCCTGGGCGGTGAATTTTTCTATTCGGCCAAGTATTATCCTAACCTGGACTATATCATTCGTTCGGCCCTTCCCTATAATGTCAGTCTGATGAGACACCTGAAAGCAGACTCTCATTATGTATGGTTCACACTGATAATCAGCCTGATATTAATAATTGTGTTCTACCGATTCACACATAAATTGGGAATGTCTATCACCAAATTGCAACAATTCGCCATGAAAGCCGACCGCAATAACCGATAGACACTGATATGCAGGATACCTTTCCCCAAAAACGAACTGGGCGAAAATATCCCAACATATCATCAGATTTACAAACGTCTGCATCAGGCAAAAGAAGATTTATATATCGAACGCGAGAAACTGATCACCCATCTCCAAATCTCGCACGAAGGTTTAGGCGTATTCAACCACCGCAAAGAAGAGATTCTGGTAAATAACCTGTTCACACAATATGCCAACCTTATCTCAGACAAAAATCTGAGTTCTACGGAAGAAATCTTCTCCATCCCCGAATTGCAGCCCATCACCCGTTTCATTACAAAAAAACAAGGAACGCAGTATCGGCAAAGAAGAGAAAACGGATGTCATTGAACATAGACAAAAAACGGACGTATCTTTGCCGTGGAATGCATTATCTTTCAAGATGAACAGCTTTGAAATCTCCATCAATGACATCACTCAGGAAAAGGAACAGGCACTTCTGAAAAAACAGCTGACACAGAATATCGCCCACGAATTGAAAACCCCTGTAAGCAGCATACAGGGATATCTGGAAACCATAGTAAACAATCCTACCCTGCCCCGTGAGAAAATCAATGCTTTCCTGGAGAGAAGCTATGCACAAAGTAACCGGCTGGCACATCTGTTACGGGATATCTCCGTACTTACCCGCATGGAAGAAGCTCCGAACATGATCGAAACAGAACCGGTAAACCTCACCACCATGATGCGGAATATCCTGAACGAAGTAACTTTGGAACTGGAAGAAAAGCAGATCACAGCCCACAATATGCTGCCTGAAGGACTGACCATACAAGGCAATTCTTCCCTGCTATACTCCATCTTCCGGAATCTGACAGACAACGCCATGCATACGCAGGAACTCATATTTCCATAACCATCCGCTGTTTCCGTGAAGACGAACGTTTTTATTATTTCAGTTTCTCGGACACAGGCGTAGGAGTAGGACCCGAACATCTAAGCCGTTTGTTCGAGCGTTTCTATCGGGTGGACAAAGGACGTTCACGCAAATTGGGCGGTACCGGACTGGGACTAGCTATTGTAAAAAACGCAGTCATTCTGCATGGCGGAACAATCTTCGCTAAAAATACCCCCGGTGGAGGTCTGGAATTCATATTTACATTGAGTAAAGAATAAGAGGATACAAGAGCCTGTTTCTAAATTTTTCTTCAAAATTTTAAACAGGCTCAACAAATAAAGAAAGATAATTGTTTTCTTAAATATAAACTGTATCTTTGCAGTGCATCGGTTCATTTATCTCCCCTCCGAGGTGAATGATTAAAAGGGAATCAAGGTGAGAATCCTGAACAGTCCCGCTGCTGTATGTTTCACTAAACGCATAAGCAAAATGCCAATAACCACTGGGATAATTTCCGGGAAGGTGCTTATAGCGGAAACGAGTCAGAAGACCTGCCTGTGCATTTATCAAATCTGAAGCTTTCGAGGAAAGAGCTTGGAACACTGAACGTAAGGGATGCCTTTAAACACATCCGCTATTTTCTCCGTTCACTGTCCGGAAAAGAATATCAGGTAAAAAGAAAATTTATTTTAAAGTAAACTCTGCCAAGTTTATTTGGAGTGCTCAGCCGAAGTGATTCGCCTGAGCATTATTTTATAATCCAAGTCAATACAAAATCGGGATGAGTGACATAACGGACCCGATAACGTTCCTGCCGGCCTGTACGATATTCGCATGCCTCGAACTCCCCCTCTTCCGACAAGCTGAAAGGAAAAATACGAAGATGACGAATGAAATCCACCTCCTCTACTCCCATCAGTTTGAACAGTGCCTCCTTGGCCGACCAATGGAGCAATAAAGCATAAACTTCATCTCCTTCCATCATTGCGGGTTCTTCATCGGAACGAATAAAACGGGAAGCTACTTTCCGCACTCTGGTTCCATACTGCTCTATATCCATTCCCACCTCACAGGAAGAATGAAGCGCCACCGCCACATAACCGCGAGTATGCGAGATGCTGATATACCGGCTTCCATCCTTTAGATAAGGCCTTCCCGAAGAGTAATAAGCTATCTCCTTTTCTTCTCCACACAAAGCCTTCAGCAGCACACGTACCGACAACCATTCATGCTTCCGTTTTTCGGAAAAAAACAGCCAGTTTCTCCCTATACCAGTCTTTATGCTCCAACGATGCCAGCAGTTGTTCCGTTGTTTCATCAGACTTCCATATTCCAAGCAGAAATTCCCCTTCGCTATAAGTACGGTATAAAGGCATGATAAAATCTATTTCTTTCCTTCTTCCATTTCCATGGAGTGGGAAGGGTCAATGATAACTTTTACTTTCAAAATGCGGCGCGTATTCATTTCAAGTACCTCAAAATGATAATTCCCATAATCTAACCGCTCGTGCAATACAGGAAACTCCCCTTTTATTTCCAGCAACAAACCGGCCAAAAGTGTCCGCATCTCCTTCACTTTCTCGAAAAGAGCGGGATCAGCTTTCATAATTTTATAAAAAATACGGACAGTAAGGTTTTTGCCTCGAATAATATAGGTACGGTCATTCAGTTTCACATACGTACGCTCTTCATCATCGTATTCATCATTAATCTCTCCCACATCTCCTCGATGATATCCTCCATTGTAACAATACCCGAAGTACCTCCAAACTCATCGACAACGATGGCAATATGGATCTTGTTCGCCTGAAAATCACGCAAAAGGTCATCAATCATCTTCGTTTCAGGTACAAAGTAAGCAGGACGGACCAATGTCTGCCAACGAAAGTTGTCGCCCTTGCCCAAATGAGGAAGCAAATCCTTTATATAAAGAATCCCCTTTATATTATCCCGCGATTCGGCATATACCGGAATACGGGAATAGGCATTTTCCACAATACATTTCAACACATCGGAATAAGGAGTATTGATTTCCAAGTCCACCATATCCAGCCGGGAAGTCATCACTTCCTTAGCCGTTTCCTCACCAAAACGGATAATACCTTCCAAAATATTGCTTTCCTCTGAAATCTCACTCTTGTCCGTCAGTTCCAAAGCCTGTGAAAGTTCGTCGACAGAAATATTATAATTCCTTTTTGCCACACATCTGTTCACCAAAAAGGAAGAACGGACCAGCAATGCCGACAAAGGTGAAAAGAATTTCTTTAAAAAAGAAATGGCAGGAGCTGCCTTACGGCAAAACTTCAACGTGTTCTGTGCCGAATAAATTTTAGGCATGATTTCACCAAAAAGCAATAGCAGAAAAGTAAGGACAACCGTTATTAGCAGGAATTCCAGAATCACGGAATTTCCAAAGTGTATGGTGCTGGCAAAAAATAATTGCACAGCATGATAATGGTTACATTGACAAAATTATTAGAGATAAGAATAGTCGCTAACAAGCGTTCGGAATCATTCAGCAGGGCGCTGATACGCCTGTCCGAAGTATGTTTTCCTTCCTCTATCTCACTTAAATCAACAGGTGAAAGGGAAAAGAAAGCTATTTCCGAAGCAGACACAAAGCCTGAGGCATACAACAATAAAACAGCTAATAAGATAGCTATGATGGCTCCTATGGTAGGAGCCGTTACGGTTACACCGTCAAATAAATCCGCCAAGCGGCATAAATACGAGTCAGGGTCCAAGGAATCTGTTTTAGTTAAACATCAAGTTCTCTTACTTAAAAAGGTAAATCGTCTGTCAGGCTATTATCCGAAGTTTGCTGTTGTTGCGGAGCTACTTGTGCAGACATCTGCTGCCGGGATACCGCTTGTGCCTGCACATATCCCGTACCCGGTTGCTGTGAGGCGTTACGCGGGGTCAACATCTCCATATTATCAGCAAAAATCTCGACAATGGTGCGTTTTTATACCATTCTGATCATCGTATGAACGGCTACGGATTTTTCCTTCTATGTAGAGTTTGTCG